>Ga0310696_10008403_pt1 | contig 12038 bp, 10 predicted proteins | sample AusTroGonzalo_MG_4_FD_203885 | JGI IMG/M metagenome (GOLD analysis project Ga0310696, IMG submission 203885) | Bovine rumen microbial communities from tropical cattle in Woodstock, Queensland, Australia - Gonzalo_02 (v2) (version 2) | ecosystem: Host-associated > Mammals > Digestive system >... | reverse complement strand
AGGGATGCATGGGCAAAGCCTGCTAAAGGCAGCAAAAAGAAAAGCCAGCCCAAACATCAGAAGAAAGACAACTGGTCTGCTCTGATGGATGAGGGCTGGGCTATGCGTAAACCTCGCAAGAAGAAATAAGATTCCTTAGCGAACTACTTCCGTAAATTCAGGCTTGGCACCTTCTGTCTTGCCTACTGTGACGTAAATGGTAGAGGTAGCCTCTTTGCCATCGAAACCACGACTCTTCACAATAAACTTGTAATCGTCGCTGTCGTCAGTGGCGCGCTTGCCAACGGTCTGAGGTGTGCCGAGGGGGAACTGGTAGCTGGAGCAGGCGGCATCGAAGATGGCCTTATCGGCATCTGTCACAGGCTGCTGGGCAGAGTAGTCTGGCAGCGGATTGACACTTCCTTCCTTATAACCATTCTCTTTCAGGAAACGATCGAGTTCCTTCTCTGCGGCAGCCACTCTGGCAGCGCGAACACCATAGCCATTCTTAATGGTGGCCTTGGGGAGAGCAGCCTTGAGGGCATCAGAAGAAGTGTTCAGACCACCACTGCCGAAGGTGCAGAAGGGTACGATGGTCTTGCCAGCGAAGTCCTGCTCCTTGAGGAGCGTGGAGATTGGTGATGCAGCGACGCCACCCCAGATGGGATAGCCGAGGAAGATCACGTCGTAGTCGGCGATGCTCTTCTTCAGGGGCTTCAGGGCTGGTGTCACACCACTTTCACGCTCTCGTTGGTTACGCTGGATGGTGGCCTGGAAGTCGCCTGAGTAGGGCTCTACACACTCGATGGCCTCGATATCGGCACCGAGTTGTTTCTGTAACTCTTCTGCGACGGCCTTTGTCGATCCTGTCTCTGAGTAATAAAGTACCAGTTTCTTCTGGGCGAAGCCAGTTGTCATGCATGTCATCATTGCCATTGATAATAATAGTTTCTTCATAAGATAGTGTTTTTAGAGTTTATTTTTGATTTCGCTTGCAAAGATACGAATTATTTATTAACTTTGCAAACAATTATGAAGATATGTGTGTTTTGTTCTGCAAACCAGCAGATTGATCCCGACTTCTTCAGCATGACTGAGGAACTAGGCCGATGGGCTGCTGAAAACGGGCATTCCATCGTGTATGGTGGTGTGAACTGTGGACTGATGGAGTGTGTTGCCAAAGCTACGAAGGAAGCTGGTGGCAGAACCATTGGCGTGGTGCCGATGATTGTGGAGAAGAGTGGACGTACCAGCGATTATGTCGATGTGGAGATACCTGTCGATAACCTGAGCGATCGTAAGCAGCTGATGATGGACCAGAGCGATGTATTCATTGCTTTGCCTGGAGGCCTGGGGACGCTCGATGAGATCTTTACGGTAGTGGCATCTGCCACCATTGGCTATCACTCGAAGATCGTGATCCTTTATAATATGAAAGGCTTCTGGGACTCGCTCATTCAGTTGCTCGACGACCTGAAGCAGAAGGGCATGATTCGTGGAGACTGGCAGGATTATATCAAAACGGCCGATTCCATCGAGGATATCATTCGCCTATTATAAAAAAAGCCTCGCAATTGCGGGGCTTTATTCTTTGTTTATAAGGGGAATTATGTCTTCTTATGAAAGCAGGCTATCGGCTAACAGTTCCAACTGTGCCTCATCAGCAGCATGCATGCGAGAACGGATGGTAACCATTGGTTCTACTATCTCGCAGTCTTTCAGCCCCTCTATCATTGATCGCATCACACGACCTGCCGTAGGCATCCAACTACCGTTCTCGATGATGCCAAAGCGACGCTTCTGATAGTTCTTGATCTGCAGGTGATAGAGGAAGTCGTGCATCACGGGGAATACACCTGCGTCGTAGCTCGATGCAGCCACAACAACGGTAGGATAGCGGAAAGCATCCTCGATGACCTCAGCCATATCGTCGCGACTCAAATCGCTGACAACAACCTTCTTGGCACCCTTTTCGCGAAGAATCTCTCCCATACGCTCTGCAGCAGCAGCCGTTCCGCCATGAATGCTGGCATAGGCGATGAGTATGCCCTCGCTCTCTGGCTCGTACTTGCTCCATGTGTCGTATAGCTTGATGGCAGCAGCCAGTGGCTCGCCCTTGAGCACAGGACCATGCAGAGGACAGATGGTCTGAACGTCGAGTGCAGCCAGTTTCTTCATCACCATCTGTACTTGCGTACCATACTTGCCACAGATATTAAAGTAGTAGCGGCGAGCCTCGCAAGCCCAATCGTCAGTCTCGTTGACCAAAGCACCGAATTTACCGAATGCATCAGCAGAGAAGAGCACTTTGTCCAAACTGTCGTAACTCATGATGACCTCCGGCCAGTGTATCATCGCAGCCCCGATGAACTTCAGCTCATGCTTGCCTAAAGAGAGTGTGTCACCCTCCTTAACCGTCATCACGCGCCCCTCGAAGTTAAAGCCTTCGAAGAAGTTGGAAAGCATCTTCGCAGCCTGAGCACTACATACCAGTTGCAATCCTGGATAGGTCTCCAGCATCCATGCAATCAATGCCGAGTGGTCAGGCTCCATGTGGTGAGTCACAAGATAGTCAGGCTGGCGACCATTGAGGGCAGCTTTCAGGTTTGCCTTCCACTCCTCGCCTTTGCGACGATCGGCAGTATCCAGAATTGCAATCTTCTCATCGTCAATGAGATAGGAGTTGTAACTCATGCCCTCAGGCACCACATACTGACTCTCGAACAGATCGATGTCAAGATCATCGACACCGATGTACTTAATGGTATCACTAATCATATTCATAGTTTTATATATTTTCTTCCATTTCCTTCAGACTGGCCTCCAGCTCAAGTTTCTTTTCGTTGGCAAAGTCTTGGTCAATGCTGTTGTTGATACTCTGGCAGACGTTGGCCGAGAACTGCTGGGCCAGATTGATGAGACCATCCCATTGCTCTGCCGTGAGGCCTGCATCGAGCATCTCGTGGGTGATGCCGTATTTGATGAGGCCATAGATGAAGCCAGCGTTGAAGTTGTCGCCAGCGCCAATGGTACTGACGGTCTGCATCTGAGTGGCAGGATACTGGCGAGCGAAACCACCTGTGCCCCTCACCTCCACAGGCCCTGAGCCCTGAGTGTAGATGAAATCCTTGCAGTAGAAAGAGATCTGAGCCTTATAGACTGTCTCAGCATCGCGCTTGTTGAACATCACCTCGAAATCCTCCTGACTGCCTCTGACGATGTCGGCATACTCCAAGTTCTCGAGGATGTTGGCGTTCAGTTTCATCACCTCGTCGCGATGGGACGATCTGAAGTTTACGTCGTAGTAGAGGATAGCCCCTTTGTCGCGAGCATACTCCAGGAAGCCCTGCACCTGAGGACGAATCACGGGATTCACGGCATAATAGGAGCCAAACATCACGATGTCGTCAGGCTGGACGTCAGGCAGCACGAAGTCCAGACGATCGTGGGGGTGGTCTTTATAGAAGATGTACTCTGCGTCGTTCTTCTCATCGAGGAAGGCCAACGAGATGGGCGACTTCGACTCTGGATAGACGTTCATGCTACTGGCATCAACATGGTTGTCCTCCAAGAACTTGATGATCTTTCTGCCCACACGGTCGTTGCCCGTCTCGCTGATAAAAGCCGCTTTGACGCCAGCCCGTCCTAAAGAGATGACGCCATTGAACACTGAGCCTCCAGGCACGGCACCTATTGGCTGTTCGTCTTTGAAAATGATATCGAGAATGGTCTCGCCTATACCTATTACTTTTCGCATTGTCTTGAGATTTGGTTGCAAAGATACAAAAAAAGCCACATAATACGCAGATTCTCGCAGATTATTTTTCTAATTTGTATTAAAACGTATCATGGGTGCTGAGATGCGAGTGTCAAGAAAAGTTGCTAAAAAAGAGCTCTCCATTTTACTCAAACTAGAGCGAAATGGAGGGCATTTCTTGTGTATTTGGGGCAGAAATGATGGCTGGTGATAGTTATGGTGGCAGTTTATGGTGTTGGAGATGCCTTGCACGAGTGATGGAGATGCTTGTTATATAGGTATAGTAGGCATCCCTTACTCTCTTACTAAGCATTAGCACGAGTGTTGGAAGGCATCTTAACGACTATAAACTGGCGGGGGTAAATGGCAAAGGGATTGCTATTATTGTAAAGCCCACATATTCAGACGATTACGAAAAGGCCTCAAATTTTGCGTATATGAGCCCTCTTGTCCGTTTCTGCAAATTGGCGCGAGTTTTGAGAGGCCTATTGTAAAGTTTTATACAATTCGTCGAGCAAACCTTCGCAGGCATCCTCGAGGAGTTCGAGGGCAAACTCGAAGTCGCGATCAGAGCCGTAATACGGATCAGGAACAGTCTTCTGGCCAGGATGGTGACGGAGATAGTCGCTCATGCGGATAATCTTCTGAAGATCAGCAGGCGAATTGGCCTGACGAGCGACATCGTGATAGTTCTCGTGATCCATGACGGCGATGAGATCGAAACGCTCGAAATCCCTTGGAGAGAACTGGCGGGCTCGATGATCGAAGGTGTACCCATGTCGCTCTCCGCACTTGCGCATTCGATAGTCAGGCAGCTGGCCAACGTGCCAAGAGCCTATACCAGCAGAATCGATGAGAAACTCATCCTCGAGTCCTCGCTCAGCCACCAGATGATGCATGATACCATCAGCAGCTGGCGAACGACAGATATTACCTAGACAGATAAACAAAACCTTCTTCATTTCGAGCGCAAAGTTACCACTTTTTCCTGAGTTGAGCAAAATTATGCGCCTAATCTTTGGACTGCTCTCAACTTATTCGTATCTTTGCAGCCTAAATACGCTTTATGACGAAGTACAATACTTATACGCTTGATAACGGCCTTCGCGTCATCCATCTGCCATCGACATCGCAGGTGGTGTGGTGTGGCTATGACCTGGCTGTCGGCTCTCGCAACGAACTGCCTGGCGAAGAGGGACTTGCGCATTTCTGTGAGCACATGACCTTCAAGGGTACAGAGCGTCGCAGTGCCTTGCAGGTGATCAACGCCCTCGAGAGTGTGGGTGGCGAATTGAACGCCTTTACCAACAAGGAAGATACCGTGTTTTATGCGGCTGTGACGAAGGAGCACTTCACCAAGGCCATCAATCTCTTGACAGACATTGTCTTCCATAGCCAGTATCCTCAGCAGGAGATCGACAAGGAGGTAGAGGTGATCTGCGACGAGATCGAGAGTTACAACGACACACCAGCAGAGCTGATCTACGACGAGTTTGAGAACCTGCTTTTCGAGGGCCATCCCCTTGGGCATAACATCTTGGGCAAGGCTGAGTTGTTGCGCACCTTCACGACTGCCGATGCCCTCAGATTCACACGTCGCTACTATCGTCCTGATAATGCTGTGTTCTTCGTCTATGGAGATGTGGATTTCAAGCGACTCTGTAAGTCGCTTGAAAAGTTGACAGTTGACAGTTTTAGTTCTTGCGTCCCTGCGGTAGCAAGCGCAAAAGCCGAGCGTACAGATGATTTGCTGGCAAGCCATTCATCATCTCAGCCTATAATGTATTCATCTGTAAACTGTAAACCGTCAACTGTAAACAATACCATCTGCCGCAAGCTTGGCACCCACCAGGCTCATGTGATGATTGGTGCCAAGGCCTATCGCTACGACGATCCGAAGCGCATGACGCTATACCTATTAAATAATATAATAGGTGGTCCAGGCATGAATGCTCGTCTGAACCTCGCTTTGCGAGAGCGTCATGGGTTGGTCTATACCGTAGAGAGTTCGATGGCATCCTATTCAGATACTGGCGTGTGGAGTGTCTACTTTGGTTGCGACCATCACGACGTGAATCGTTGTCTGCGATTGGTGCGTCGCGAGTTGGATCGTATGATGCTTCGTCCGCTTTCTGCCTCGCAACTCTCTGCTGCCAAACAACAACTGAAGGGACAGATAGCCATCGCCTGCGACAATCGGGAGCAGTTTGCCCTCGACTTCGGCAGGAGTTATCTGCATCATGGCGTGGAGCGCGATCTGGACGTGCTCTTCAGAAAGATCGATGCTGTGACAGCTGAGGATATACAGAAAGTGGCAGAGGAACTGTTCCCTGCCGACAACCAAAATACCCTGATTATCAAGTAGAAAGACTGTCAGGCGTACATCTTAAGATACTGGCGGATGGCCTTGCGGGCTGTGCCAAGACGATTCTCGACGGACTTATAGCCCTCATTAAGCTGTTGTGAGATCTCACTGACCTTCATGCCACCATAGATGTGAAGCCTGTAAACCTCACGACAGTTCTCTGGCAGACGAGCCAGTCCATGCTCGAGCCGTTCCATGATCTCATGGGCAGAGAAGACTGACTCCAGACTCCTGTCACCTTCATCCTGTCGCCTGATACTTGACTCATGCCCCCTGATGATGTAATGCTCGAACGCCTCGTGGTGAGAGCGTCGACGATAGAAACTTGTAATGAGGTTTCGTGCGACGGTATAAACCAGCGCAGGCATCGTCACCTCAGAGATCATCTTGTCTGTTGTCAGCAACTTGAGGAAGACATCTTGAACGATGTCTTCCGCCAAGCAGCTGTCACCAAGACGACTGCTGACGTATGCCAGCAGTTCGTCGCGATGAGCAATGTAATAGTTGATTAAGAGTTCTTGCTTTGCTTGTTGCCTGATGTCGAGAGAATGGTTACTCATTTACAACCTTTTGAATGGTTCCATCCTCGTTGTAGAACAGGCGCTGTACCTTCAGCGAGCGCAGATGGGTAATATCGTTAGAGGGTACACAATCATGATAGAACAGGAACCACTCGCCCTTGTACTCTACGATGCTGTGGTGCGTGGTCCAGCCCACAACGGGATCGAGCAGCACACCCTGATAGGTGAATGGTCCGTAGGGGTTGTCGCCAATAGCATAGCAGAGGAAGTGGCTGTCGCCAGTGGAGTAGCTGAAATAGTACTTGCCGTTGTACTTGTGCATCCACGAAGCCTCGAAGAATCTGTGGGGATCGCCTGCCTTCAGGGGCTGGCCGTCCTTATCGATGACGATCACATCGTGGGGAGCCTCGGCAAACTGCATCACATCGTCGCTTAGACGTACCACGCTGCTAGGCAGGGCAGGCACATCGGCAGGAGCGAAGAGCTGTGTCTTCTTGTCAGCAGCAGGGCCAAGGTCGATACCTTCCTTCAAGAGCTGCTTGGGTGACTTATACCACTGGAGCTGTCCACCCCAGAGACCACCAAAGTAGCAGTATATCTGTCCGTCGTCGTCCTTGAACACACAGGGATCGATTGAGTAGGAGCCACGCATGGGGTGCTCCTGAGGGATAAACGGACCCTCGGGCCTGTCAGCCACAGCCACACCAAGGTGGAACACACCATTGTAGTCCTTGGCTGAGAAGATTAGGAAATACTTGCCGTCCTTCTCGACGACATCATTGTCCCACATCTGCTTCTCAGCCCAGGCCACCTGCTCCACATCGAGGATCTTGCCATAGTCAGTCACCTCGCCATTCTCCACGTCTTCCATGGAGATCACATGGTAGTCTTTCATCTGGAAGTGTCCGCCATCATCGTCGAAGGCAGCACCAGCCTCCCAGTCGTGGCTGGGATATACGAAGAGCTTTCCGTTAAACACATTAGCAGATGGATCTGCGTAAAAATCACTAGGATAAAGATAACGTGGTTTCATAACTCTTATATTTCTTTTTAATTGATATTATTCTGATGATGTTCATTTAATTTCTCCCTCAGTCGTCTACGTCCAGCCAGTTCCTCCTGCATCGTCTCGTTGTACTCCTTGCTGATGGGGTAGAAGTAGAGGGCTACCACGCCAACGCCAAAGAGGATGGCAGGCACGATACTCGACACGATACGGATGCCCTCCATGGCTGTCTCATTCTGGTAGGTCTCGCCACCAGATACATAGCCAAACATGCTGATGATCATACCAGCGATGGCACCTCCCAATCCCAGTCCTACCTTCAGGGCCAGCGTGATGCCTGAGAAGCAGAAGCCTGTGGCACGACGGTAGTTCTCGTATTCGATATGGTCAGCCACATCGCCAATCATCGCCCACAGCAATGGCACCGTTGGGGCATAGGCCAGCGACTTCAGGAAGTTCAGGACGAAGATCAGACTCACATCCGTTGGCGAGGGGATATAGATAAGGGCAGTGAAGAAGGCTGTCAGCGAAAGACAAATCATAAACACCTTCTTCTTGCCGTATTTGTTGGCCAGGTATCTGGAGAGGCACACCACACCAATAAACTGCGTGATGGCAGTCACCATGTTAAAGACAGAGTAACCAATGGAATAAGCCTCTTCCTGTTCGATGTTCAGGCCGAAGAAGCCCAGGAAATCCTGCAGCGACTTCTGGTCGATGTTATACTGGAAGTAGAAGTTCATGGCTGCTCCCCACATTGCCAGAGTGATGAAGATGGCGAAGGTCAGCAGGGCCATCGAGTTCCATGATACGTCAGACAACGTGATTTTGATATCCTCCTTGATATTATCCTCTTGCATGGGAGGCGGTTGGATGCGCTCTTTAGATACAATAAATGTAATAACGAACAGCACCGTAGCGATACAGGCAAAGAGCCCGATTGTGCAGACCCAGCCATGCTGCAGGTCTCCCTTTCCGAAGGTATCTACCAAGGGAAGCGTCAGACCCTGTACGACAAACTGGGCAATAGTCACGGCAATGAAGCGGATCGTTGTGATGCTCGTTCTCTCCTTGATATCGCTGGTCATCACACCACCTAACGATGAATAGGGGATGTTGTTAAAGGAGTAGGCCGTCATCATCAGCACATACGAGATAGTAGCATAGACGGCTACCATCGACTTCTCCTGAATGCCTGGGTTATAGAAAGCAAGTACGTAGAAGAGACAGAATGGGATGATCGTCCACAAAATCCAAGGGCGGAACTTGCCCCAACGGGTTTTGGTACGATCGGCAAGGATACCTACCGTTGGATCCACGATGATGGCCGAGAGACTGGCAATCATCAGGATGCTGCCTGCCACTGCGCCATCCAGTCCGAAAACGTCCGTATAGAACTTCAACTGGAAAATCATCATCATCTGGAATACCAGATTGGCGGCGGCGTCTCCTAACGAGTAGCCGAATTTCTCCCCGAGCGATACTTTTTGTGAAGCATAATCCTTCATCGTTCTGCTTTCTATTTCGATCTTAGTCCGATTTTGTTTGCAAAGTTACGCAAAAATACGTCATCTGACATTATGATATGTTACAGACACTTTTTTAAATGTTTCATCAAGTAAGAAAAATAAAGTATTTGATGATTTCATCGTACTTTTTTAGTATATTTGCAACATCAAATCGATATCTGATGAAGAAATTTCTTATTTTCTTGACAGCACTCTTGAGTGCAACTTTTATGGATGCGAAGGTATCATTGCCCCAACTATTTCAGTCGGGCATGGTGCTTCAGCGTGGCAAATCCATCCCCGTTTGGGGTACAGCAGATAAGGGAGAGACCATTACCATCATCTTTAATAAGAAACAATATACCGCTGTGGCTGATGACCAGGGTTGTTGGCGTGTGGACCTTCCGAAGATGAAGGCAGGAGGCCCCTACGAATTAAAAATTAATAATCTAGAATTAAGAGATATCCTCATTGGCGATGTGTGGCTCCTGTCTGGACAGTCGAACATCGATGTGACCATAGAGCGTGTCTATCCGCAATATGTCAACGAGATCGACAGTTACGAGAACCAGCAGATCCGTATGTTCCGTGTTCAGAACGAGACGGATATCCATGGTGTGAAGAATGATATCCGTCCAACTTCGATCAATTGGAAGCCTGTTAATAAGCAGAACGCCTGGCTCTTCTCGGCTGTGGGCTATTTCCTTGGCAAACGGATGTTCGAGAAGAACAAGGTGGCCCAGGGTATCATCGTCAACAGTTGGGGTGGAACGCCCATCGAGGCTTGGATCTCGGCAGACTCTCTGAAGAAGGATTATCCCGAACTGATTAAAAAGGCTGCTTTCTATCAGAACGACAACTACGTAAGGGCCCAGATGCAAGCCAATGCCGAAGCTAATAGGCAGTGGGACGCCTTGCTGAATGAATCAGAGGTGAGAGGCGAGAAAGGTGAATGTTTTTTCGCTACCCCTGATTGTGATGACAGTAATTGGCAGACTATCAACCAGAATAACTGGCAATGGCGTGGTTGTGGTAGCGTGTGGCTCCGTCAGCATATATATATAAATAAGGAACACGCGCGCAAGCCAGCCCGACTGTTGTTGGGTACTCTCTTCGATCAGGATATCACCTATCTGAACGGTCAGGAGATCGGCCATACCTACTACCAGTATCCTCCGCGTCGCTATGATGTCCCAGAGGGACTGCTCCGTGAGGGCGACAATGTGATCGCCGTGCGTTTTATCAACAAATACGGGGCTGTTCACTTCATTCCCGAGAAGCCTTATATGTTCTGCTTTGGCGACGACCGCTTCTCGCAGAATCCTCTGCCAGAGGATGTCATTCCTCTTGATGCGACTTGGAAGATGCACGTAGGAGCAGAGATGCCGTCGTGCCCCAGTGGCGATGTGTCGCTGCAGAACCTGCCTACCACACTCTATAATGCCGTGCTCCATCCCCTGGCTCCCTATGCCATCAATGGCGTGGTGTGGTATCAGGGTGAGTCGAACACAGGCAATCCTGCCCCATACGCTGACTACCTAAAGAAACTGATGGGTTGTTGGCGCGATCGTTGGCAGGATCAGCAGATGCCTTTCGTTATTGTACAACTGGCAAATTACGACGGACGCCAGCAGACTGGTTTCCCAAGACCGATTGCCTATCAGTCCGAACCCGTCAATAGTGGTTGGGCACAGTTGCGTGAGGCTCAGCGTATAGCCGCCAAGGCTGATCCCTATGCTGAGTTAGCTGTCATCAACGACTTAGGTGAAACTGTCGATATCCATCCGCTTCGTAAGAAAGAGGTGGCAGATCGAATCTCACAGTGTTTCGATCGTCTTATATATAATAATAAGGTGTATCTCTCTCCAGAGGTCGTTTCTGCAGAGGTAAACGAAGGAAAAATCATTTTGACCCTTAATCAACCTGTCCAGTCAGGAGAACTCTATGAGTTTGAGGTCGCAGGAGATGATGGAAAATACGTGAATGCAACTGCCACTGCTGATGGCAGCCGCATCACTATTCTCTCACCTCTCGCCTCTCACCTCTCACCTCTGAAACTCCGCTATGCCTGGAAGGACAATCCCCTGAAGGCCAATGTCCGTTCTCTTAGCGGACTGCCTATGTCTTCTTTCGAATTAAATATAAACAATCAATAAAAAATTAAATTATGTCAACTACAAACGAAACAAAAGGCTTTTATAAGCTATCTTGGCTCCAGCGCATCGGCTTCGGCTCGGGCGACCTGGCGCAAAACCTTATTTTCCAGACGGTAGCATGCTACCTGATGATTTACCTTACTACGGTATTGAAAATCAATCCAGCTTTTGTCAGCGGACTGATTCTCACAGTCCGACTCATTGACTGTTTTTGGAGTCCTGTAGTAGGGCGTTATATTGATAATCGCAATCCCAAGTTAGGCAAGTATCGCACTTATCTTCTTTACGGTGGTATTCCTCTTACTGTTGCCGCCTGTCTGTTGATGCTTCCTCAGGCTGCCACTTGGTCTATGACGATGAAGATGATCTATGCAACAGCCAGCTATACCGTGCTGAGCATGATCTATTCTGTGGTCAATATTCCTTATGGCTCTATCATGGCCAGTATGACCCGTGACAACGATGAGGTGCTGATCCTGACTTCCACACGAATGGTATGTGCCAATATCGGTCAGATTGTTGTTCAGGCTGGTTTCCCCATCGGACTCGCTATGTGTGTTCATACGGCTATCGACTGGAATCAGGCAACGTTCATGGCTATTGGTACGATACCGGCTTTCATCATTCTGCCTTCTCTGCCGGTATTGAAGAAATGGTTGGGTAAGAAAGGACTTTACTATACACTTCTCTCTGTCGGCCTCGTTGGTTTTGCCATCTTGTTCACCATCGGTAAGTTCTTCGATGTG
>Ga0310696_10008402_pt1 | contig 12038 bp, 11 predicted proteins | sample AusTroGonzalo_MG_4_FD_203885 | JGI IMG/M metagenome (GOLD analysis project Ga0310696, IMG submission 203885) | Bovine rumen microbial communities from tropical cattle in Woodstock, Queensland, Australia - Gonzalo_02 (v2) (version 2) | ecosystem: Host-associated > Mammals > Digestive system >... | reverse complement strand
GAACGGCACGAATATCTGCTCCTGGGCGGAAACGGGAATAGGCGCACCGTCATTGGCCACCTGAACGATAACCTCATCCTCCTTGCCCATCCGGGCCGAAATGTCGATATGTTTGGCACCAGCCTGCAGGGCGTTCTTGATGAGGTTGATAAGGATCTGCGAGATTTGCCCCTCATCGGCGTAAATCATCAGGTCCGGTTCCTCGGGTCGATAGACGCAGGTCGCACCGCAGGACGCGGCATACTCGCTGTTCAGCGAAATCACTTTGTCCATCAGTTCCTGCAGGTCGATGGCCTTGCGCAGCGGTCTGGCTACGCCCGAGAGTTGCCGGTAGGTCTCCACAAACTTGATGAGGTTTTTGGAAGAGTCACTGATGGTATCCAGCCCCGACTTAACGTCCAGCTCGCTATGGCCATTCTCATCCATCGACTTCGCCAAAGCGTCGGAAAGGGATGCAATCGGCGACACCGTATTCATAATCTCGTGCGTGAGCACGCGGATCAGCTTCGTCCAAGAATCCTGCTCGTGGGCTTGACGCTGTTTTTCAAAGATGGTGCGGATGCGGTTGAGAGTCCGGTTGAACTTGTTCTTGTCCTGGAAGCGGAAGTTCAGCTCGCCGTCCTCCAACGCATCCATCATATAGGCCACCTTCTTGATATCCTTCCGTCTGGTACGGATTGTGGCAATCACCGCCGCAATGAAAGCAACGATGACGCACGCTCCAATGATATGCCAGATGGTGAAGGTCATAGCCCGTACTTCTTCATTTTGGCGTACAGAGTAGGCCGGCTGATGCCCAGCATCTTCGCGGCAGCAGAAATGTTCCCATTGCTCCGCAGGACAGCCTCGCGGACCAGTCTTTCTTCCTCCGCATCGCTGACTTCCTTCAGCGTCCCAGCAGCAGGAGCCCCAGCCTTCGCCTGCTCCAGCTGGATATCCTTCGCTGTGAGCGTGGTCCCTTCAGAAAGGATCACCGCCTTCTCAATGCAGTTCTGCAGTTCCCGGATGTTTCCGCTCCAGCGCCCGCTTTCCAGCACCATCTTTGCCGATTCATCAAGCCCGATGAGTGGCCGATGATACTTCTCGGCAAAACGCTCCAGGAACAACTGCGCCAGCGGTACAATGTCCTCCCGACGTTCTCTCAAAGCCGGTAGTGCAATATGTACGGTGTTGATGCGATAGTACAAATCTTCACGGAATCGGCCTTCTCTTACCAGCTGCTCCAAATCCATATTGGTAGCGCAAATCAAGCGGATGTTCACCGGAATAGCCTGAGAACCGCCAACCCGCACAACGCTTCTATTCTGAATCACTCGCAGCAGCTTTGCCTGCAGATGCAGCGGAATATTGCCGATTTCATCCAGGAATAGCGTTCCGCCATCGGCCTGCTCGAATTTGCCCACGTGGTCAGCGTGTGCATCCGTAAATGCGCCCTTTACGTGGCCGAACAGTTCACTTTCAAAGAGGGTTTCTGTTATGGCACCCGCATCAACGGCCACCATCGGCTTGCCGCTACGGAGACTGTGGGCGTGAATCTCCCGGGCCAGTACATCCTTGCCGGTACCATTCTCACCGGTAATCAGCACGGTGGCATCCGTAGGTGCAATCTTATCCAACGTCTTCCGGATGGCCGCCATCGGTTTAGAAGACCCCCAGAACATAGGATCCCCGGTCAAGCCGGGGATGACGTTCATCGCCTTCCTTGCCTTATCCCTCGCCGCCGTGAGTACCTCAATGAGTTTCTCATTATCCCAGGGCTTCACGATGAAGTCGAACGCCCCTCGCTTCATACCTTCTACTGCCAGGGCAATATCGGCATAAGCAGTGAAGAGCACCACTTCAACTTCCGGCACCATCTTCTTGATCTCCCCGGCCCAGTACAGTCCCTCATTGCCGGTGTTGATAGAAGTGTTGAAGTTCATATCCAGCAGCACAACATCAGGCCGGAACTGCTCAAGAGAATTCACCAGAGTAGCAGGCGAGGGGATTGTCTTCACCTCTGCAAAATGCATCGGCAACAGGATCTCCAATGCCCGGCGAATCCCCAGGTTGTCATCAACCACCAGTATTTTTCCAACTTTCGAAGCCATGTCCTTATCACTGTAAAGAAACTTTACAAAGTTACCTTTTTTCTGGATTCGCAAAATAAAAATGGAAAATATTCAAAAATAATTTGGTTTATATTGTAAACTTGTTTATATTTGCATCGGGGTTCGGGCAGACTGCGCAGCTGCGCTTAACCTCAAAAACAAGAAAAACAGTGATACAATGGAACAGAACAAAGAAATGACGGCTCAACAGAGCCTGCAAATCATCAGCGAGACCTTCAACAAAAGCCGGAAGGACATCCTCTGCAACAGCGCCAAGTATTTTATGCTTTGGGGAGCGCTGCTTACTGCTACCTCTCTTACCATTTATATATTATGGCATCTGACGGGGAAACCGCAGTGGAACTTCCTGTGGTTTGCCATGCCTGCCATCGGCTACCCCCTGGCGGCCGTGATGGGGAAGTATAACAAGGCCTTGCCGCAGAATGAGGTGAGCAAGATGCTCAGCAGCGTATGGGGCGTCTTCGGCGCATTTGCCATCACGCTCAGCGCCATTGCCGTTTTCCTGGTCCCCATGCACGTGACACTCCTCATCGTCATTCTCATGGGCCTGGCCGAGTGCATGTCCGGCGTCCTTCTCAAAAACTGGCCCATCATCATCGGCGGCTTCCTCCTGGGTGTGGGCGGTGCTGTTTTCGCGATGCTGGTAACGGACGAAGCGCAACTGCTGATTTTCACGCTGGGAGGCGTCCTGCTGCTGGTAACCGGACTCATCATCAAACTTCAGTACAAGTAGCCTATGTTTCCCAAGTTAGACCCACTCCTTCATTCAGAACTCCGGCTGGCGGTGATGTCCATCCTGGCCGGAGTGGATGAAGCCGATTTCACCTATCTCAAGAAGCAGACAGGTGCCACGTCGGGAAACCTGAGCGTGCAGATTGACAAACTCACGGCTGCCGGCTACATCACGGTGGAAAAAGGATTCAAGGGAAAGATGCCCCGCACCACCTGCAAGATTACCCCTGCAGGCCAGGAAGCATTCAACCAATATGTAGAGGCGCTGAGGGAATACCTTTCGGCCGGGAAATAGCCAACCTTGCAAGTGAGCCCAAAATAACGTAACTTTGCGGCCATGGCAGAATCAAACTTCATAGACTACGTTCGCATTTTTTGCGCCAGCGGGCATGGCGGGGCGGGAAGCGCCCACCTTCACCGTGCCAAATATGTCCCCAAGGGCGGTCCCGACGGGGGAGACGGCGGCCGGGGCGGCCACATCATCCTGCGGGTGAATCCCCAGCTGTGGACCCTTATCCACCTGCGTTACCGCAAGGTGGTGCGGGCCGAGAACGGCGGTAACGGCGCCGAAGCCCTTAAGAGGGGCAAGAACGGGGCCGACATCGTGCTGGAGGTACCCCAGGGCGTGGTTGTGAAGGATGCCGAGACCGAGGAAATGATCACGGAGCTGGTGGATCCCGGCCAGGAGTACATCCTCTGCCCCGGCGGTAAAGGCGGCTGGGGGAACGACCACTTCAAGAGTGCCACCAACCAGACGCCCCGTTACGCCCAGCCCGGAGAGGAAGGCGTGGAAGGCTGGTTCATCCTGGAACTGAAAGTGCTGGCCGACGTGGGCCTGGTGGGCTTCCCCAATGCCGGGAAGAGTACATTGCTGGCCGCCATCACATCGGCCAAACCCAAGATCGCCAATTATGCCTTCACCACGCTGGAGCCCAATCTGGGTATCGTGCGCTATTACGACGACCGTTCCTTCGTGATGGCCGACATTCCCGGCATCATCGAGGGCGCGCATGAGGGGAAGGGCATCGGCATGCGTTTCCTGCGTCACATCGAGCGCAACTCCGTGCTGCTGTTCATGGTGGCGGCCGACGAACCGGACGTGGCCAAGTGTTACAAGGTGCTGCTGAACGAGCTCCAGGAGTATAACCCGGAACTGTTGGTGAAGGACCGCGTACTGGCCATTACTAAGACCGACCTTGTGGACGCCAAGACTTGCGCCAAGATAGAGAAGAAGCTGCCGGCCGACATTCCTCACGTGTTTATTTCCTCTGTGGCACAGACCGGCCTGAATGAGTTGAAAGAAGAACTCTGGAAAGCCCTGAATCCGTGAATATATTTGAATCTATAGTTCAATTGGATAGAGTTTCCACGTTGTGGGTTAATAACTTAACCGCAACGTGGAACGATCCGTTTTGGTGGGCCCTGTCCGACATTGGCTTCTGGGTTCCCATGTACCTTTTCATAGCCGTATTCGTGGTTTGGAGGCTGGGCTGGAAGAGGGGACTGTCCGTCATCCTTTCGGCCGTCCTTACACTGGTCCTCATCGACCAGGGATCCAACCTGGTGAAGGCCTCCGTGGCCCGGCTCCGTCCTTGTTATGACGCCTGGATGGTGAACAATGGCCTCCGGCTCCCTTATGGCATCCTGAGCACCGGACTGTACGGCTTCTTCAGCGCCCATGCGGGCAATACCTTCGGTTTTGCCACCGTTTCGTACCTTGGACTCAAATGGAACAGGCCGGAGAGCGATTTCCGCATCTACGGCCTGTTCATTTACGTTTGGGCTGTCTTTGTAAGTCTCAGCCGGATGATGATGGGAGCCCATTTCATGGGGGACATCATTGTGGGTACCATCGTGGGCACGGCGGTGGGCTGGCTTTGCGCCTTTGCTGTAAAAAAGGCGGTTACAGCACTTCGATGGTAACGATCCTGCCCTTGATGGGGGAGTCGGAAGGGATGACGTCGGCGTCGGTCTGGAGCAGGTCGGGGTTGTAACCGAACTGGTTCACCAGGATTCCCTTCACATATTCTGCGCGCTGCTTGGAGAGGCGCTTGTTCACTTCCAGGCTTCCCGTGCCAAGGTCGGCACCGCCGGTAATCAGCAGCCGCTGGTCTTTCTTGAAGGAATGCTGGGCATAGTATTCCAGACGGGCCAGTTCGCGGGGATCCAGCGTGGTCTTTGCCAGCTCAAAATACAGGATTTCGGGAGTGGGGTGGCTTTCCACCACGGGACGTGCCTCATTCAGGTTCTCCCCGTCGAATTCGTACAGCCTGCCGGCATAGAGGTCGTCAATCTTATCGGCTTTCACCTGGAGTTCTCCAATTTGGGCTTCGGCATTGGCCAGGCGCTCATTGGTTTGGCTCAGCTGCGTCTTGAGGTTGCCGATGATGTTGGGATCGGGAACTTCCACCTTCACCGGGCGGCGGAACTTCTTGCCCAGGTTGATGACCAGGCCTAAGCTGGCGGTGGGGAAGATGACGAAGCGGCCGGACGTATAGTTGCGGTAGGGACGTTCCGGGGCGAGGACGGCCGAAAGATCCAGGCTGATGCTGATTTTGTCGCTGATGCGGAACAGGTTCTGGAAACCGCCGCCCAGACCGAAGGCCCAGCAGTGGTTATTGGCCTGATGGGCCAGGTAGCCGCCAGCCTGCAGGTACAGGATGGGGTTCCAGATGAGGTTTTCCCTGTAGCCTTTGGTGTTGCGAAGGTTCCACAGGGCATCTACATGGACGAAGTGGTTAAAGAAGGCGTGGTCGGCCGAGAACCAGGTTTCCGGGCTGGCGGCCGCTTTGGCCTGGAGGCCGTTGTATCCGGCACGGAAGCCGATGGCGGGGGTGAACCACTTGCCGAAGTAGAGTTGTGCGGCAGGGGCCGGTGTGCTTAGTTTGAAACTGTCGAACACCAGGTTGACACCGCCTCCGAAACCGATGAACCAGTTGTCGGCGGAGGAACCTACCAGGACTTCTCCCTGTTCCTGTGCGGAAACCTGGAAACTCAGAAGGGCGGCCATCAGTGCCGCAGTAAGCGTTACAAATGTCTTTTTCATAGGTTTATTTTTTATTGGTGGCCAACAGGGCCAGCTTGACACCCACCCAGCAAAGGTGGCGGGATTCTTCGTCGGGAAGTTCCTGGTAGGAGACCAGGTTGAGCATTTTCTTGTTGAGTTCGTCCTGTTTTCCGGCGCCGTCGATGTAACCGGCGGCCTCCAGGGCGGTCATCCAGTGCAGATGTTCTCCGGCGGCCAGGTATTCCATCACCTGGTAGTCCTTCTTGCTGCCGTAGAAATGGACGGGATTCTGGGGATCCAGCACATCCGGGATATCGGTTACCTTTTCAAGGATGTAATCGGGGCACAACTGCACCAGGGTGGGGGCATAGAGGCTGCGGCCGATGTCGCCGGACTGCTTGCGCAGCAGTTCCTGGCGGTTGAGAAGCTGGTTGCCGCCGCGGCTGCGGATGGTGCGGCTCCTTTCCTTCCAGCGATCGGCCGCATTTTGGCCGGCCGCGCCCACGGGCATGGTCTCGATGGCCCTTTTCTTGAGGCTCTTTCCGCTCACCACATCCAGGTTCCACAGGAGGTCCGGCAGGCCGATGGGGTGGATGACGGAGATTCCCTCCGGGCAGTAGCTGCGGTTGTAGAAGTCGATGAGGCTGAGCATCTGGCTGTCGGCCTGGTGGGCGGACACCAGCACGCACAGGCGCGAGAGGTCTTTTCCGTATCGGGAGGCCTCCTGCAGCAGCTGGACGGCGATTTCCACATTCCTCTCGCTCTTGCCCACGGAGATGACCACATAGGTCAGGGACGGGAGCGTCATGGCGAATTCCAGCCAGAATTGGGACGTGCCCACAGAGGAAGGGGACCACTCGATGTTGGCGTCGTAGCGGAGGGCGGGCGTCCGGTTGAGGAAATCTCCTTTCAGGGTGTCAATCAGGGGATCGTACACCTTGAACGTATTGGGGATGGGCTGCATGTCCTTCCCGATGAAGGAACCGAACTCGTACAGGTAACGCAAGGCTTCCTGACCGGTTTCCCCGAAGCCGATGAGCATGGAGGTGCAGGCTGACTTCACATAGCCCAGCGGCTGCCCTTTGGCGTCGCGGGCGATGTCGGCGAAGCGGATGGGGTGCAGCTGGGGCCTGTTTTGCCGGATTTCGTTGAAAGACATCTCCGGGAGGTTCAGGATGCGGATGCGGTCTCCCATGGTGGCCAGCAGCGAGGTATAGCTGTTGACACGGCGGCTGTAACACATGATCTTGGCCTTGACGGAAAGGTCTGTGGACAGGTATTTGAGGAGCGTCACGTTGTCTTCCTCGTTGGGGGAGATCAGGTACAGGGTGGTGCGGGAGTTCTCCAGCCAGGGGGCCAGTTTTTCCAGGCCGATGGCCTCGCACAGGTTCTTCGCGGGTTCACCGTGGGGCATTCGGCCTTTCAGGAGCACGAACTGGCTGCATCCCAGCTGGTTTTCCAGGGAAATTTCCTTCTGCCGGCCGAAGATGTTGGAGATGAGCTCCCCGATGGACAGTTCGGACCGGTGATGGTCCGATTCCGGGAATTCCACCAGCAGGACTTCTCCCTGGTCCGAGTGGTCCTTGGAGGCGTTCCATTCGGCCAGGATGGTTTTGGCGAAGACCTTGGAGTGGGTGTCCAGGCCCAGGAAGATATGGTTCTTGCAGTTCCGGCGGGCTTTTTTGCGGTTGAGGGTGAGCCAGGTACGGTCCCTGAGGCGGCGCGGCATGATGAGCAGCACCATGCTCAGGGTGAAACTGATGATGAGGACGAAGACGCTGATGTAGGCGATCATCATCACCGGTTTGTGGAAGATGACGGCGGCGATGATATCGTCAAAGACTACCGTATGGCCGATGAACATTTCCAGCGCAGCCACCAGGGATACCAGGATAAGCTGGATCCAGTTGCCGTCCGTCACCGTGTGCGAAGATTGGGAGAGGAGGGAAACGTGGATGGCGGTGCCGGCAAGGATGAGCAGGACGAAAGTGGCCACGATACCCATGCGGAATCCCTTCCGGTTCATGCGGACGAGCCCCAGTACAAAGCCGGCGGTAACAGCCAGCAGCAGGATGGCCCATATGACCATGACGGTAGTGGAAACAGGAATGTCGGCCAGAAAGTTTTGATGCATAGATTAAGGTTCTGAACTCTATAATATACAAAGGTAAGAAAAATCTTGTAAACAATGAATAAGTGTTGGGAAATGAACCCGTTTTTATATCGTTTCTCGATATTAACAAAAATGTTACAATGGCAAACAGTTATGTTTCATGTGTTGATAATAAGCAAATAAATCTGTCTTATGGCGAGATTGCCAGTTTGAACGAAAGAAAGGGCTCAAAGTTGTATAGTATCCTAAAAAATGCTATCTTTGAAGAATGAAAGATGTCCTGGTCACAGACTTCTCCGGTGTGTTGGAAGCAGAGGAATTCCTGCCCTGGCTGCAGGCGCAGGGAGGGCAGGAAGAATACCGGAATTGGAGGGAATTGGAGGGGACCGCATGCTACTGCGACGCCTGTGCCCAGGAGCGAATCCTGGCCGGTTTGCCGGAGCGTTTGCCCCGGCTGCGCTGGATAGACAGCGGAGACTATCACTACATGAGTCACCTGCTGGCGATGCGGGAACAGGAGCCCTTTCACCTGGTGCTGCTGGACCATCACCCCGACAACCAGGCCCCGGCCTTTGAAGGGGTGCTCAGTTGTGGCAGCTGGGTGAAGGAACTTCAGGAAGGAAACACCCGGGCCCGGAGCGTGCTTTCCATCGGCCCGGAAGGATGTCCCGAATCCGTGCCGGAAGGCTGGCTGGAAGCAAGGAGGGGAGAGCGGGTGTATGTATCGCTGGACAAGGACATCATGGGAAAGGCGTGGGCCCGCACGGACTGGAGCCAGGGGACACACTCCCTGCAGCAGGTCAAAGAGATCCTGGTCTGTTTGCTGGAGGGTCCGGTGCAGGTGGCGGCGGTGGACATCTGCGGGGCGCTGACCCCGGAGAAAGGCGCCACGCCGGAAGATTTGAGGATTAACAGGGAAACCAACATTGAATTATATTCATTATTAGCTTCATACTTATAAACTATGTCTGATATCCAAGTACCGCAGGAGCAGTTGCAGAAAACCTGCCTGTACGATGCCCACGTGGCCCTTCAGGCCAAAATGAGCCCCTTTGCGGGCTTCATGATGCCCATCCAGTATTCCAACATCACCCAGGAACATCTGGCCGTGCGCCGGAAGGTGGGCATGTTCGACGTGTCCCACATGGGAGAGATCTTCGTGAAAGGCCCCGAGGCCGAGGCTTTCATCAACTACATCTTCACCAACGATATCCGCGGATACGAGCCCGGAAAAGTGCTGTACGGCATGATGTGCTATCCCGACGGAGGCACCGTGGACGACCTTCTGGTCTATCGTGAATACCTGGCCGACCATTTCCTGCTGGTGGTGAACGCCGCCAACATCGACAAGGACTTCGCCTGGATCCAGGAGCATGCCAAGGGCTTCGACTGCAAATTGGACAACGCCTCCCCGCGTATCGGCCAGATTGCCGTCCAGGGACCGGAGGCCGAGAAAACCATCATCGAAGTGCTGGGTTATAAGGAAGCGGCCGATTTGGCCTTCTACACCTTCTGCGACGTGGATTACAAAGGCAGCCGCCTGATCTTGAGCCGTACGGGCTATACCGGAGAAGACGGTTTTGAACTGTATACCGATCCGGAGAATATCGTGGAAATCTGGGACCGCCTGCTGAAAGCCGGCGTGGAGCCTTGCGGCCTGGGCTGCCGTGACACCCTGCGTTTCGAGGCCGGCCTGCCCCTGTACGGAGACGAACTGAGCCCCGAAATCAGCCCTGTGATGGCCGGTTTGGGCATGTTCTGCAAGTACGAGAAAGATTTTATCGGCAAGGAAGCCCTGCTGGACCAGAAGGCCGGTAACGTATCCCGCAAGCTGGTGGGCATAGAGATTGAAGACAACGCCATCCCGCGCGCGGGCTATCCTGTAGAACTGGAAGACGGCACCGAGGTGGGCGTGGTTACCACCGGTTACCATTCCATCTCCCTGGACAAGAGCATCTGTTTTGCCCTGGTTGACAAGGCCTATGCAGCCCTGGATACGCCCCTGAGCATCCATATCCGCAAAAAAGTGTTCCCCGGCAAGGTGGTCAAGAAGAGATTTTATCAAACTAATTACAAAAAATAAACAACTATGTCTAAGATTGTTGAAGGACTCAAGTATTCCGAGAGTCACGAATGGGTAAAAGTGGAAGGAAACGTAGCCGTTGTGGGCGTTTCGGATTTTGCACAGAAAGAAATGGGTGACATCACCTACGTGGACCTTCCCGGTGTGGACGACGAAGTGGTGGCCGGAGAAGAATTCGGTGCCCTGGAAAGCGTGAAGGCCGCTTCGGACCTCATCAGCCCGGTTTCCGGCAACGTGATCGAGGTGAACGAAGAACTGGAAGACACCCCCGAGAAAGTGAACGAGGATGCTTACGCCGCCTGGATTATCAAGGTGGAGATGTCCGACCCTTCCGAACTGGACGCCCTGATGGACGCCGCCGCATATAAGAACCATATCGGCGAATAAGTCATGGCCCATCCTTATCTGCCCCATACCCAAGCGGATATCCGGGCCATGCTGGACCGTATCGGCGTAAAGACGCTGGACGACCTGTATGCCGATGTCCCGGAGGGCTGCCGGAAGAAAGGCGCCTATGCCTTGCCGGAAGCCATGTCCGAGCAGGAAATCCGTGACTGCTTTGCCGCGCTGGAGGCCATGAACGCCCGTCTGAAGGTGTTCGTGGGCCAGGGAGCTTATGACCATTATACTCCTTCGGTGATTCCCTACCTGACGCAGCGCAGCGAGTTCATCACGGCCTATACCCCTTATCAGTGCGAGATTTCGCAGGGGACGCTCCGTTATATCTTCGAATACCAGAGCATGGTGTGCGAGCTCACCGGCATGGACGTGGCCAACGCTTCCATGTATGACGGCCCCACCGCCGCGGCCGAGGCCATGATGATGTGCACGGCCAGCGTGCGCAAGAAAAACCGTGTGCTCCTTTCCGGCGCCCTCCTTCCGCATGTGATCAAGGTTATCGAGACCTATGCCAAGTTCCATGGCGTTGACATCACCGTTATCCCTTCCGAAGGCGGCGTAACGCCCCTGAAGGCTATCGAGGCTGCCCTGGAGCAGGGAGATGTGGCCGGAGTCATTGTCCCGTCCGTGAACCGCTACGGCATTGTGGAGGACCTGACGGGCTTTGCCGATGCCATCCACGCCACCAAGGCGCTGCTGGTGCAATACTGCGATCCGTCGGCCCTGGCCGTTGTGAAGACGCCCGGCGAATGGGATGCCGACATTGCCGTGGGAGACGGCCAGCCCCTGGGCCTTCCGCTCAGCTACGGCGGCCCGTATGTGGGCTTCATGGCCGTGAAGAAGGAACATATGCGCAAGATGCCCGGCCGCATCGTGGGTCAGACCACGGACAAGCAGGGCCGCCGCGCCTTTGTCCTTACCCTCCAGGCCCGCGAACAGCACATCAAGCGCGAGAAAGCTACTTCCAATATATGCTCCAACGAGAGCCTGATGGCCCTCTGGGTCACCATTTACCTGTCCCTGATGGGCCCCGAAGGCCTCAAGGAGGTGAACCGGATTAGTAGCGACGGCGCCCATTACCTGAAGGCCGAACTCCTGAAGACCGGGAAGTTCGAGGATGTGTTCCCCGACAAGCCTTTCCTCAAGGAATTTGTCCTGAAACCCCTGTGCGACGCTGCCGCCCTGCAGGAGCGCCTGGAAAAGGCAGGCTTTTTCGCCGCCCTTCCCACCGAGGAAGGCTACGTGAGTTTCTGCGTCACGGAGAAGCGCACCAAGGAAGAAACCGACCAATTGGTCAAAGTGGTAAAGGAGGGCTAGGCTATGAAGTATTACGATAAACTTGTATTCGAACTTTCCAAGGAAGGCCGTTGTGGTTATTCCTTGCCTGTCAATAAGTTCCCTTCTGCACCGGAACTTCCGCTTCAAGTAAGGCGCAGTGCTGCGCCCCGGCTTCCGGAGGTAAGTGAACCGGAGGTGGTCCGCCATTACAACAACCTTTCCCAGATGAACTTCGGCGTGGATACCGGCTTTTATCCGCTGGGCTCCTGCACCATGAAATACAATCCCAAGATTAACGAGGAAGTGTGCGCCCTG
>Ga0310696_10008399_pt1 | contig 12039 bp, 15 predicted proteins | sample AusTroGonzalo_MG_4_FD_203885 | JGI IMG/M metagenome (GOLD analysis project Ga0310696, IMG submission 203885) | Bovine rumen microbial communities from tropical cattle in Woodstock, Queensland, Australia - Gonzalo_02 (v2) (version 2) | ecosystem: Host-associated > Mammals > Digestive system >... | reverse complement strand
CGTGAACCCGTACAGCTGGTCCAGAACACGGAGTTTTTCCTCGCGCGCGCGGCCTGTTAGGGTGAGGGCTTCCTGCAGGGCCTGCAGGACTCCGGAAGTGGTATTTGATTTGTTCAAAAAAAAAGAATTAAGAGTTGTGTTGTGTTATTAACGGATCACATCGGGGCGCAGTTGTCCCGCCGAGGCGGAATGCCTCAGCGCCCTCATGTGCTGGAAAGAGAGAGAGTTTACCCTTAGAAAATTATATACTTTGTATATAATTTTCTAAAAAAAAACTGTTTTAAAGGGAGCGCGGCGCGGGGCCGCAGATGACGATGCAAATATAATATTCGAACCCCCCGATTTCCAAATTTTTTTGAAAAAAATTTTGGCTATCCGAATTATTAGGTTGAAAATGCACCAGCCCGGTATAGGCGTTATGACAGACTGCGTGCTCTTCTGCCAGGATGAGAAGGAAGGGCTGCCGGGCCTTCCCGGGCTAATTATTGTAATGGCCTTTCATTGAGAATACGAAGATTGTTACGATATCGCCGTCAACGGAATAGACAATTCTGTCGGTTTTATTGATCCGTCTGGACCATTTTCCCGAAAGGTTGTTTTTAAGCGGTTCCGGTTTGGCGATGCCGGAAAAAGGGTGTTCGGAGATGTCGCGCAGGATGTTCTTTATACGGATTGTTGTCTTCTCGTCGTTTTTTTTCCATTCATCAAAGTCTTTTCTGGCTTGAGGAAGGAATGCAATCTTATAGCTCATCGATGTTGACGGTTTCGTAGTTTCCGTTTCGGAGGTCTTTTTCTCCTTGACGGATGGCTTCCATAATGTCCGGTTGTGACTGGATGTAGGCTGTTTCCTGCATCGCCTCATACTCTTCGAGTGACATGATGACGACGGCGGAATCGTTTCCTCGGTTTACGATGACGTTGTCCGAATCCTTGATCACACGGTCGAGATATTTTTTTAAATTAGACCTGAGTTCGGTATATGTTACAGCTATCATAATGAAAGAAGTACTTAAATACGTACTGCAAAGGTGAGTAAAAATTACAAATTCACAATATGTGAATCGTTTTTTTATCGCCGGAAGGTGGAAACCCGGTTTCCAACCAGATTTTGCGGTTAGCCGTTTTTTTTCCATAATTTAACACCTTTTTTCATCATCCGTCCCCTACCCTCTTGTTTTTTTAATGGAAGTTCCTATCTTTGCATAAAGTAATAAAACCATAAAGTAATATTTATGAAGAAAGGCGAAATCATAGCGGTTGTGAACCATAAGGGCGGAGTCGGTAAGACCGCCTCCGTCGTCAACATCGGGGCCATTCTGGCGTCTCAGGGAAAGAAGGTTCTGCTGGTGGACCTGGACACCCAGGCGAACCTTACGATGAGCTTCATGGGCGATATCCCCTCCCGCATCATCTACCACGCTATCCGTGACCGGAAGGATCTTCCCGTGGTCGGCATCCGGAAGAACCTTGACATGGTCCCCTCCGGCCTGGATATGGCCGGCATCGTGTCGGAAATGACCATGATGAAGCGTCGCGAGTACATCATCAAGGATTTGCTCGAGCCGATCAAGAACCGGTACGATTATATTTTCCTTGACTGCCCCCCGAACCTCGAGCTCATCACCCTGAACGCCCTTACCGCGGCGTCGAAGATGCTCGTTCCGATGAAGGCGGACCTGATGTCCGATTACGGCCTGTCGATGCTTGACCGTTTCTGCGCCGACATGCAGGACCTGAACCCGGGGGTCCACATCAACCTGATCTTCTTCAACCAGTACGAGAACAACTCCGTGACGGAGGCCATCGAGGCCGACGTCCGCGAGAAGTACGGCGACCGTGTCCTTTCCACCATCGTCCGGAAGAACGTCGACGTGGCGAAGGCGGCCTTCAGCTATACGGATATCGTTTCCTACGATTCGACCGCGAACGGCGCCAAGGACTTCCTCGCCCTGACGAAGGAGATTGTCGACAAGCTGTAATAATGTAATAAACTCATAAAGTAATAAATATGGCAAAGAAAGCATTGAGCGTCCCTAAGAAAGGGACCGAGAAGGCCCCGGAGATCGTGAAGACCGTGGCGAAGTCCCCCAGGGAGAACATGGTTCATCCCGAGGAGGAGAAGAAATATGCCCGGACGACCATCGTCGTTGATCCGGACCTTTACAAGGAGTTCAAGGCGCATGCGGCCACGACCGGCACCACGGTGACGGCGCTGCTGAACGACGCCATGCGGAGTATCCTTGGAAAGTAATAATTATTACTTATCATAAAGTAATATGTCGCGGGAGCCTCGCAGGAACATATTCTTTCGGTCTGGAGCCTTATCTGAGTGCTTGCCGAGGCACGCATCCGGTAGGGTGCGGTCGGTGTCCGGTCGCTTCGCGGTGGTCCGGGAGTTCATGACGCGGAAGAGGAAAGGCAGCACCCATTGGCTGGTCCTTGAACTCGACGCAGACGAGTACGGTCCTTTAACGGGGATTTACTTCGACGCTCGCGATTTCAAGGCCGCCTCGGTTTTCGTGGCCATGTACCGCCAGGGGATTGTTCTGAAGGAGGGGGATGACATCCTCGTTTCCGCCGGCAAGGGCGGATATCCGGAGCTTTCCGTTAACGGTACCGCGGTGAAGGTCGTTCCGAAGCTCGATTGGCAGACGTACGAAAGCCAGGAAGGAACCTTTGTTTCTCTGCTTGACTCGATCCGCGGCGCCCACCTGGAAGCCGAATTCCGCGACGAAGTGGAGCTGTATTGTCGACAACAGGTTCGGGACTGGGTGTCTGGACGAATCTACCTTATAGACGATGAAATGCTGCGCAGGATCGTGCTCCAGTTGTGCCCTCCTGATGTGGAACGCGACAGCTCGTTTGAGGACATTTATCTCGCCCTTAAACGCATGGAACAAAGTAAAGTAATAAACCCATAAAGTAATAATTATGGCAAAGAATGCGAATCTCGGCGCCGCCAAGGCGGCAAAGAACGATGAGTTCTACACGCAGTACGCGGATATCCAGAAGGAGGTGAACGCCTATCTTGACTACAACCCTGACACCTTCCGGGATAAGACCGTTCTGCTCCCGTGTGACGATCCGGAGTGGAGCAACTTCACGAAGTTCTTTGCTCAGAATTTCGAGAAGCTGGGGCTGAAGAAACTCATCAGCACCTCGTACGCCGTCGAGAGCAAGAAATACAAGGATTACGAGCCGACGCTCTTTGAAACGGAGAGCCCGTTGTTTGATGAAGACAAGACCAGGATCAAGGGCAAGATCTTCATCCTCGAGCGTGACACCAACGGCAGCGGCCGCATCGACATCGACGACCTGGAGTGGCATTACATGGAGGGCGACGGAGACTTCCGGAGCCCGGAGGTCTGCAAGCTCCGTGACGAGGCGGACGTGATTGTGACTAACCCGCCGTTCTCGCTGTTCAGGGAATTCCTTGCTTGGATTATGGAGGCCGGAAAGAAGTTTCTTATTATTGGTAATAGAAACTGTATCACCTATAAGGAAATCTTTCCTTTGATTAAAGAAAATAGCATTTGGCTTGGTAATGGATTTGAAGCCGGAAACGCTTACTTTAAGTTCAACGGGGACACGTCTTCTTTTGTCGATGGAGTCTATAATCCGGAAACGGGACTGGTCAAATTTCGAAATTGCTGTTGGTTTACTAATCTTGAACATGGTCGCCGTCACGAGCCGCTTCGACTTATGACGATGAAGGATAACCTTCGTTTCAGTAAGCACAAGGATATTCGTGGGGGAAAGTATGTAAAGTACGACAACTACGATGCTGTTGAAGTCCCTTTTACGGACGCTATCCCTGATGATTACGACGGTGTAATGGGTGTTCCTATTTCTTTTCTTGATAAATACTGTCCTGAGCAATTTGATATTTTAGGTGCTACACAGCGTGGTTGCCATGATGATGTCCCGGATACCAGGAAATACGATGATTATTGGGAGGTGAAACCGGACGGCACTCCGACTGGGTCGTCGGGAAACAAAACTAACGAGAATGCAAATCTTTTGGGAAATGATGGCAAGAAAAACTATTTCATCAACAAAGATGGACGTATTATTCAGTCGGCTTATCAAAGAATTTTCATCCGTAAGAAGCAATAGACCATGAATACAACGCTTATCCAGTCCTGGACCGTGCGTGATATCTGCAAGGGTTTCCAGTACAACGAATACGAAGGAAAGGGCCTTTATGGCCTCTCCGGCAAGCTGACCATCCAACCGGAATTCCAGCGTCATTACCTTTACGCCGACAACGGCGGAAAGAAGGAGATAGACGTGATCCGTTCCGTGCTGAACGGTTACCCTCTGGGCCTTCTGTATTTCACCAAGGTAGGGGAGGACCGCTACGAGGTTCTCGACGGCCAGCAGCGCATCACGTCCCTGGGACGGTTCCTCGTCGAGAAATTCGCGTGGATTGACGAAACCGGCCGGCCGTGGTACTTTTCTGCGATGAATAAGGAGCTCCAGGAGAAGATCCTGAACACCCCGCTGCTCGTTTACGTCTGTGAGGGGACGGAGAAGGAGATCAAGGACTGGTTCCGGACCATCAACATTGCCGGCATTCCGCTGAACGCCCAGGAGATTCTGAACGCTGTTTACTCCGGCCCGTTCGTGACCGCGGCCAAGGAGGAGTTCAGCAACTCCAATAACAGCCAGATGGACAAATGGCAGTGCTATATTTCCGGCAATCCGAAGCGTCAGGACATTCTGGCCACGGCGCTCGACTGGGTGAGCCGGGGATTCCCGGAGGAATACCTGGCTCAGCACCGGATGGACACGGATATCCGGGAGATGAAGACATACTTCACTTCCGTGATAGACTGGATCACGGGGACGTTCGACTTCTCGCCGGAGAAGGAGATGTGCGGTCTGCCGTGGGGAGCGCTTTACGAGAAGTACCACCGGAACGCCTATAATCCCGAGGAGGTGGCCGCCACGGTGCGGCGACTCTATGAGGATTTCTTCGTGAAGGAGAAGAAGGGTGTCTATGAATACGTTCTGGGAGGGTGCATGGATACACGTTTACTGAATGTGCGTGTGTTCGATGAACCCGTGAAGAGAAAGATGTATGATCTGCAGACGAAGGATGCGGAGGAGAGGGGAGTGTCCAACTGCCCGTTGTGCGCCCTTGGCCACGATGCCAACCGCGCCCGTATCTGGAAGCTGAAGGAGATGGAGGCGGACCACGTTACGCCATGGAGTCAGGGCGGTGCGACCGACCTGGAGAACTGCCAGATGCTATGCGTGACGCATAACCGGTCGAAGGGAAATAGGTAGCGGCACGCTACGGTTCTGTCGCTGGATTGGGTTCTGTCGCTTTTTGTTGCGCGGCTTCGGCCTGGGCCCGGTTGCGGTCGCACTGTGCTTTCATCTGTTCGCGCGTCATCGGATGAAGTTTCATCCTGTCGACGGACTCCTGCAGAACCTCGCAGGCGCGCCGGTGTGAATCCGATAGGTAGCGTCTCTTGTTCCTGAGCATCTGTTCTTCCTTCTGTTTGGCAGTCATTGGGTGTTTGGTCATTTCCTCGACCTCGCGCTGGCAAGCCTCGGAGATTCTCCTGTGGGATTCGTTTAGATATCTTCTCATGTTGAATGGGTTAGTTGTGTATGAATACGGTATATTTCGTGGAAAGTTTCGTGTTACGGCGCAAATGTATTGTTCTAAATAAGAAAAAACAGTACATTTGCGTAGTAACATAAATTAAAGATTAAGAATGACACAGGAGCAGAAGCTTGCCGCCTATACGGGCATTCTCGAGGGAATACAGGCCAAAATAGATACCATCAACGACTTGATGGAGAAACTGATTACGGAGAGTGAGAACCTCCGGAAGCTGTATGATACGGTCTCTGATGAAGTCCTGGCCGTTTTGATGTCGTCCGTTTCTGTTTCAGAAAATACTCGTTCATGATGAAGGCCGTGATATACGCGCGCGTCTCCTCGATGGGGGAGCGGCAGAGCACCGAGCGCCAAGTGGCCGACCTAACCAGGTACGCCGAGTCCGCCGGCATGGAGGTCGTCAAGGTTTATACCGAGAAGGCCTCCGGTGCGAAGGCGGACCGCGAGCAGCTGGCCGCCTGCATGGAGTTCCTGAAGGGTGGGGGAGCGCAGCACCTCCTGGTTACAGAGCTTTCTCGGCTGGGCCGCAGCCTGAAGCGGGTGCTGGAGGTCGTGGACGAACTCACGTCCACCGGCGTGAACATCTATTTCATGGCGCAGGGTTTGAACACCATCGTCGACGGGAAGCCGGATGCGACGGTGAAGGCGATGGTGTCGATGTTCGGCGCCTTTGCGGAGCTTGAGAGGAGTACCATTGCGGACCGCCTGCAGTCCGGCCGCCATGTGGCCATGGAGAATGGTGTGAAGATGGGGCGCAAGGTCGGTTACCGGCTGTCTGGGAAGGAGCTGCTGGCGAAGTACCCGAAGGTCGTCCGGAAGCTGAAGGATGGGTTCTCGATCCGGGAGACCGCGAAGGTCTGCGATGTCTCCGTGACCACGGTACAGAAGGTGAAAAAGGCGATTAAAGCGTAGGGCCTTTCGGCTTTAGCGTAGGGCCTTTCGGCTTTTGGGTTTCCTTTTTCGTCGTTGCCTTTTTCCCGAAAATCAGTGCATAGCCCTTCGGGTGATAGCAGTATACACCCGACTTCTTTTCGACGAGGTATATACCTTCTTTTCCGACCACGTTTTGTTCGACAACCAAACCATTTTTGTGCATTTCAACGCGGACGCCCGCGGGAAGCTTAATCTTATCCCAGTTCTCCGGAGTGACGAAGTAGTGTCCTGCCGGCAGCTGCAGGGCGGGGTTCTGCGGGACGGGCTGGACCTTCGGCTGCGCCTGTGCGGCACGGGCGGCCGCTTCCCTTGCCTTTCTGGCTCTACGGCGGGCGAAAGCCGCCATGATGGACGCCTCCAGGGCCGGTAGGTTCTGCTCAGCGAGGCGGTTCTCCTGAAGGTCTTTTTCTGCAGCTGTACCTTTCTTCTCCGCGAGGAGATAGTCGAACGACTGCTCGACGCGACGTTCGAAGTGATATCGCCGGTCGAAGCGCTGTTCGCATTCGGCATCGAACGCTACGCGGTCGAATCCACCGCGGACGGCACCTTTACTGGTGTTCCTGTGGTTGGTCAGGGGAGAGAGCTTGTATCTGTTCGATGCGTCTTTCCGAGCCTGGATCACGTGCCAGTGGATTTGCTGTTTTCCTTCGCTCTTGAAGACGTGCGGGATGGCGAAGGCCACCAGGTCGTGGCGGTCGATGATTCCTTCGCGGTGGAAGTTCTGTGCGTAAGCGTCCATCACGTCGAAGACAAACTTCTTTCCATTTCTGATCTGCTCATCGATGGTTGCTCCCATGGCCAGAGCCTCAGCATCAGACGGGTTAATCATGGTGCAGTAGAACTTGGCATCATCCTTTCCAAGATGGGCGGTAAGGCGGCCGATTTTATCCACTACTTCTTCGCCTGAGACCACGTTGCCGTTCATATCGAACCACGAAAGATCATTTTCCTTTACTCCGAGTTGCAGGAAGAGTGAAGGAATGTCCCAGAGTTCGTGTTCGTTGTAGATCACAGCGCCGCTGCAGCTGCCGGTGTTACGGTAGTTGCTTCTGGAACTCTGGCCTGCGATCTTGATGTTCATTTTACCTTATGTTTTGCAGAATCGATACCAGCTGATTGAGCAGCTTTTCGCAATTCTGAACCTTTAACAGGGTAGGGGAACCGAGCTTGGATTCGTGTTCCTTGATGAAGCTGACGACGACGTCATCTCGCTTGATGGCTTTGTCGAGTTTTCGGTCGATTTCCGTGAAAATCTCATTCGCGGAACGCAGTTCCTGAACCTCGTCTTTCTTCTTAGCGAGGCTCCGCTTGTAGGCCTCGGCCATACGGTCGAGGACTTCGCGCTGGCTCAGGTTGAGCCGCGCAGCCTCTGAGCGGACAAAATCATGAGTGGTTTTGTTGGCGCAGAGCGAGGTGGTCACAGCTATTTTTGTCGTCTTCATGACGCGAAAATAGTAAAAAAAATTGATTATAAAAACTTTATAAGCAATATTTTTTATAGATCGCCTTTAAAAATCGCGATATACACACGTGTATTGCGATTTTCAAGCCCCCTGCAAGGGCAAGATAAACGGGGTTAGTCCCGTTTCATCTTGCTAACACCATAGAGGTGTTACGAAGCCCGCAAGCGGGCCGTAACGACTCGACGGTGTTCCCGACCTCGCCAGAGGGAGGGGTGTTCGTCCGTAGGACCGTGCCGCCCGTCCCCGGTGGGGACTTCCCGGACAGGGAACCGGGCGAGTCGCGGTCAGGAGGACGAAGCTGGCGGAGGATGCCGGTCGTCTCCGGTGGAGACTCCAGCGCAGCTGGACCGGCCGAGCATCCGGTGTGTTGGAAAATGGTTTCCTTGAGTGTTATCCATGCACCAGGTTATACCTGTTTGGCGGTTTCTTTTTTCCCTGGGAAAGGATAGTTGAAAAATTAGGAATACTCAATTAGTATTTTTAATTTTGCATCACGAATACTCAATTAGTATTATATCATGAACAAGAAAGAAAAGATAACACATCCCAAGGTTAAAGGTAAAACGATGGTTTACTCCACGGTCAGTTTGCCGGCATCGCTGGTAGAAGACCTGAAGCTGCTGAAGGAAGCTTATCAGGATGTCTGGAAGGGAGAGGGCGAACGGGAGCGGGTAACCTATGAGAAGATCTTTGAGAGACTTCTGTCAAAATCCGGTCTCGGACACGTCGATCCGGACGTATATCTCGAGTTCACCGCGGCGCGTGAGACCAGGAAGCAATTTCCGGCCGTGGTGACGAGGGCGACACGAAACCTGGTTGACGAGCTGGCCGCCAGGGCGGCCGCCAATGGTACCACCGTGGAGGAAGAAGCCATGAAGGAGCAGGCAAAGGTCAGGAAGAGTATGGAAAAGTAATGGCTAATTGGCTAATTGGCCAATTGGCCAATTGGATAATTGGATAATTGGATAATTAGTGTGTAATTGCCCACTTGTACAAATGGGCAATTGCCCACTAAAGTTGCGACGTAGAGTCTGACCATAACTATACTTTACCCGCGATAGGCACCAATCAGGCAAGGCCGGGCATTTTGTCAAGGCCGCCCAGTAAGGGCGCTTGCGTAGGCCTTGACTAACTGAACGGCCGTGGGTAGTTTTGCCGGACGCGGGGGAAGAATAATACTTTATGAGTAGTAATAAAGCAATAATTATTACCCTTCTTCCTTGAGCTTTGACGCCATCAGTTCACCGTAGATTTGGTATGCGAGTTTGAGTTTAGCCGCGGCGTCCATTTCCTTGACCTTTTCGCTGTATTCCGAGGCCCAGGCGGCCCATATTTCGTCGAAGATGGGCTGCGGCAGTCCGAGGGTCTGCAGGTCACGTATAGCTTCCGTTTTCTCCTTGTCTTTCTCTGCAGCCAGCTGCTGCGCCTCGATGACGTCCTGTTCCTTCACGATGACGGCCTGTTGGATGCGTTCCTCCTCTGTCTTCCACCAGCGGTGGACTGTTGGACGGGACAATCCGAGTTCCTTTGCGCAAAGCGATTTGTTGTCAACTCCTGGGTGTTCTTCCTGCCATTGCTGAACCAGGCTTTCCAGAGAACCGCGTCCACGGGTTTCCTTTCCGTCACCGCCGCGTGTTTCATCGTGGAGATTGCGGTACGTTCTCCGCATCATCTCGAGGTGGTCGTCTTGACTGCGGTAATTCCTTTTTGCCGGTTCTATACTGACACCGGTAATCCTGACCGTTTTCGCCCGTGAAAGCCGTATAGGTTTCCAGGGTCCGGATTTGGCCTTATGTTCGCGGTAGATGGACAGAGCGGCGTTGCAGTCCCTGATGGTGAATGGTACGTATTCGTTGTCGTCGTTCTGGATTCTGTCGAACTTTTCCGTCAGTCCGTAAGCATCGCGCTGCAGCTGGGAGTACGGGATTCTGCAGTTCCATGCCCAGGCCGCGAGGATCCACAGGCACCAGTACCGGTGTCCGACATGAACTTCTCGGCCGTACTGCATCGTCCTCAGCCACGATGTGTACAGGTTTTGAGAGTAGTGTTGCCAATCGACGGAACCTTGTTCCTTAACCTTTTGGTACCATTCCTCGCCGAACATTTCCCGTGCGGTGGCCAGCGACCAGTGGGCCGGAAGTCGTAGATCCTTGTCGAGTTCTTTCGCTTCAGCCACGGTCAGCCTGCGGTTCCCTTCCAGGAATGTGGTGGATGCGTCGCTCAGGGGACGTTCATCACCGAAAAGCTCCGGACGATACTTATACCAGGTTTTTATATAGGCATTGAGCGATGACGGTGTATGGTATAACGGCTGGTCATGGTGACGGTTGAATCCGTGAACGATGCGGCCGGTCTTGGTTTGTGTTCCAGGGAACCGGTAACCCTGGTTGATATCATGGATTTCAACCTTTTTCTGGTTACTGGTAACGCGGTATCTCCAAATACAGCGTGTAAGTGTATGCTTGAGCCTGTTCAACAGGTCCATGTTTTTCCTCGTGATCTTGATCGGCTGCTCGAAACAGAAGTAGAGGTGCAGGCCGCTGCCGGATGTCACGATGAAGGATGGGTCCGGATATCTTCCTTCGGCGATTTCATCATGTAGATTCATCATCGTCTGGGGTGATACGTTGTCGAGGTCTATTGCGATGGCAAAGAGGTAACGGGCGTTGCCGAGTCCTGTATGGTCGGCGACGTCCTTCCCGTCCTTGTCTTCCTTTCGGGCGAAAAGGCTTCTGGTCTTTCCGATGTAGGTCACCGGCGCCACGATGGCGAACTTCACGTTGTCGTATTGCTGGATTCCTTCCATGGTGTCCGTGACGATCCACCACATGTGCGACTCGCGGCCGCCTTTGGATATCTTCTTAATGATAGCGTTGTAGTGGCCGTCGTGGAAATGCTCCTTTCCCTGTTCCTGAAGGCGAAGCTGACCCTTGCGTTCGAAGACCAGGCGGAAGAACTGCTCCATATCGACATGGACGTAGTCGCCGTACTCCCCTTCGTATATGTGTGAGAGGAGTTCGACGTACCGGCTGTTTCGTATCTGCTTTTCTTCGTCAGACAGGCCGTAAGACTTACGCTTTCGATAGGATTTACGAGGGGCCATCAGGAGAAATTAAAAGAGACATGAGGGCTCCCCCCAAAAACACTACCTGGAGGAAGCGGAAATTCCGGTTGGGAGGCCAGACCTCGAGCCGACGAAAGAGATAGAAAAATGGGAAAACCTATGACGGGGGACACCCCCGAAACCCCCGGCCCCTCGTCGGAGCCGCTGCGCGGCCCCTTGCCGGGGAGGCGCCCCCCACAGGGCGAGCTACGACGTAGCTGGAAAGCCGTCGCTACGCTCCGGCTTCGCCCTGTGTGACGTGTTACTACAATAATTTTTTTTACACTATTGAAGTAATTGTATATCAAGCGGTTAACCATTTTTAGCCGTTTTTTGCTTTCGATTTTCTCCCTGGCAAAAATAGGCCATATTTCGGACAATTCCAAATCTATCGTCCAGACTCCCCTTCTTCCGCTATGTTATCAATATGTTTTTTTGGCTATCCGAATTATTAGGTTGAAAATGCACCTACCCAGTCTAGCCGTGTCGACAGACTGCGTGCTCTTCTGCCAGGATGAGAAGGAAGGGCTGCCGGGCCTTCCCGGGCTAATTATTGTAACGGCCTTTCATTGAGAATGCGAAGACTGTTACGATATCGCCGTCAACGGAATAGATAATTCTGTCGGTTTTATTGATCCGTCTGGACCATTTTCCCGAAAGGTTGTTTTTAAGCGGTTCCGGTTTGGCGATGCCGGAAAAAGGGTGTTCGGATATGTCGCGCAGGGTGTCCTTTATACGGATTATTGCCTTCTCGTCGGTTTTTTTCCATTTATCAAAGTCTTTTCTGGCTTGAGGAAGGAATGCAATCTTATAGCTCATCGATGTTGACGGTTTCGTAGTTACCGTTTCGGAGGTCTTTTTCTCCTTGACGGATGGCTTCCATAATGTCCGGTTGTGACTGGATG
>Ga0310696_10008397_pt1 | contig 12042 bp, 7 predicted proteins | sample AusTroGonzalo_MG_4_FD_203885 | JGI IMG/M metagenome (GOLD analysis project Ga0310696, IMG submission 203885) | Bovine rumen microbial communities from tropical cattle in Woodstock, Queensland, Australia - Gonzalo_02 (v2) (version 2) | ecosystem: Host-associated > Mammals > Digestive system >... | reverse complement strand
GAGGTGTTATCCTCCTCCCCATTATTTACATATCTGTCATATTTCAATTTATCAACTTGTCTGCAAGTAGATATCGCCGTCATTACCTGTACCTGAACCCGGATCACCACTACCAGTGTAAATCGTAGTAGGACTTACAAGTGTCCACTGACCGTTAACCACCATCAGTATCTTTCCATTATCAGCAGCGCTTACAGTTGGTAAGTGCATCTGTGATGATGTCGCACTTGGTATTGTTGTAGCACTATGGGTATTGAGTGAACCAGTCGTAGCATAGTTGCTCAACTTTCTTGTAGAACCATCAGCGATGTTATCAAGGGTTGTGCCCGTTGGAAGAGCATTCACATCAGCAGCAGAAACAGGAACCGTGATATTGATAACACCATTTGTTGGTGTAACCTTTGAACCATTGTTCACAGTGATTCCACTAACCTTTTCGTTAAGTCTTGTTTGCAAATTGGTTACATCGCTTATTGAGTGCGTGTGTGCAGAGGTAATGTCTGACAACGATGTTGGAATTGAAGGCTTATTAAGGATTTGGGCAACTCCGCTATTTGCATTCCAATCTGCTCTTGTGGCAGCACTTGTCCTAATTGAAGCCAAGTCTGAAATGGCATCTTGCTTATTATTCCAAGTGTTTGTCTGAGCAGTCGTTACGTGAATGTCGGTATCACCAGTATGGGCAGTGAACGCCGTTGTGTCAGTCTTTGCAGTCACAGTGTTCCAACTTGTTATATCAGTTGAAGAAATGCCATCAATAACCGTCTTGTTGGTATGGCTATGGCTATTGTCAATTACACCTTGAGTCAAGTTATTCAACGCAGAGATGTTGCTATGACTGTGCGCACTAGTGTAAGCATTATCCCAATTCGTTATCTTTTGAGAGGTAACTGTATCCAACGCACTCTTGTTTGTATGAGTATGGCTATCGTCAATTACACCTTGAGTTAAGTTATCAAGTACGCTCTTGTTGGCGTGTGTATGGGCGCTTGTATAAGCTGCATCCCAATTACTTACCTTGGTTGAAGTAATTCCATCCAACACGCTCTTGTTTGAATGGTTGTGTGCGCTTGTAGCGGCATTGTCCCAACTCGTTACCTTGGTCGAATCTATACCATCCAATACACTCTTATTGGTGTGTGTATGGCTATTGGTAATAACTGCTTGCGTCAGGTTATCAAGTGCGCTCTTGTTACTATGGGTGTGTGTCTGTGCTGAAGCTGTGTTCCAACCATTTACTTGCGATTGAGTGATTGAGGACAATACATCGGCATTTGGAAGCGATGAACCTCCACCACCACCTTGTATCGTGATGTTTCCCTCGCCAAGTAATGAAACTCCGTTGATTGTCTTGATATTCGTGCCGCTAACCAACGTGTCTTGCTTTCCACCCAACCTTGTATTAAGGTCATTCAATGCGCTTGAAGTACCAAGCTCAATCTCAGTGATATATTCACAAAGCGCACTTGCAGCCACAGGGTTGCTTGAACCACTTGAATGTTCCTCATCGAATACATTGTCAACTGTGATTTGGTCTTCAATAAGCGTCTCAATGTCACCGCTTACGGTATTCATCCTACCGTCAAGTTCAGTAAGTGCCGCAGCAATCACAAGTTCCTTGCCATTCAAGTAAGACATAATGGCTTGAGCCTCGACAGCATTGGTTGATGAACTTGATGCTGAATATGAGAACTCATCATCGATTGTTGGCTTTGCCGCCTCAATTGCATTATAGATGCCTTGGCTTGTCACACCATTGGTTGAACCACTTGTAACGGTTGAATCCAATGTGACGGAGTTGCCGCTCAGTTCATTCACCCTTGCATTAAGGTCATTAAGTGCAGCAGAGACAACGAGTTCGTTGTCAATGATTACCTTGGTGATGGTATTTGCACTGTTTGCCCCGGTAAACCCACTTCCAAGTTTCTCCTCAAACTCAGTGGTCAAGACATATGCGCTAAGTGAATCATTGGTTGCATAGTCCTCCAAATCCTCACTTGTCACGAAATCACTGACTGCCTCAGTGAGTGCGCTCGCATCAAGCTTCCTTGTCTCAAGGTCGTTTAATGCAGATGATATCACAAGCTCAGAGTCATCTATTTGTTGTTTTGTATAATAGTTCTCAGGGTCGATAATCTCATCAACGTTGATTGCGATGGTATCCTTACCCGCGTCGGTGTTGAACTCAATCATAATGTAGTTCGTAACGGCGCTCGTCTGAGAATCAGTCACGGCAGAGGTGTATGCAGATGACACCATACCGTCCTTGATGAAGTCAGTTGCATCAAGGGTTGCAGCACTTGAACCACTGTGTGAGAATGTAATGATATGACTATCGCTGTCATATGAAACGCCGTCGAAATACCCATCAACGCTTGGTATCAGCCCATCTACTTGTGCCTTTGTGTAATAGTTCGAAAGGTCGGTTACAGCACTTCCACTTACCTCGTTTATCCTTGAATTAAGGTCATTGAGCGCGGCAGAAATAACCAAGTCGCTCTCGTCAATTCCATCGATGACGTCATTGAGCACATCGGTGATTGATGATTCTGAGAACCCACTTCCAACGAGGTCGTCAATCTCTTCCTTGTTGTAATAGTCGGTTGGGTCAAATGCGGTATATGCAGATGCATCCAACTTCTTCGCATTAAGGTCGTTCAATGCCGATGAAATGACAAGTTCCTTATCGTCAAGATAGCTTGTTATTGTAGTTGCGCTGTTGGAGCCAGTGAAAGATGAACCGATTTTGTTTTCAAACTCCTGTTTTGAAACATAGGTATCAAACAACGTATTAAGACCGAGAACCGTGGTTGATACAACATCCGTTATGGATGATGTGCTGAATCCGCTTCCAACCTTGGTATTCAAATCATTTAATGCGGCAGAAGTCACCAATTCATTGCGTTCAATAACCTCTGTGATGGTAGTTGCACTGTTCTCACCGGTAAAGCCGCTTCCAAGTTTCTCCTCGAACTTGGCAGTTGTAAGATGTCCGCTTGAAATCTCGTCTATTTCATACTTCGTATAATAATCTGAAAGGTCGGTTGGCGTATATGCAGAAGCATCGAGTTTCCTTGACTCAAGGTCATTTAATGCCGCTGAAACCACCATTTCTGCGTCATCTATTTGCTGCTTTGTATAATAGTTGTCAGGGTCGATTATTTCATCCAAGTTGATTGCAATGGTCTCCCCACTTGCATCAGTGTTGAATTCAATCATCAAGTAGTTGGTGACAGCGCTCGTTTCACTGTCGGTAACGGCTGAAGTATACGCAGATGACACCATACCGTCCTTGATGAAGTCAGTGGCATCTATCGTGGCTGCGCTGATTACATCGTTTCCGTGCTTGAAATAAATCTTCTTGTCGTTTGAGTTATACTCAGCACCGTCGAAATACCCATCAACGCTTGGGATTAGATTGTCTACCTCAGTCTTGCTGTACGTCTCACTCTTGGTGTAGTAATTCGAGAGGTCAGTTGGAGTATATGCACTTGCATCCAACTTCCTTGAGTTAAGATCATTAAGCGCCGTGGCAATTACTTGCTCATTGTCCAAGATGACATCCGTTACCGTGGTGTCTCCTGAAAACAGGTCACCCAATTTCTTCTCGGTGTAATATTTGTCAGATGAAAACGTTATTACCTCACCGCTTGAGTTCTTGGTGGCTAAGACTTCCTTGTCTGCGGCATAATTGACTGCCAACTCACCCTCTAACAACGCGCTTGCATTGGGGAGTTTTGGCAAATTCTCTTCTAAAGCACTGCTTCTTACATGTTGAATGTGATTAACATTCTTTGCCATATCTTCTTTCTTTCAGTTTATTAGTTTTATTAGAAATATAGATTTCATTTTATACGATAAGAATATCAGCATCGATAAAACCTACAACATTACCAATAAATATAACTATACAACATAAAATGGGTTTACTATGCTTATTTTTTTAAAAATAAAGGGGCGCTATCCATCACGGACTGCGCCCCTTACCTAACCTATGAAACACTTCTTTGCCGGTCAACTCGTGACCAGCGCATCTCCATTAAGAAGATTTCTTAACTGTATATACAGTATGTTCTACGCCGTCTTCTTCAACAACGCTTGCCACTGACTCATATCCTTCTGCAAGGAATGAAGTACCTTCACCTTCAGCAGCGTTATTGCCCGGGTCAAAGTCATAGAACTTACCTCCAGTTACCACAATCTTGGCAGTACCATTACGATAGTTAGCATCGTAGCAGTTCAGAACGAACTTCTTGTCATCGCCATCATTTCTGAAAGTACCGTTGGTAATGTTGATAGTACCTGCGTAGCAGTAGATTAACTCACCACCGCTTCTGTTCGTGCGATAAACTGAAGTGCTGCCAGTCAAATTGATTACAGAATCAGCACCGTTGCCTTCAATGCAAATACCTTCGCCTGCGTCAATCGTACCCTTACCACCGATAGTGATGTTCTGAGTACCACGAGCCATAATAGCGCCTTGTGCGGTTGAAATAGTTAAACCTGTTATGTTCAAATCGTGGCTATTAAGGTTCAATTTAACGGCATTCTTAGCAGTAATACCAGGACCGAATCTACCACTAGTAACATCTTCTGTCAACTTAACAGTACCATTATTGTTCATCAAGGTGTTGAAGCTCTTTCCAGCAGCATTAGGAAGTTCATATGTCACAGCACCGCCGATATCACCTACAATCTTTGTAAGGTTATAAATTTCATTCTCCTTTGCAAGCAAAAGAGCATCTACCTCTTCTTGGGTGTATACCTTATCGCTGTCAGCCTTCAATGCGACTTCTTCCTTGGTTGCGAACTTGTCGTCAGCCTCAGTCTTTGTGTAAACATCAGCAGCAAGTGCCAATGGAGCAACAGCAGCAGCAATCTCAGCGGTTACATCACTTGCAACTGCAAGACCCTCAATACTTGGGATATCCAATGCATCAACCTTAGCATCAACAGCCTCTACCTCAGCCTTTGTAGCAAGGGTAGGAATGGTCTCATCATATCCTGCCAACTTGGTCTCAATCTCAGCAGCCTTTGTTTGGTCAGAAGCGATGTAATCAGCAACTTCCTTAAGAGTGTCAAATGCCTCAGGAGCCTCTGCCACAACCTTTGCAACAGCAGCATTTGCAGCTTCCTCTACCTCAGCCTTTGTAGCCAATGGCTCAACAGCAGCAGCAATCTCAGCAGTTACATCTTCAGCCTTTGCAAGACCTTCGATGCTTGGAACATCCTCTACGTTAGCCTTCTTAACCTCAAGAGCATCCATACCCTCTTGAAGAGGAGCCACGGCAGCGTTGATTTCTTCGGTAACCTCAGCCTTAACTGCAAGAGGCTCAACAGCGGCAGCAATCTCAGCAGTTACATCTTCAGCCTTTGCAAGACCTTCAATGCTTGGAACGTCCTCTACGTTAGCCTTCTTAGCCTCAAGAGCGTCAATGCCTTCTTGAAGTGGGGCTACTGCGGCATTAATCTCCTCGTCCACAGCAGACTTAACAGCCAAACCCTCAACAGCGTTGGCAATTGCATTATTTACCTGTGCTTCAGTAGCAAAGGTAACAATTTCGTCGTTTGAATTCTTCACTGCAAGCTTTTCAGCACCTGCGAAAACGTTAACGGCGATTTCAGCATCCTTCAACTGTTCAGCGGTTGGGAGCTTTCCTTCAACAGCACTCATAATGTGCTGATACCTAAATTTTTTTGCCATAGAATATAAATTCTTAAATTATTATTGTTGAAAATGGGGAGAGTTTTTATTTCTCCCCACCCAAGTTATTGTTTAATTCTTTTTAGAATTCACCACCAGATAGAATGATGTCATCACCATCTACAACAGCAGCATCAGAAATGTCACTAAGAGTATCAGTGTCACCTACCATGTCAGTAACCACAGCAGTAATATCACCCTTAACGGCGATTTCGTTGTCAGCAACCATTCTTGCGCCAGCAGCAGCGTCGCCAACAGTATAATACATACCACCCTTTGAAACATCGATACGAGCACCTTCCATCTTGTTGGAAGCATTCTTCTTCAATGCATAAATCTGACCGGCAATACCATCCTCGCCACCGTCGTTCACACCAGCGAATGACCAAGTACCGTCAGCGTGCTCGAACTTAGCGCCACCACCGTCAGCTTCATTGAACATCAAAGCCTTACCATTGGTTCCATTGATTTCCTTAGCGGTCTTGGCTGCAATCTCAGCCTCCAATTCAGCAACCTTAACATCATAATCAGCCTGAGCAACCTTCTCGCCAAGGGCAGTTTGCATATCAGCAGTGTCAGCCTTATCTTCAAGCAATGCATCAACGGCATCCTTGTTATAGTAGTTGTCAGCATCGAAGATCTCAGAGATTGGAATCTCAACAGCCTGTTTGCCGCTATCCTCATTAAATGTGATTACCAAGTTACCGTTGTCGATAACAACTGAATCAACCATACCATCCTTAATAAAGTTGGTAGCATCAATTTCAGCCTTTACCTCATCACCATGCTTGAACACAATCTTCTTTTCATCTGAATCGTATTCAGCACCGTCGAAATATGGAAGGACTGCTTCAGCAATCTCGTCTTCCAATTCTTCCTTCAAAGCAGCATCAGCATCTTCACGAGCGGTTGCTTCATCAGAAATTGCGGTTTCCAATTCACCATCCTTGGTTTCAAGTTCACCTACCTTAGTGTCAAAGTCATCCTGAGATACTTTTCCTGATATTGCGGCTTCCATTTCGCCGTCCTTTGCCTCAAGTTCAGCTAACTTACTGTCATGGTTCTCGAAATGAGCGTCATGAGCAGCCAAATGGCTATCGTGTGCACGGTCAGCATTCTCCAAATCAGTTACCTTCTCGTCAACCTTTTCATCCAAGGTTTCTACCTTTCCGCTTACCTCGTCAATTAAGCCCTTCAGTTCTTCGTCAGCAGCCTCACGCTCAGAAGTTTCTTCAGCAATGGCGTTTGCGTTATCAGTGATTGCACTCATCATTGCAGCAGCCTCTTCTCCGTGTTCCTCGATGTAATCAGCGATTTCCTTCAATGTGTCAAATGCTTCAGGTGCCTCATCGATCACCTTTGCAATGGCATCATCAACTGTCTTCTGAACAGAGCCTTCACCATCACCATTCAATACTTCGATGGCAGCAGCATTCTCATTAGCGGTTTCCTGTGCAGCTTCAGCAGCAGCTTGTGCATTCTCAGCGGTTTCTTGTGCAGCTTCAGCAGTTTCCTTTGCTTCATCAGCCTTGGCACCAAGTTCTTCAATCTGTTGAGCTTGTTCCTCGTTGATTTCGCTTTCTTTCTGAATGTCTTCACTCTGCTGTTCGTCAGTCTTACGGTTGTTGTTGATTTCACTATCAACAGCACTTCTTAGGCTATCAAAGCCCTGAGGCTCACCATAGCCATAAGGTTCGGTCATTCTGTACTTACCCATATGTTATCTATAATATATTTTTATTCTTTATTTTAAAATTAATATGTTTCATGTGCAAGCTGTCCAAGCAGGTCATTTACACACATGAGCTCACCCTCAACCATTATCCATAGTTTACCGTCCTGTCTTACTTCAAGAGCATTTCTCCTTTCATCCTCATTTGGTCCGTAACCAATAGTAAATAATGTACATTCAGAAGGTATCATACCCCCAGTAGCGGGATCAGTCTCCCTTCTTGATATGTTATACCTACCAAAGGTTACTTCGTCAGGGTTGAGAGTAATGCCACCCCTTGCAGAAGGTGCTGTGGTTGCAGTGAAGTTGTGGAATTCTCTATGCAACACGTCAAGAATGCCACTACCTGAATCATCATAATTCTCAACACCTGTCTCGCAGTTGCGAAGCTCAGAAATCATGTTAATCTTGGTGGCATTGTCGGTAACCTTCTCAGATAACCAAGTATAATCAGAGTTTAATTGATCAGCAAGTTCTCGCTCTGCATTCTGTGCGCGTTCCTTTTCCTCAGCAACCTTATCATCTATTCTGTCACGAAGGATTGCTTCAGCATCACGAGCGCGATCCATCTCAGCATGAACCATATCGTGAAGTTCGCTGTCAAGGGCATCAAGTTGGTTCTTTATTAGAGTGTCACCTGATATACGGGCATCAATCTCAGAAGATAGGTCGTCCTCATAGTTTGAAATCCTATTCCTAAGTGCGTTGTCCATATCATGCATTTCCTGACGAATCTGAGCATCAACTCTCCTAAGAGATGCTATCTCATCGTCATAACTGCCGGATATCGCTTCCTCAGCAGCCCTTGCACGGGCAATTTCCTGATCTATTTTCTCATTAAGGTTGGCTTCTGCGAGTTCTGCGCGATTCTTCTCAGCAGTAACAGCAGTGGTTATCTTTGCTTCAATTTCATTTTCACGGGCAGTCGCACGTCTAACCTCTTCATTGATCGCTTGGTTGAGGTCGCGATCAGCGTTGCGACGTTCTTCTGTTTCAGCAGCAACAGCGCTCTGAAGGACGCTGAAACTACCGCTTATCTGAGCAAAGCTATTGGTTAGAACACCCTCGGCGTTAGTTGCGCGTGATGTCTCGGCAGCAATCAGTGCCTGAAGCTGTGAATCAGATGCAACACGTTCGCCACGCTCAGTCTCTATCGCAGCACGAAGAGATGATATGTCAGATGTAACTCCTGTATATGTGTTATTCAATAATGAGCGTATCTCGTTCTCGGAATTTGTTGCACGCGTAACCTCACTCTCAAGCGCTGTCCTAATTGAATTTTCGGCGGATGTAGCCCTTTGGCTCTCAGCAGCATCAGCAGCCTGACGATCAAGAATCTCTTGGCTTATCTGAGACTGTAGGTTTTCATCCTTTGCTTGAAGTGCGGATATCTTCTGATCAGTTACAGCAGTATACGATGTAAAGTCTTCCTTGTTAAGTTTCGTTGATTCGAGAACCGCCAACTGCTCATTGATGTCACCAAGAGAGCCGTTAAACGATGCAACGGTTTCCTCAAGTGACTCAACACTTCCACTTACATCGTCAACCTTTCCATTGAGAATATCAATTCTTTCGCTAATTGACGGAGATGAAACATCAGTTCCTATAATGTTTTCTATCTCTTCAATCTTGTCAGAAAAACCATCTACTGCGGTAATTGCACTCGCAATTGCATCATCAACGTAGTCCTTGTCAGCCTTCTCGTCTAACGCCTCCCTTACACTGTTAATGGCATCTTGAAGCTCGGCATCGGTTGCGATATTGTCGCTTATGCTAAGTCCGCCATCATCAAGCTTGAGGATTTCCTCACCCTCAGCCAACTTGATGTTAATGGTTTTCTTCCCTTCTTCACTTCCATCTTTGAATTCGATGCCTTGCCCCTCCTCATAGATGTCGACAAGGGCTTCAACATCAATCTCTATCTTCTCGGTTTCACCGTTAAGCGTCTTTATCTCAAAAGATATGACACCGTCCTCATATGTTGGACTACCAACCAATTCTCCTGCATTTGGGAATTCAACAGTGGCAAGAACTGAGTTATTGTGCGCAGCATCAAGAAGCGACAGCTCACCCCCGTCCAATTTTAGACCCACCATAGCAAGTAGTTTATTACCATCTTCGATGGTAATAATATTACCTTCCTTGTCGGAAACATCAACGCGGTAATTGGCAGAAGCGTTGGCAACTGTAGTAAACGCATTCTGTTCGCCATACCCGTAGAATTCCAAAGTCCTTATAATCATAATTTTGCAAAATTTTTATCTGATTTTTATCTTAAGAGAACAACCCTAAAGGCAGGATATATACTCTCTTAACAGATAAATATAAAGCCGATTTAGAATAAATCTATAAGAAGGCAAAGAAATCAACACACACATTTTTTTTTACACGTTTCTAACTATTTATATGTAAAATACAGTAGTTATGATAGAACCTAAATTTAAAAAAGATGACTACATCATCAACCGTAAAGGAAAGGTTATGGGAATAGTGTCAAAACTTGATGACAAGGGATACTATCACTTCAAAATGTGTTATGGAAAGGTATTTGACCGTTTCTATGATGTAAAAACTGAGTTTCTTCAGATAAACTATCAGAAGTTCTTTGATTTTTGCACTGATGAAGAAAGGAAAACAGTTGACGAACTGTTAAAAAGGTACAAAGCAGAGACAAAAACCCCTAAAAAAGAATAAAGGCAAGGAACTAACCTTGCCTTTTTTCAATACACAACATCACCGCCATTACCCGTAGTTACCTTATAATACCATCTCATTAGGTTTCTCATAAACAGCATTATATAATCCCAAATAGTTGAAAACACGGTTTCAATGAACATTGCCAACCCGTATAAAATGCCAAACGGAATTATAAGTAAAACCGACAACAATATGCCAAACGTAAATGTCCAAATCCAACTTGCAGTTTTTCTGCTTAATTTCATAACTTTAATGTCTCCTTTTTTTAATAATTAGCATGGGCACGAATCTTGAACCGCCACGTATTTTACAAAATCAAAACCATCATGATGTTCCCTTTCAACCTCAAGGTATTCACCCATATCCGATAGTGGCGGAAAAAACTTGTCAGCATCATCACACTCATCATCTATTTCAGTAAGATACACCTCATCAGCGAACTTTATTGCCTGTTTATATATCTCAGCACCGCCAATTACAAAGCAGTCAAACTTACAAGCAAACATTGCCTCGTAGAATGTGTTAAACACCTCAGCCCCATCAGCCTTATAATCTTTATTGCGTGTAATGATGATGTTCCTTCTACCACTTAGCGGACCATTGGGAAGTGATTCAAATGTCTTACGACCCATGATAACCGTATTCCCCATTGTCATGCCCCTGAAGTGCTTCATGTCATCCTTAATATGATATATGAGTTCATTTCCCTTTCCTATTGCCATATTTCTATCAACAGCAGCAATCAACCTAACCTTGCACATATGAGTTCTCCACTTTATTAAAGGATAGTTAAATGAGTTATAAAATCAAGATTCATCATGGGTTTCCTTTCTCCAAACATACTTGAAAAGACCACAGTCCCAAATACGGTCATAGCCAAGTGCCTTTGCCATTTCGAGCTCGGTCATTGTCATAGGGAAACCGTATTTTTTGCTAAGTTTTTGTTTTCTAAAATTAAACTTATGAATTCTCTCCGTTGTTTCACCGCCCTTCCAATATCTATATTCCGGTGATATCCCCTTCTTACACAATGTGAACCCCATCTTAATGTACAAATTATCATCACTTGATAAACACCATCTTTTATCAGAGAAAGTCTTTATATCATCAGGCTCGTACTCCTCTATAAAGTATTTCAGCATCTTGCTTCCGACACCCCTGCATAGAGTACCGCCTTTAGTCGCATATCTCGTAAGATTCCATTTACCACTTGATTCCTCAGTAAAGGTCATTACAGCTATTAAATCACTATGTTTATTAAAACAACCGAGATATACAGTAGAATTGACAAAACCTTGTATGTGATTTGCTTCAAGGAACTCAGATGCCTCATTGTTATCAATTCCTTTAATGTGACAATCTCTTCCATTTATTTTAACGGCTCCATTATACTTACCAAGTATATAAGATAACTTGGACAGCACAATATCTTTTCTGGTAATGTATTCATCCTCGAATACTTCTATAACTTTAAATCCCCTTCTAATGTAGCTCCTCCTCCTCTCTGACATAAATGAACTATCCTTTTCATCCATAGGATTAATTACTATTAGCTTGTCTCCTATATAGATTTTTCTACCGGATACCAATGCATTATTGCTGATAGATTTAACGTCTTTTATAAATGAATCAACAACGCCATTAGGTTTTGCCTCACTTATATTTAATAATTGCATTTCTTCTACCAATTCATCAACATTGGTAAAAACTGTCTTATCGGAATAAAAACCATCTGTTACATTTACGTCTTTACTGTAAAACATATCTGGATTTGTAAAGTATATTAGTCTTGACCCATTTTCTATACACACCTTATACTTCATAGCATCTAATTGTACCCTCTCAGCAAATAGCTTCACACCATCATCATCACATTTAAATGACACGGGTACATAGTGTTGTTCACCTT
>Ga0310696_10008395_pt1 | contig 12045 bp, 7 predicted proteins | sample AusTroGonzalo_MG_4_FD_203885 | JGI IMG/M metagenome (GOLD analysis project Ga0310696, IMG submission 203885) | Bovine rumen microbial communities from tropical cattle in Woodstock, Queensland, Australia - Gonzalo_02 (v2) (version 2) | ecosystem: Host-associated > Mammals > Digestive system >... | reverse complement strand
TTCGAGGACGATTCCCTGAAACTGCAGGTGAAAAAGGAATCCGTCAAAGGAAAGTGGACGTACCTGGTCTACATGGCGGCCGACAACAACCTATGCCAGAACGCCCTGTACGACATCGTCTCCATACAGCAGGCGACAGCCGATTCGGAGATCGACATCTATGTCCTGGCGGACAGGACTCCTGCGGGGACCAAAGGCTCCGGCGATCTGGAGACGATCAACGGGACGTACAAGTGGGGGGCCGACTGGGACGACACCCGCGTCGGCAAGATCACGTACAGCCCCGGCCTGACCGTGACGGTCGACTGGACGTCCTGGGGCGAACTCGACACCGGGTCCATCGTCTCGCTGGAACGGTTCGTGGATTGGGCGCAGGCGGAGTCGCCCGCCGAAAACTACGGCCTGATCGTGTGGGATCACGGCGGGGAAAATGGCGATCTCTGCTGGGACGATACGACCGATCCGGATGGGGACGCATGCTTCACGGTTTCAGATGTGGCCGATCTCCTGAAGGATAAAGGCAACATCCCGATCGTGATCTTCAACAACTGTCTCCTCGGGTCGGAACTCGCGGCGACGCAACTGGCCGGAAGCACGGACGTCGTCGTGGTCTCGGAGCCCAGCTCCTACGGGATGTCGACGTTCAACTATAGCATGTTCTTCCGTATGCTCACGCCGGACATGACCCCGGAGGAGATGGCGGCGCTCATGGTCAGGAACGTGGAACTGCCGATCGAGTACATCGGAGAACCGACCATGCTCTCTTCCGTCGATGTCACGGGTTCGCGGCTCTTCGATGCGCTGGAGGCGCTTGCCGTGGCGGTCGCCGCGGCCGGCAACGACGCGGACAAGGACGTCCTCATCAACGCGATGCTCCAGGCCCCTCAGAACGGCAGCGCCTACGACGGCACCAATGTCGAGCAGTCCGACCTGGGCTTCATGATCCGCGACGCCATGGCGGATCCCGACTACGGGAAAACATCCGAAGGATTCCGGAAGGCTCTCGCCGACGTGAAGACGGCGCTGGAAGCGGTCGTGCTGGAATACCGGAGCGTGCCCGCCAAACGCGGCAGCGGTATCGCGGTGTGCAACTCGGTCTATACGGCAAAGATGCTCATGACCACCGGCATCACCCCGGAAGCGGCCGGTGCGCGCGTCGCATTCTATCTCACTGCCACCTATGGCTCCAATCCGCTGTGGGGCGGACTGCTGAACGATCTGTGCGCGACGTATCTGGCGGAGATCGAGGCCGCGCGCGTCCCGACGGCCGTGTTCCGCGATTCCGAGGTCGCCGGCCTCGTGGACGACAGGACCGTCACCGTGTCCGATCTCGGCGGCTTCTCCGGCCGGGGAGAGTATTTCGACTGCATCCGGCTGCGCGACGAGCGGTTCTTCGGATTCGACATCACCGCGGACGACAAGTCCGCGGGCGGTTTCACCGTCGGCAACGACGCCGGCGCGGCGATCACGGTCTCCCTGCTCGCCGCCGACGGCACGGTCGTCGCGGCGGGGACCGACAGCGTCTCCTTCCGGGACCTCGCCGTCGGCACCTACTACCTCCGGCTTCAGAGCGAAACGGACTGCCGCGTCACGCTGACCGCCGAGGCGGACTGGTGGACCGGCGTCGACCGGTTCGAGGACAACGATTCCTACGAGACGGCGGCCATGCTGGGCGCGGGGTATCATACCGGCCTCATCACCTGCGACGGCGACGAGGACTATTACCTGGTCGGAAGCTTCGATACGCTGCTGTACACGGTCGAGGTGTACGGAGAAGAAGGCTGGACCGTCGGCGAATACGACCCCGATGACGATTACCTCTTCGAGGCCGATTACGACGATGGGAAATACACCATGATGATAGGCCCCATGGGATGTCTCCTCGTGGAAGGGACCGCCGACATGAAGGAAGGGGTCGATTCGTATTCGGTGAACGTGATCCCCTACGAGGGCGAATGGCCCGCGGAAGTCACGCTGGATGATCTGGTCGGGACAAAGGACGGGGTGTCCTGGGAACCGTCGGTCCTCATGAACAAGTATACGGTGGAATATTCCCCGGACGACTTCGCGCACACGATGCGCGTCGTCACAACGGGCACGGCGATTGATACGCTGAATCTTCCCGCCGGGACGTACCAGTGGCGGGTGACGGCCGATTCGGGAAAGAATCCGGAATGGTTCGACGGTGAGGAGATCGTTTCCGACGACACGACGTTCGCTCCGAACGTCTTCCGTTCCAGCTCCGACGCCTGCGACGACATCTTCTTCGCCACGCCGGTCGGCAAGTGGAGCAGCCGGTACGGCGCGAAGCACGTCGGCTCCGTCGGCGACGACTGGGGTGGGACCGGCGAGATTGTTTCCGCCAAGGGCAAGGGCCGCATTCAGGACCTGTTCTTCGGGTCGGCCGATCCGGGCACGCTCTGCCTGACCGATTCGGACAACGGCGACGCGCTCTTCCTGGACGACGTTTACACCGGGTTGCCGGAGGAGATCGAGGAGAATACGGCCAGACTGTTCCGTCTTCGCACGATCCTCGCCGGCGCGGGCGACGACATCGTCGACATGACCAGCCAGCAGTTCGAATACCTGGGCGGCGCTCTCACTATCTCGGGCGGCGACGGAAACGACGTGATCTGGGCGAACAGGGGAGCCAGAAACTCGCTCTTCGGCGACGCCGGAAACGACCGCATCGTCGGTGCGTCCGGCGATGACCTGATCGTCGGCGGCATCGGCGACGACAGCATGCACGGCGGAGGCGGCGACGACATCTTCACGTTCTGCGATAATTGGGGCGAGGATACGGTCGAACAGCTCGCGACCGGGACGGTCACGCTGTGGTTCATCTCCGGCAGCAAGGAGAACTGGGATGCCGAGACGCTGACCTATTCCGACGGCGCCGGAAACAGCGTAACGGTCTCCGGCGTCTCCGCGGACAACGTCACGCTCAAATTCGGGTCCGGGGGATCGCAGATATTCGGCACACTCTACAGCATCGGGGCCTTCTCGGAAACCAGCACGAAAAAGATCTTCGAGGACACGAACAAGGGGCTCCTCGCCAGCGTGTGACAATGATCGCCTGTATTCCATCCGCTACGGCAAACAAAACCCGGGGTGCTGAATTCATGAAGCAAAACTTCGAACGGAGTCGTTTCCCCGTCTGGTCCCGCCTGGGCCTGATCGTGCAGCTGGCGGTCATGGTGGCGGCGTGGCTGCTGCTGACCGCGTGTTCCATGTTCAGCAGCCGCGTGGTCACTGTCGAAGCCGCATCGGCGTCGGAGAAGAATCAATACTACCACGAGGATTCTTTTTCCCGCGAAGGTCTTTCCTTCGAGTCCGAGAATTTCCTGCGGGGCACCATGGGGCAGGACGACTTCACCAAAAAACCGGAAGACACCCTGCACAGGCTCAACGATTATTACGAGATCTCCGACGATCCGAAATTCCTGCGGATCGCGGCCGATTTCTGCAACAGCATCTCCATCAGGGAGAAGGATGAGGAGATGGCGCTCCGCTGTCATCTTTCGGCGCTTTATTACTCCTGCAAGGCATTCTTCATCCTGATGGATCAGGATGTTTCGCTCTACGATTTTTCCGCCTTCCGGCAGATGCAGATCTACAACGATTCCTGCTACGGGGTTTTCAGTTATCTGAAGTCGCATGAACTTCTGTCGAACGACTCCTTCGGGATGTCGGATCTGGAGGGCCGGCGTTATTTCTTCGAAGCGCCGCACTATCGTCTCTCCGTCCCCGTCGAGTCGATCGAGGAGTTTACGCTCTGTTCCGATTATATCGTCAAATCGCTGATGCAGAAGAACCGGCAATCCGGCCTCGGGATCCCTCTGGTCGGACGGGTCGTGTCGCGGCAGTTCCACAAGTCGTTAAAGACCCCGGAGGGGCTGACGATCCCGGTCACGTTGACCCTGGAACTCTCGCAAACCGACTCGCGCAACCTGAAAGTGAGGCTGAATTATCTGGATACTTCGTTGCAGGAGACGGTCCCGATGGAACTGGATTCGATGTCGGCCGACAACTGGCCGCTGGCATTGGACTTCTCCACGCCTCTCGCCTGTTTCCTGAACGATCAGCCCGACCGCAACCTGCTCTCCGTGATGCTGGAGTCCGACGATCAGGAGGAAGAATCCGGGCTGTATCTGGTCGAACCGTACCAGCCGGACAAGATCCCCGTGGTCTTCATTCACGGGCTGATGTCAAGCCCCGCCACCTGGGTGCAGATGATCAATTCGCTGAAAAATGATCCGATGATCCGGAAACGCTATCAGTTCTGGTTCTACTCCTATTCCAGCGGCGTGCCGGTACTGGCCTCCGCCGGCAATCTGCGAAAGGCGCTGCTGGCGGCGCGGGAGGAACTCGCGACCACGCCGGAAACGCGCGCCAGTTTCGACCGGATGGTCCTGGTCGGACACAGCATGGGCGGCCTCGTCGCCCGCTCGCTGCTTCAGGACGATCCGCACTACATCCTGGAACAGGTGACGCAGCGCCCATGGGACGAGCTCTGCTCCAAGTTGTCGCCGGAAGAGCTGGAGCTGGCGGAGGATTACGCCGTCCTTCCGGCGTTGCCTTTCGTTCACCGCGCGGTCTTCATGGCCGTGCCGCACAAGGGATCCGAAATGGCGCAATGGTCGATCGCGCGGCTCGGTTCGCGGATCGTCCATCTGCCGCAGACTCTGCTTGATAAAGTCCCCGTCTTCTTCGAGATGCTCCTGAAACTCAACGAAGACGACGAGGAGGTCCGGAGACTGCGCAGCATCGGAGGACTGGGGGCGAGCCCGAACATGAGCTTTACCGGGCTCGACGATCTCGACCCTGACTCTTCCTTCATCCAGGCCCTCGGCAGTTCCCGCATCAAGGAGGGAGTGATCTATCATTCGATCATCGGCGACCTGGAACAGGCCGATCATGCCGGCGGCAGCGATGGCGTGGTGCCGTACTCCAGCAGCCATCTCGACGGCGCCGCGAGCGAAGTGATCGTCCAGTCCGGGCACAGCGTTCACCTCAGCCCCGCCGCCATGCGGGAACTGCTTCGGATCCTGCGGCAGCATCTGCGGGAACAGCATATCAAATGAATCGATCTGAACTCACCACAACCGAACAGAAAAAGGTTTCCGCATGAATCATATCTTGACCTCGATTTCCGCTCATGGCAGGAGGATTGGCTAACCATGAGACAATCGCGAAAAATGATGTTATGGGGACTGGGGTTATTCCTGACGCTCCTCCTGTTCACAACCGTCTTTTCCCAGGAACAGTCTGACGCGGCCGGAGCGAGCGGCGTCGCCATCGAAACCGCGGTCGCCGCTCCAGCATCGGAACAGCCTTCCGCCGCCGCCCCCGTCGCGGACCATGCGTCGGGCGCGAGCCTCGGTCGGACCAATAACAGACCGTCCAATATTCCCGAATTGACCGCATACATCAGGAAATCGCTGAAGGAGCATCCCATCCTGACCAACCTGTGGCTTCTCGGCGGGCTGATCGTCATCGTCCTGATCAATCTGGCCATACGGCAGATCTTCCTGTTCGGGCTGAAGACCGTGTTCAAGAAGATCCCGCTGGGAAACCCCGAGTACAAGAAACAGATCTACGCGGTGGCCTCGCGTCTGGCGTACATCGTGCCGATCGTGGTCGTGTACATGGTCCTGGACGCGGTGAACATCAACCCGGACAATCTGGTGCGAACCCGCAAGGTCTGCATGTCGCTCACGCTCATCTGCCTCACGGCGGCCCTGATCAGCTTCCTGAACATCCTGGATATCTGGTACCGCAGACATTCGAACACCCGCGATCATACGATCAAAAGCGGCATCCAGCTGATCCAGATGTTCGCCGTGATCGTGACGCTCATCATGATCGTCTCCATCATGATGAACAGGAGCCCGGTGATGCTGCTGTCCGGCCTGGGCGCGGTGGCGGCGGTGCTGATCCTGATCTTCCAGGACACGATCCTGGCGCTGGTCTCGGGGATCCAGCTGAGCACAAACCAGATGATCCAGCTGGGCGACTGGATCGAACTGCCGTCGGAAAACGTGGACGGCATCATCGTGGACATCGCCCTGCACACGGTGAAAGTGAAGAACTGGGACATGACCATCGTGACCGTGCCGACACGGAAACTGACCGTGGAGACGTTCATCAACTGGCGCGGGATCTACGAATCGGGCGGTCGCCGCATCAAGCGCTCGCTGATTATCGACATGCGGAGCGTCCGATTCCTGAACGACAAGGAAATCGCCAAGCTGAAGGATTTCGTGCTTCTGGACGACTATCTGAACGAAAAGCGGCAGGAGATCGAGGACTGGAACCACAACCTCGAAGTGAAGGGTGAGAAACCGATCAACGGACGCCGCATCACCAATATCGGCACATTCCGCATTTACGTGGAACGGTATCTGCGGTCCCTGAAGACCGTCAACCAGAATCTGACGCTCCTGGTGCGCCAGCTTCAGCCGGACGAAACCGGACTGCCGATCGAGGTGTATTGCTTCTCGAAAACGACCGACTGGGCCGAATACGAGAAGGTCCAGTCGGACATCTTCGACCATCTGCTGGCGATCCTTCCGGTGTTCGATCTGAGGGTGTTCCAGCGGAGCAGCGACATCTATCGGGCGTCGGACTTCGAACGGGGGAATCGCCGCCGCAGGCCCCATGCCGCGGAAGGAGAAAAGAGCTGAAATCCATCCCGATTCATTGGAAACGACGCAAAAACGCAAATGAAACCTGATATCCCCACCCCTATGTTCCCAAACGGTCGAATGCGAGCCTCCGTGAAAAGATGGCTGACACGGGGCTTGCGCGCCCTGGGCATCCGGTCTCTGAAGACGCTCTACTGGGTATCGTTTGTAGTGCTGGCGCTCGGCGTGCCGTGGTGCATCGGAGCACTTTTCCACGCATTCGACATCCCCGTTTTCGTTTCGTGGTGCGGCGTCGTCCTGCTGCTGGCCTCCCTGATCGCGAGCCTGTTTTTCCGCCGGGCGCTGCTGGGGACGCTGCTGATCGAAGTCCTGCTTACCGCGGTGTTCTGCCTCATCGACCCGGAAGAACGTTTCCAGCATACGATCTGGCAGACGCCGTGGTGGTATACGCTGGAGGTGAACAGGCTCGACAACGGCTGCTACGAACTTCTCAATGTGCGGGATTTCGTCTACCGGTCCGAGACGGATTTCGATGTTCAGTACCTCACCCTGACCGTCGACCCGGAGCGGATTTCCTCCATCGACGCGGTGTTTTCGCATTGGGACAACATGGAGGAGATCGCCCACTCCATGCTGGGATTGAACTTCGCGGACGGCACGACGGTCGTGATCTCGCTGGAGACGCGTCTGCCCGAGGGCGCGAACCAGAACGGCATTGACGGGCTCTATCGGCGTTACGGACTGGCCATGCTCGCCGGGACGCCAAATGATTTCTACGGATTGCGCGTGGACCACCGAGGGGAAACCCTCTACGTCTACCGTCTTGACATGGACCGCCAGAACATGCTCGAAACGGTTCATTCGCTTTTTGAACGCGCAGCGGAACTCCAGCGGAAACCGCAGTTCTACAACAGCCTCTACCGCAACTGCACGACAGGACTGCTGCCGATGCTGCCGGCCGTGGACCGGCATCTCGACAGCGACGACATCCGTGTGATGCTGAACGGAATGGCGGCAAAAATGTTTTTTGAAAAAGACCTGCTGGTCCACCGGGAAGACGAAAGCTTCGGCTCGCTCCGGGCGCGTTCGCTCGTGCCGGGGCTTTGCCGCGGCAAAGGAGCGCCGCCTGCGCACTACGGCGGCGAATCGGAGGCCCGCTGGCTCCGCGAACACTGAATCTGTCTGTTACGAATCAAATAAACAAAATCTGAGGAGATGAGTTCATGAAACAAAACTTCGGACGGAGTCGTTCTTCCGACTGGTCCCGCATGGGCCTGGTCGTGCAACTGGCAGTCATGGCTTCGGCTTTGCTGCTGATGACTTCCTGTTCGTTCATCGAGAGCCGCGAGGTGACGATTTCGCCCGCGTCGGCGGCGGAGAAGGAGAGCTATTACCAGGATGAAGCCTTCTCCCGCGAAGGGCTTTCCTTCGAGTCCGAGAACTTCCTGCGCGGCAATATGGAGCAGGACGACCTCAAGGAGAATCCCGAGGTGACGCTGCACAAGCTCAATGTCTATTATGACATCTCCGAAGATCCGAAATTCCTGCGTATCGCCGCCGATTACTGCCGCTGGCTCGCCATGGAGTCGAGCGATCAGGAATTCGCCGTTCGCGCCCATCTGTCGGCGCTCTACTATGTCCGGGCCGCATACGCAGCCCGGATGCGGACGCGGGGCATTGCCTCCGGCTATGATTTTTCCGACTTCCGCATGATGCAGATATACAACGATTCCTGCCGGGGGATATTCAGCTTCCTGAAGTCGCATAAGCTGCTTGCGAACAACTCCTACAGCCTGCTCGACATGGAGGATCGGCGCTACTTCTTCCAGGCGCCGCATTATCATCTTTCCGTCCCCGACGACACGGTCGAAGACTTCACCCTCTGTTCTGACTATTCCGTCAATGCGCTGATGCAGAAGAACCGGCAGCCGGGCGTCGGGATCCCGCTGGTCGGACAGGTGGCGCAGCAGGAGCACTACCATGTGCTGAAAAGCCCGCGGGGACTCACGATCCCGGTGACGCTGGTCGTGGGGCTCCGGGAGTCCGATTCGCACGTCATGGAGGTGACGATGCACTATCTGGACACGTCGCTGGAGGAAACGGCCCCCAAGGAGCTGGAGTTTCTGGCGGCCGCGAACTGGCCGCTGGCGCTGGACTTCTCCACTCCGCTCGCCTGCTTCCTGAACAGCCTGCCGAACCGCAATCTGATCTCCGTCATGGTCAAGTCCGACGATCAGGAGGACCACTCCGGGCTGTTTCTGATCGAACCGTACCAGCCTGGCAAGATTCCCGTGGTCTTCATCCACGGGCTGATGTCCAGCCCCGACACCTGGGTGCAGATGATCAATTCGCTGAAGAACGACCCGGTCATCCGGAGTCGCTACCAGTTCTGGTTTTACTCTTTTTCCAGCGGCGTGCCGGTCATGGCGACCGCCGGCGATCTGCGCAAAGTGCTGCTTGCGGCGAGGGAGGAACTCGGCACCACGCCCGAGGCGCTCGCCAATTTCGACAAGATGGTCCTGATCGGGCACAGCATGGGCGGCCTGGTCTCCCGCACGCTCCTGCAGAGAGATCCGCACTTCATCGTCGAACAGGTGACGCACCGCAACTGGGACGAGATCACGTCACTGCTTACGGAGGAAGAACTGGGTGTGGTTGAGGAGTACGCCGTCATTCCGGCCTTGCCGTTCGTCAACCGGGTTGTTTTCATGGCCGTGCCGCACAGGGGATCCGAGATGGCCCAATGGTCGCTCACGCGATACGGCTCGAAGCTCGTCAACCTGCCGAAAGCCCTGCGGGAAAAGATGCCGATCTTCGGACGGGTGTTCCAGAAGCTCAACCAGGACACGGAGGAGATCGAAAAACTGCGCAAAGCCAGGAAAGATAGTGGCGATGACCATTCCATCACCGGACTCCACGATCTGGATCCCGACTCCCTCTTCATCCGGGCGCTCTCGGAATCCCCCATGAAGGAAGGACTCGTGTTTCACTCGATCATCGGCGACACGGAGCAGTCCGATCATCCGGGCGGCACAGACGGCGTGGTGCCGTATTCCAGCAGCCATCTTGACAACGCCGAAAGCGAAGTGATTGTCCACTCGGGACACAGCATCCACCGCAGCCCCGGCGCCATGCAGGAGCTGCTTCGGATCCTCCTGCTCCACCTTCGGGAAGAACAGCAGGACTGAACATATCACCATCCAACCGGGATAAGGTTTTTATATGAAAGTTTTTTATAGTTCAATTACCGCTCACGGCAGATTTGCGTCCGTGAAACAATGGCTGTGCATGTTCCTGACGGCGGCCGCCATGCTCGTCGCGACCGCCTGCCGGACGGACCGCGCGGATTCGCTCCCCCCCGGATTCGTGCATGTCGCCGAAGCCGTCCCGGACGCGATCCTGGAGGTCCGCTACTACTCCACCTACAATTTCATCGGGGACCGCATCCGCGGATACGAACGCCCCACGCCCATGCTCACGGTCGAGGCCGCCGAAGCACTCAGGGCCGTGAGCGACGAGCTCATTCCGCAGGGCTATCGCCTCAAGATCTACGACACCTACCGCCCGCAGCGGGCCGTCGATCACTTCGTGGAGTGGTCGAAGAACATGGACGACACGCGGATGAAGCGGTATTTCTACCCCGACCTCGACAAGACCGTGCTCTTCCCGCAGGGATACATCGCTGAGAAATCGGGACACAGCCGCGGCAGTACCGTGGACCTGACGCTCTTCGACATGAAGACCGAAAAGGAGGTCGACATGGGCGGCACGTTCGACTGGTTCGGGCGCGAGAGTCACCCCGACTGGGGAGGGGACCCCGAGACGAGGAAATACACGGGGGAATTCCCCGCCGGCACGCCCGCCGAGCGCAGGATCAACGAGTTCCAGTTCCGCAACCGCATGCTGCTGCGTTCGGTCATGATGAAACACGGGTTCAAGCCCATCGATACGGAGTGGTGGCACTTCACGCTCGCCGACGAGCCGTACCCGGACACGTATTTCGACTATCCGGTCAGGTGAGGCGACGATGAGCGAGATCGAAACGAAACGTCTTCTGCTGCGTCCGTTTCGCGAAAGCGATGCGGCGGACGTGCTGGAATATCTGAGCGGCCCCCTGCCGCATTGTTTCGCCGGACTGCATCTCGACACGCTCGAGGAGGCCCGGGCGGAGGTGGTGAAGCGCGCCGAAGACACGGAGTATTGTTTCGCCATCGTGCTGAAGGAAACCGGCAAAGTCATCGGTGAGATCGACGCCGAGCCGTCGGACTACAGGCCGCCGATGCTGTGTTCGCGGGAGACTCCTCCGGCATCCCCGGACACGTTCACGCCGAGCCTGATCCTTAATGTCTCGCATCGTGGCGGTGGCTACGCATTCGAGGCGACGTATGCCCTCTTCGACTATCTCTTCACGCGAAAGGGTGCGCGCCGCATTTATTCCTACGTGGACGACTACAATGCGTGCAGTCGGCATCTCTGCGAAAAGCTCGGTATGCGCCGCGAGGGACTCTTCCGGTCGTTCGTCTCGTTCGTCAAAGATGCCGAAGGAAATCCGGTGTATGAGAATACCATGCAATATGCCGTTTTGAAAAATGAATGGAATAACAAATGAACAGTCTGTCCTCATGCCTTTTCGCCGCTTGCCTGCTGCTGGTTGGATGTGCTCATCCCGCAGGCGGAAACTGGTTGGATTACAAAGTTTTCTATAGATAACTTGGATTTATTTCAGTTGTTTCGATTTTCCTAAGTATTGCTGCTGTTATGATGTGTCTCCCGCCAGCGTTCGCGATTTGCGAGTTTATGCCAATTCGTTTGGGGCCGAGCTTTACCACTATCAAGATTACAAGAATCAGGAATTCGACGCGGTAATCGAGCTTCCGGACAAACGGTGGTGCGGCATCGAAATCAAGCTGGGAGCCCATCAGATTGATGGAGCGGCGGAAAACCTTCTGCGCATCAATTCTGCCATCAGCAAATCGAAAGGCAATCCCGCCTCGTGCATGGTTGTGGTCTGTGGTCTCGGCAATGCTGCGTATAAACGTCCGGACGGAGTGTTCGTCGTACAGATTACCATTTTGTTGAAAAAGCGAACAACTTTTGGAGTTAAGCCCAAAATGAGCACAGGACGTTGCCTCTACCCCAAACGGAGAATGGCACCCGGAAGGGTTCCCGAAACGATTTTTTAAAGCGTTTTAACGGGTTCTCCGCGGAGAAAGAGAGAAAGAATATTCTTTGTACGACCCTCTTGTTGAACGAGTTATACAAAGAGAGCAAAACTGGCATCACAGAGAGGACGCCTGTTCGTAGGCACAAAAAAATGGTGGCTGCTGCCGGGTTCGAACCAGCGACCTGTGGATTATGATTCCATCGCTCTACCGACTGAGCTAAGCAGCCAACCAAA
>Ga0310696_10008391_pt1 | contig 12047 bp, 7 predicted proteins | sample AusTroGonzalo_MG_4_FD_203885 | JGI IMG/M metagenome (GOLD analysis project Ga0310696, IMG submission 203885) | Bovine rumen microbial communities from tropical cattle in Woodstock, Queensland, Australia - Gonzalo_02 (v2) (version 2) | ecosystem: Host-associated > Mammals > Digestive system >... | reverse complement strand
CATTAGCAACGAGCATATCGTTACTTCTCTGGTTGAGGATAGCGTTGAGCTTATTGCCTGTAACGTTGAATGTCATGGAATAAGCGCAGGGATAAAGATGCATCTCAGAAAGATCCTGATGAACATAGATGTTTGTCATGATTCTTCTGGATGACGGATTATTCTTAAGGTCATAGAGAACGCGGTCGACCTGGTCGAACTCGCCTTCCTTATACTTATGCTTAACGCCTAACTGATATCCGTAAGCTTTACCGATGGAACCTGTCTCGTCAGCCCATGCATCCCAGATATGAGAGTTAAGGTCATTAACATTGTTGGACTTCTTCTGCCAGATCCAAAGGAGCTCATCCACAGCAGCCTTAAAGTTGATCCAGCGCTGTGTGAACATCGGGAATTCTTCAGCAAGGTTATAACGGTTAACGATAGCAAACGCCTTGTATGTATAAGCCGGAGCTCCGTCGTCAGCCCAATGGGGCCTTACCTTGTCATTAATGGTTGAATAGCCTGAATTAAGGATAGTCTTAATGTTCTCATCGAAAATATCATCTGCCCGGCTCATAGTATCCACCGCCTTTTAATTGATATTTTCGATTATAACAAACATGTCGCTGAAATCAGCATTTTGAATAGGCCAAATTAAGATTTATTCAATAACGAAAAAAAGGCGCCCCGCAGGACGCCTCTTTATAAGAATCAGTTAAATCAGATCTCTTCCTTGCGCTTCTTAACGATTACGGCAGAGCCTACTCCTAACGCAGCGATAACGAATACTGATCCGGCAAACAATGTGGGAGCAATGGTCTCACCTGTGGAAGGAACACTTGCAGCGTTTGCACCGCCTGCAGCTGCAGCACTGATCGTTATTGTCGTTGTAACCGAATAATCCGAGAAGTTAACAACGATAGTATGCTCACCTGCACTCAATGTCTTAAGGTAATCGCTGTAAATCTCAACGATAACGCTTCCCTTACGGATCACGTGCTCGCCATCACCCAACTGATGCCCGTCAACAGCTGACCAGAGATAACGGTCAAGAATGGTATCATCGGCAACGCTATCGGAAACTTCAACAATATAGTTGCTTACGCCATCCCATGTACCGTTGGCACCCTTGACAATAACGTAAGGATTACCGTTCGTTACAGTAGTTGCAGAAGAACCAGAAGCTGAGCTTGTGTCGGTTGAACTGGAGCTCGAAGAACTTGAACCGGATGAACTCGAACTGGATGAACTTGATGAACTCGAGCTGGAACTGGAGCTCGCATTGTTATCCTTCGTAGCAAAACGGAGTTTTACATCCTCTCCGGGCATCGTAAATGTTCCTCTGTAACTGTCACTCATTTCATGATAAGACAGAGTAACGGTAGCAATTACATTACCTGAAGACACGCCTATAACTTCAACTTTGTCGTCCACCATCGAGAAACCATCCTTATAAGTGATCTCGAGCTCTACAGTGTCACCTTCAGAGGCGCAATTATCTGCACCTGTTTCTACAATTCCGCGTAAAGTATCACCAATCTCTTTAATACCGCCATCACCGGTATCTTCATAACCTGTGATCCAATACTTATACTTAGCCGTACATGTTATATCCTCATAAACAGATTCATATGTAATACCAGGTGCCCAGCCGCCACTGCACCATTCATAATGAGGCGTTATGTTAGTGCCTTCAACCTGCCAGCCGTCAAAATGTCTTCCATCAGCAGGCTCTGTCCATGTGCTGGGGAAATCTTTGAAATAAACCTTTTCGCCGTAGCCGGCAGTTTCGATTATATCCGTTCCCGTGCCTTCTCCAGCCTTCCAGGTAACAGTGCAGCTAATAGTCGATGGGTCATACTCAGTGGCAAAACGGAGATAAACATCCTCATTAAAGTCTGTGTAATCATAATCACAATAGTAATAGTTTGACGATCCTTCAGTCATGGTTATCGACTTGATTACTGTTCCGCTGCTGTAACTAACAAAGTCAAGTCTTTTATCTACAAGAATGTAGCCTTTCATTAGAGATATATCAATACCATCTCCGGAAACCATAGGAATCTCAGCCCCTGTTTGCGCAATAGAAAAAGGAACATCGTTTACACCTTTGTTCTCGGAAGTGTCAACACCGTTATCACCGGTATCCTCCCAACCTCTGATCCAGTTAACATAAATAGCAGTCATTGTTGCGGTTTTATCGCAAATTGTATAATCCTCTAACGGAAATTCAAGTTCACCAGTAACATTACCATCAACAACAGACCACCAATAGAAATGCTTTCCGGACGGTTCTTGCCATAAAACTTCAGGAAATTCCCGAAGCTGGTATTTTTCGTCAAAAGAATGGAATTCAGTGATGTCTTCGCCGGTACCCTCACCAGCTTTATAGGTTATTTCGCCGATTTTATCCTTATTTGCAATTGTAATTTTAGACAGTTCGAAGCCGCCAACGTCTTTGGGCTTATTATATACAACACTATTAAAATTATAATTAGGATTATCGCTAGGATGTGTATCAGCACAAGCATCCTCAAATTCAACATATCCCATTTTATCGAAAAGGGTAATATTGCCACTTTTGCTTACTATCGCAAAACTGTCAGCTTCACTAGTAGCATTGGCAATTACAATGGCTGTTTCACCGGAAACAGTTATATCATTATTAGCATAAATACCATAATTGAGGCCAGTTGCTTCAACCACACCTCCGGAAATTTCAACCGTACCCGCGGAATAAATTCCGATTACTTCACCTGTAGAATTAACCGTACCACCGGTAATCTTAAGATTTTGGCATTGGATACCTGCACTACCATTAACAAGAACATTGTCATTATTAGCAGTAAATGAGCCACCAGCTAAAGTGCAGCTCTCTCCAGTATAATATGGTGTAACTACTGTTCCACCGTTCATAGTGAAGTGCGCAGCATTAATCCCAACATCAGTTGTTATTTTTCCACCTTCTACAACCATATTATTTACAACGAAAGACTTTGGAGAATAAAACTCACCATTAAACGTTACTTTGTCATTTGAACTCGAAGAAACAGCATAAGTATATGAATCTGATACAAGATTAGCCTTTCCACAAAGACTTATATCGTGGCCCAAATTGCCAATATAAACAACAACTTCACTTCCGTCAACTGTTTTGGTACCGAGGTTTACCGGTTTATTAAAAGTAAGCGTATAAGAATCCGAATCAAACGTAACCGAAGGTTCTCCTTCATTTTCCTCATTTAAGATATTACTTTTGTTAGCTTCGCTAACTTGAACACCGCCTACCCAGATATCGTATTCACCGGCAGCACGAACGATATCAGTACCCAGGATCTTAGGGACCAGCGAAAAAACAATAGCAGCCGATACGATGCCGGCAACAAGCTTGGATAAACGCTTCTTCAATTTACCTTTCTCCATACAGAGCCTCCTGTAATACTTGAATTTTTTCGAGCTGCATGCGAAGTCTGATCACACATGAACAAAACGCGCAAACAGATTGAGTGAGAGAATAAATCTGACAGAAAATCAAACATCCCACAATGAATTAAGAGAACTTGATTATATTACAATCGTGTTACACAAACAAGGTAAAGCAAATCTAAACAAATAGAAAAGACCTTCAAGCATTAAGCCTGAAGGTCTTTTTATTGGTCGGAGTGACGGGACTTGAACCCACGACCTCTTGCTCCCTAAGCAAGCACTCTAGCCACCTGAGCTACACCCCGATGAACACGCTTTGTTAAGGAAAAATATTGGTCGGAGTGGCGGGACTTGAACCCACGGCCTCCTGCTCCCGAAGCAGGCACTCTACCACCTGAGCCACACCCCGGTGCAGTTTCCTCTAACAAGCCTATAAATCTTATAACAACATCAATAATTATGCAAGTCGATTTCCTATTTAAATATAAATAAGTTTGAAGCACTTACGGTAACCGTCATATTTCCCGTTGAAAAATACGTTTTTCGATACGTTAGCAAACGCATTTTTAAACGCATTTTCAACTCAAAACAGGCATAATTACGTTTTTTAATACGTTACTATACGTATCCAAAAACGCATTTAGATATAACTATGGTAAAACATATGGTCAAGACCATACTTTTTACCATAGAAATCCCCTTAAACCCTCAAAAACTACGTTAAAACATATGGTCCGGACCATACTTTTTACCATAGTTTTCGCCGATCAAGAACAAAAAAAGACCGCACCCGGAAGTGCGGTCTAGGTAATCTGATTAAGATTTAAGATTAAGCCTCTGTATCAGCTGCAGGTGCTTCAGCCTCTGCCTCTACAGGTGCTTCCTCAACGGGAGCTTCCTCTGCAGGAGCTGCTTCTTCCTCAGGGAGCTCAGGATCGATAGGAGCTACTTCCTTGATGGAGATAGAGATTCTTCTTGCATCGGGTTCGATCTTGATAACCTTAGCCTGAACAACCTGGCCTACAGTGAGAGCATCCTCGGGCTTCTCAAGTCTTCTGGAAGAGATCTGAGAAACGTGGCAGAGTGCGTCGAGATCGGGCTCAAGCTGTACGAAAGCGCCGAACTTTGTAAGACGAACAACTGTACCCTGAACGATGCAGCCTACAGGCATTCTCTCTTCGATGTTGTAGTAAGGATCATCCTCGAGCTTCTTGTAGCCCAATGAGATCTTTCTTGTTTCCTTATCGAAAGACTTAACGTAAACGTCGATCTCCTCGCCAACCTTCAAAACGTCAGCGGGCTTAGCGTTGCGGCTCCATGAGAGCTCTGAAACGTGAACGAGTCCGTCAACACCGCCGATATCGATGAATGCACCGAAATCTACGAGGCTTCTAACAACACCTGTGTAGTGCTTGCCTTCTTCGATGTTGTCCCAGATCTCTGCAGACTTCTTACGACGCTCTTCGGAAACGATAACTCTGTGGCTTCCGGAGATTCTGAGGCGGCCCTTCTCTGTATCGAACTTTGTAACAACGATCTCGAGAGTCTGACCTACATAAGACTCAAGGTCCTTAACCTCGCCTGTCTTGATCTGTGTTCTGTGAATATAGATATCAACGCCCTTGTAAGAACCGATGATGCCGTCCTTAACTGTGCGTGTAACCTTAACTTCGATAGGAGTCTTGTTCTTGTAAGCTTCCTCGATCTCAGCTCTGCCCTTCTCGGACTCTACATCATTCTTAGAAAGGATGATTTCCTTGCCCTGATCGGAATTCTTGATGCTTCTGACCTTAACGGTAACTTCTGTGTGCTCGGCAATTGCCTTATCAAGATCGAAGTCAGGATCCGAATCAAACTCCTTACGTGAAATTCTTCCTTCGGACTTGTCGTGAACGTCTACGTATACATAGTCGTCGTCTGCAGATGTAATTGTGCCCTTAACTACAGCACCTCTTCTAACCTGCGCAATGGAATCGACAGCATTGGCAAACTCTGTGTCAAAGCCCTGATTTGTGATCTTCTCTTCTTCGTTCATTTGTTGAACAACCTCCAAAATAATAGCTTCCGGTGTAGATGCACCCGCTGTAATTCCGACTCTGTCTGTAGGAAGGATCTTCCCTTCCGAGATGAGGCGCCCTACTTCAGCACCGGAATTTACAAGGAATGTTCTTGCACAACGACCTTTGCAGATGTCCAAAAGCTTGGTGGTGTTCGAACTGTGAGCAGAACCGATGACGATCATCGAATCTGATATCTCAGAGAGCGAAGCGGCTTCCTTTTGCCTACTTTCAGTCGTAATACATATTGTATCAAAAACATTATATTTTTCAATTTTATTTTTAACAGTTGAGCAAATTTTTTTAAACATATCGCTCGAGAAAGTCGTTTGGGAAATCAATATCGCACTTTCAAGAGGAAAATCCAGCGTCTCAAGATCCTCAGGAGCCTTTATTACAGCGCATTTGACGCCTTTGCCCTCTGCTTCGCCCAATATGCCCGTTACCTCAGGATGACCCTTCGTTCCTGCGATGATTATGTTCTTGCCTTCGGAAGAATTCTCCCTGACGATCTTATGGATCTTCGAAACGAACGGACAAGTCATATCCCTGATCTCGCAATTTTTGGACTTCAGGGTATCAATCTCAGCAGGAGTAACGCCGTGAGCTCTGATAATTACAACTGAATCGGCCGGAACTTCTTCTGCAGTCTCACAGATAGTAAATCCGCCTTCTACGAGCTTATCTACTACATAACGGTTATGGACGATCTCGCCCAACATGACAAGTTTCCTGCCGTCGGAAATACTGCCGACCGCATCTTCAGCAGCCGATACCGCATTCTTAACTCCAAAACAGAAACCTGATGACTGGGCGACGGTTATGTTCATTTGTCTTCTTCATCCAGATGGCTCAAGAGGAATTCTCTTGTGCCTTCGATAGTGTACTTGCCTGTATCGATGACGATAGCCTCAGGAACCTGGATAAGCGGAGAAGCCGCTCTCTTTGAATCCTGCTCGTCTCTATAGTTAATGTCTCTTAAAACTTCTTCGAATGTCTGTGAGTTGTCGCCAGCTGCCTGAAGCTCGGCAAGTCTTCTCTCAGCTCTTACTTCAGGAGCGCAGAGTACGAAGAACTTATACTTGGCATCAGGAAGAACGACTGATGCGATGTCTCTGCCGTCAAGGACAAAAGTCTGATTCTTAGCGATCTCTCTTTGCAGGGAAACCATAGCAGTTCTGACAAAAGGAAGAGCTGAGATATCAGATGCAGCAATAGATGTCTGAGGGGTTCTAAGTTCACCTGTTACATCCTCACCGTCAAGGATCATGTGCTGAACGCCGTCGATAAACTCGACTTCGATCTTAACGTCGTCCATCATCTGCTTAACAGCATCAGCATCCTTGGGGTTGATGCCTCTCTTGATGGAAGCAACAGCGCATGTACGATACATAGCGCCTGTATCAAGGTACATAATGCCAAGTTCTTTAGCGATACCCTTAGCAAGTGTGCTCTTGCCTGATCCTGAAGGTCCGTCGATAGCGATCTGATAAATACCCATATACGTTCTCCTTTATAAAATATCTCCGTCTTCTGATTTGCGGTCTCTTCCTATCTCGTAAACGCGGTACTGTGACCACATTGTCTCCAATGACTCAAGTGAAGATTTGATGTGCTCTTTTCTGTGCATTCCGAGTGATACAAGGAGCGCATTGATCAGTGAGAGCGGTGCTGTAAGCGAATCCACAAATGAAGCCATGGATGACTTGGCGAACAGTTTGATGTCGGCATACTCCGTCATTGCCGTATCATCCTTATCTGTGATGGCAATAATAGTTGCGCCCTTCTTCTTGGCATATCCCATTGAGTTGATGGTTCTTGCCGAATATCTCGGGAAAGAGATTCCGATCATGACGTCGCCTTCGCCTATCGGCATGATCTGCTCAAAAAGCTCATTAGTACATGTACTTCTTACCAATACCACGTCGTCGAAAAGAAGGGTCATATAAAAGTGCATGAACTCCGACAAAGGAGCCGATGCCCTGATTCCCATGATGTATATTTTTCGAGCACCAAGCAAAGAATTTACTGCATTGGTGAACTCTTTCTCGTCAATTGAATTAAGTGAATCCCTAAGGTTCGAGATGTCCTGTGCGACCACTGACTTCAAAGCTTCGCTGTCGCTCTCGAACTTCTCGGTAAGTCCCAAACGCTGAACAGATGTCAGCTTGGACTTCATCTCTTCCTGAAGAGCCTTCTGAAATTCCGGATAACCGTCAAAACCAAGCTCAGTCGTAAATCTGACGACCGTGGATTCTGATACACCTACCTCTTCACCGAGCTTCGCAGCCGTCATGTATGCGGCCTTGTCGTAAGACTCAAGGATATAGTTGGCAATGGCCTTGTGGCCCTTGCTCATGTTGGAGACTGCATTCTCGATAAGATCAAGCGTTCTCGTCATCAGACTCACCTTCTTTATTCTCTTCAGCCTCAGGCTGCATGATGCTCTCGATAGAGATCTGCTTGTCTTCGCCTGCGGTAGCTTCCTTCAGAGAGTTCTCCATGTCTCTGATGGTCTGGTAGCTCATGAGTTCAAGCGGCGGGAGATCTCTTACGGATTCGATGCCGAACTCTGTGAGGAACTTCTTGGATGTCTTGAAGAGCGAAGGTCTTCCCGGTGCATCAAGATTACCTGCTTCTTCGATCCAGCCTCTGTCCAAAAGTCTTGAGATGATAGAGTCAGACGATACACCTCTGACCAATTCTACCTGAGCTCTTGTGCATGGCTGGTTATATGCGATTACGGCCAATGTCTCATAAGATGCCTGTGAGAGCGGCGGAGACTGTCTCGGGCCAAACATTCTGTCCAGGATCTTCTTCTGTGAAGGTCTTGTCATGATCGCATAAGAGTCTTCTGTCCTTCTGATCTCAAGACCGCTCCACGGATTTCCCGCATATCTGTCGGTCAGATGCTTAAGAGCCTCCAAGACAGCATTCTTGGAGCAGTTCAGAATATCAGCTAACTTATCTACCGATACAGGATCACCTGATATAAACAGTATTGATTCAATGGCGCCGGGCAGTTCCTGTGCGGTTATCTTAAAATCGTCTTCATATTCCATCAGATCTTCTTCTCCTCGATAGTTATCTCACCGAAGTTCTTGTCTTGTTCAACAGTGATCTTATTGTCCCTTATAAGCTCAAGCACAGCCAGAAAGCTTACAACCTTATCCATCTTCTCAGTCTTGTTATTAAACAGCGAACTTAATAGGATCTTGCCCTTGCCCGTGATGGAACGCCAGATTGACTTGATCCTCTCCTTAACCGAGCGCTTATCTCTTTGCAGAATGTGCGTGATCTTGGATGTGATATCAGTAAAGCGCATCTGGTTGCGTTCGTTGATTGTTGCGACCGCATCGTTGAATTCCTCAATAGAGAAAGCCTGAGGAGCGGGCTCGATCGTAATGCCGAGTTGTTTTGCGGTAGATGCATAACGGAATCTCGCGCCGTCATACTTTTCCCTTCTCTCCTTGAGGTCTGATGCGAAAACACGGCATCTCTTATATCTCATAAGTGATATAACGAGTTCTTCTCTGGGGTCTACGACATCTTCGCCGTTACCTAATGCTGCCTGCATGCCGGGAAGCATCATTCTCGACTTGATTGAGACAAGTGTTGCGCCCATGACAAGAAAGTCAGATGCGAGTTCCATATCGAACTCCTGCATCGACTCAATATAGTCCATGTACTGTGAAGTAATAGTGCTTATCGGAATGTCATAGATATCTACATCGTTCTTCTCGATAAGATGAAGAAGGAGATCCAGAGGTCCTTCAAATTGTCTTAATTTAATATCAGGTTTTGCAACTTGCTCAAGCATATTAAGACGTCAGATAAGCGAGAATAATAAAGTGAATGGAACAGCCATTAAATTGATCAATAGAGTAAACGGTATCTCGATCAAGTTTATTACTCTGCTGAGGATGGGCATGCTGGTTATTGTGCTTAAGATAAATACACCCCAGATGATATAGGGCGAGAACTGCTGGAATTTTCTGTATCCGGGAGTGCTCTTCCACTTATATGGCAGGCATTCTTCCAGAACATGGAATCCGTCCAAAGGCGGAATCGGCAGAAGGTTGAATGCCAGAAGCATCAGTGAGAATACGTATGTATATATAAATGCTTCGTAAACCGGATGGAAGATATTCTCATAGGCTGAGATCCTTACGCTCAAAGTCGCGAAAAGGTTTGCAATAACAAAGCAAACATAAGCGAGAATGAAGTTTCCCGTAACACCTGCCAGATGAACCATGATGTTCATCCAGCGGTGGCTTCTAAATCTGTTAAGTCTGCCGGGGTTATACATAACGGGTTTACCCCAGCCGAATCCAGCTACGAGCAAAAGGATCGTTCCGATAGGATCAATGTGAGCTATAGGGTTAAGAGTTAGTCTTCCCATATTTCTCGGCGTCTCATCACCGAGCCACACAGCTACTGCAGCATGCATGAACTCGTGAAGAGAGAACGCTAATGTCATCGCAAACAGATAGATAATGATGTAATAGATTATCTGTTGCGGTGTTAATCCTTGTCTGAACAGGTCTATAAGCATAAGTTACCTCAAGCCTTAACAACGGAGAATGTGATCTTCTCGCCGTTGACATTCCATTCCTTTGAATTGTCGCCTGTACCGTTTGTGATCTCAACTGCAAGAACCTCAGAAGCAAGGTAATCCTTCTTCTTTTCGATTACTTCAGCGAGCTTATCGTTGCCCTCATACTTGAGAACGATACGGTCAGTAACTGTAAGGCCTTCTGTCTCTTTTCTGTGTGTCTGGATCTTGGAGATCATCTCTCTTACAAGACCGTCTTCGATGAGTTCATCAGTAAGAACAGTTGAGATGGAAACTGTAAGGCTTCCGGAGGTCTGTGTTGAGAATCCCTCGGGCTGAGTTGTCTCGATGAGGAAGTCTTCTTCTGTCATCTCATACTCTTCGCCGTTAACGGTGATCTTAACAGAACCCTGCTTCAGAGCATTGTATGTCTCCTTGCCAGGAAGATTTGCGATAACTTCCTTGGCATCATTTAAGTTCTTACCGAACTTTCTGCCGCATGTTCTGAGCTGAGGCTTGAATGTGTAATCAACAAGTGTTGAAGCATCGCTTAATACTTCCATCTTGCGGATGTTGAGCTCGTCAAGAACGATCGGCTTGTACTCGTCATCAAGTCCGATCTCGGATACTACATAGATCTCAGACAGAGGCTGACGGTTCTTTATTGAAGCAGATTCACGGCAGCTGTGACCCAATGTAACGATCTGCTGAACGAGTTCCATCTCCTCTTCAAGCTTGACGTCGATAAGGCTCTCATCAGCAACCGGATACTTAGCGAGGTGTACTGAGATAGGAGCCTGCTTATCAACAGAGCATACGATGTTCTGATAGATCTCTTCTGTCATGAACGGAACGAACGGAGCGCAGAGTCTTGTGAGGTTATCGAGTACTGTGTAGAGAGTCATGTAAGCGTTAACCTTATCCTGAGTCTCTTCTGCACCCCAATATCTGTCACGGCAGCGTCTTACATACCAGTTAGAGAGTTCCTCTGTGAAGTCCTGGATAAGTCTTGCAGACTGAGCGATGTCGTAAGAATCCATCTTCTCGTTGACTACCTTAATGAGAGTGTTAAGACGTGAGAGAACCCATCTGTCCATTGCACCCAGAGTAGCCTTATCAAGAGTGTGCTTTGTAGGATCGAAGTTATCGATGTCTGCATACATTACGTAGAACGCATATGTGTTCCAGAATGTTCCGATGAACTTCTTGATGCCGTCGTTAACAGCTTCCTTGGAGAATCTTGAAGGAAGCCAAGGCTGGTTAGCTGTATAGAAATACCATCTTGCAGCGTCAGCGCCCTGTGAATCAAGAACATCCCAAGGATCAACAACGTTGCCCAAGTGCTTACTCATCTTGATACCGTCCTTATCCTGAACGATACCCATTACGATACAGTTCTCAAAAGGTGCTCTGCCGAAGAGTACTGTTGAGATAGCGATAAGTGAATAGAACCAGCCTCTTGTCTGGTCGATACCCTCAGAGATGAACTGACAGGGATAGTGTGTATCGAAGAATTCCTTGTTCTCAAAAGGATAGTGATACTGAGCAAAAGGCATTGAACCTGAGTCGAACCAGCAGTCGATAACTTCAGTAACTCTCTGCATCTTGCCGCCGCACTTAGGGCACTTGATGTGTACGTTATCAACATAAGGCTTATGAAGCTCGATATCATCCGGACAGTCGTCGCTCATTGACTTGAGTTCTTCGATAGAACCGATGCAGTGTCTCTCGCCGCACTCGCACTCCCATACCGGCAGAGGTGTACCCCAGTAACGCTCACGGGAGATACCCCAATCGATTACGTTTCTTAAGAAGTCACCCATACGGCCGTCACGGATAGTCTCAGGCATCCAGTTGACCATGTTGTTGGACTTAAGGAGCTCGTCTCTCTTCTTGCTCATTGCGATGAACCATGTTGATCTTGCGAAGTAGATCAGAGGTGTGTCACATCTCCAGCAGAAAGGATACTCGTGCTCGAACTTGGGAGCTGAGAAAAGAAGGCTTCTGGAATCGAGATCCTTAAGAAC
>Ga0310696_10008390_pt1 | contig 12047 bp, 8 predicted proteins | sample AusTroGonzalo_MG_4_FD_203885 | JGI IMG/M metagenome (GOLD analysis project Ga0310696, IMG submission 203885) | Bovine rumen microbial communities from tropical cattle in Woodstock, Queensland, Australia - Gonzalo_02 (v2) (version 2) | ecosystem: Host-associated > Mammals > Digestive system >... | reverse complement strand
GAAACCGACAACAAGCGCAAGCGCGACAGCGATGGCAAAAATCCTTTCGGTATTCGAGTCCGCGGCCGGAATGTTCACCGTGATCCGGTTCTGGCCGAACAGGCGGGTCCAGACCGGCTTGATCATGAAGCTTTCCAGCAGCGCGTCGGAAAAACATTCCATATATTCCTTATCCATCGGCTCGAAGCGTTTCCCGGGATAATCCATCGCGATCTGGAGCGTTCCGACCCGCTTTGAAAGCGTCAGTTTCAGCTGGATCGGTTCACTTTCCTTCGCCCGCTTCGCAATGTTCGTCAGAAGATCTTCGGTGGCGCTGCACACTTTTTTGGAGATGTCGGCGTCTGTCCTGTTCTCTTCCAGAAATTCGCGGATTTTCCCGGTCATATCGGCGATCGAATCCGGTTTCAGAGAATAAGTATACTCTGTTTTTTTCATGCGGTCCCCGTGCCGGCGCGGTACCGGCTCAGAAGGGCTGAAAACGGAACCGCGAAATTTCCGCTTTCATGAGGCGCCCGGCCTCTTTCACGTTACCGGATACTATACCAGAAAAGGCCGAAGGCTTCAATGAATATCCTGTCCGAAGAATCATCAGCATATGCATTTTCACCTGTTTTATTCATTATTTTTTGCATATATGCATCATTCAGGGAACCTTCCGACCTTCCTGTATCCCCGTTGTATTTTGCATATCATTTTATTTTCGATTCTCTTGACAAGCGCGGAAAACAGGTGTATATTGCCTGCATAATCATGCAGGAGGAGGGTATTTTCCATGAACAAAGCTGACATCAGGAAGGTCGTCCTCGCCTATTCCGGCGGTCTCGATACATCCATCATCATTCCCTGGCTGAAGGAGAACTACAACAACCCCGAGATCATCGCCGTTTCCGGCGACGTCGGGCAGGGCACGGAGCTGGACGGTCTGGAGGAAAAGGCCCTGAAGACCGGCGCAAGCAAGCTGTATGTCCTGGATCTGACGGAAGAATATGTGGACGACTACATCATTCCCACCATGAAAGCTGGCGCCGTCTACGAGGATTATCTCCTCGGCACCAGCCACGCCCGGCCCTGTATCGCCAAAGGCCTGGTGGAGATCGCGAAGAAGGAAGGCGCCGACGCCATCTGCCACGGCTGCACCGGAAAGGGCAACGACCAGGTCCGCTTTGAACTGGCGGTGAAGCATTTCGCGCCCGACATGCCCATCATCGCCCCGTGGCGGGAGTGGGATATCCAGAGCCGGGACGAGGAAATCGACTACGCAGAGGCGCACAACATCCCGCTGAAGATCACCCGGGAAACCAACTATTCCAAGGACAAGAACCTCTGGCACCTGAGCCATGAAGGCCTCGACCTGGAAGACACCGGCAACGAACCCCAGTACGAGAAACCCGGATTCCTGGAGATGGGCGTTTCCCCTATTGACGCGCCCGACAAGCCCACCTACGTCACCCTGGAATTTGAAAAGGGCATCCCGGTCGCCCTGGACGGTGAAAAGATGTCCGCCAAGAACATCATCCTGAAGCTGAACGAACTGGGCGGCGCCAACGGCATCGGTCTCGTCGACATCGTCGAAAACCGGCTGGTCGGCATGAAGTGCCGCGGTGTCTACGAGACTCCCGGCGGCACCATCCTCTACAAGGCCCACGAGGCGCTGGAGTCCGTATGCCTGGACAAGCTGACGATGCATGAAAAGCAGAAGCTGAGCATCACCTTCGCGGAGCTGGTCTACAACGGCCTGTGGTTCTCTCCCCTGCGGGAAGCCCTGAGCGCTTTCGTGGACAAGACCCAGGAAAAGGTGACCGGCAAGGTGAAGCTCAAGCTCTACAAGGGCAACATCATCAAAGCCGGCGTCTGGAGCGATTATTCCCTTTATTCCGAGGATATCGCCACCTTCGGCGCCAGCGATTACAACCAGAAGGATTCCGCCGGCTTCATCACGCTGTTCGGCCTGCCGACCAAGGTACAGGCGCTGGTGGACGCGGCACAGAAGAAATAAATCAGAGTTCTGTTTCGGCAGAATTCAGGAATTCCCGCCCTCGCTGAGCCTGCGGCGGGATCCTTTCATAAAATGAGGTTCCGGATTAAAGTGAGGTTCCAGAATGACCAGGGTATTTATTGACGGCAGCGCAGGCACGACGGGCCTGCGGATCAGGGAGCGGCTGGCGGACCGGAAAGATCTGCAGTTGCTTCTCCTTCCGGAAGAGGTCCGGAAGGATCCTTCCGCCCGGGCGGACGCGCTGAACAGCGCGGACGTTTCCTTCCTGTGCCTCCCGGACGCCGCGGCGGCGGAAGCGGTCTCCTTCGTGACGGATCCGCGGGCAGTCATCATCGATACCTCCACCGCGCACCGGACGGCCGAAGGCTGGGTATACGGCATGCCGGAGCTGACCGGGCAGCGGGAAAAGATCTCCGCGGCGAAGCGGATTGCCAATCCCGGCTGCCACGCCAGCGGCTTCATCGCCCTGATCGCCCCCCTGGCGGAAAACGGCCTGATCGGTCAAGAGGCCCGGCTTTCCTGCTTCTCCCTGACCGGGTATTCCGGCGGGGGAAAGAAGATGATCGCCGAATACGAAGCGCCGGAGACGGATCCTCTGTACCGGGCGCCGCGTCAGTACGGCCTCGGACAGGCCCATAAGCATCTGCCGGAGATGGCCAAAGTCTGCGGACTGAGCCATCCGCCGGTCTTCTGCCCGATCGTCGCGCCGTATTACGCCGGGATGGAGGTCACGGTGCCGCTGACCCCAGCCGAAACCTCCGCCTCGCCGGACGAGATCCGCGAAGTGTACCGGACATATTATACCTCCGGCCTGATCCGCTTCGCGGAAGCGCCGGACGAAAACGGTTTCCTGTCCGCCGGCGCCCTGGCGGGGCGGGACAGCATGGAAATATCCGTCTTCGGAAACGGGGAGCGGATCCTGCTGGTCTCCCGCTTCGACAACCTGGGCAAGGGCGCTTCCGGCGCCGCGATCCAGAACATGAACATCGCCCTCGGGCTGGACGAGGCGGAAGGACTGGTGGAGTGATGCCTGCGGAAACTCGGAAGGATATGCCGGAAGTCGTCATCTCGCCGATGGTTCCGGAGGATTACGACGAAGTCCGGGCCCTGTGGATGACCATCCGCGGCTTCGGCATCCGGGCGCTGGACGACTCCCGGGAGGATATCGAGCGTTTCATCCGCCGGAACCCCACCACCAGCGTGGTCGCCCGGGCCGGCGGGAAGATCGTGGGCTCGATCCTCTGCGGCTCGGACGGGCGCCAGGGAGCGCTGTACCACGTATGCGTGGCGAAGGAATACCGCCGCCGCCGCATCGGAACGCAGATGGTCGGCTTCTGCATGCACCAGCTGCGCTACATGGGCATCAACAAGGTTTCCCTGATCGCCTTCACCCGGAACGACGCCGGAAACGCCTTCTGGAACAAAATCGGCTGGACCCGGAAGACGGACGTCAACTACTACGAATTCGTGCTGAACGAAAAGAATATCACGCAGTTTATAGGAGAAGAAGATGAAAATACGTAAGATCCCCGGCGGTATCACAGCCGCGAAAGGCTTCAGCGCCGCCAACTGCGAAGCGGCGATCAAATATCAGAACCGGAAGGATATGGCCCTGGTGTACTCGGACGTGCCCTGCGCCCTGGCCGGGGTCTTTACTTCCAACAAGGTCAAGGCCGCCCCGGTGCTCTGGGACATGGACATCGTCAAAAACGGCAAACCCGGGCAGGCCTTCATCGTCAACACCGGCATCGCCAACGCGGGCACCGGGGAAGCCGGCATGAACCTTTGCCGGCAAACCGCCGCGCATGCGGCCGAAGCGCTCGGCATCCCCGCCGACAGCGTACTGCTTGGCTCCACGGGGGTGATCGGCCCGAACCTCCCCGAAGACCGGATCAACGCCGGCATCTCCGCCATGGCGAAGACGCTCTCCGCTTCCGCCGAAGCCGGGACCGCCGCAAGCATCGCGATCATGACCACCGACACGGTCAACAAGGAGACCGCCGTGGAGTTCGACCTTCCCGCCGCCGGCGGCGAAGGAACGGTCACGGTGTGTCTGGGCGGCATGAGCAAAGGCTCCGGCATGATCCATCCGAACATGTGCACCATGCTCGCCTGCCTCTCCACCGACTGCGCCATCGATCGCGGCCTCCTGCAGAAAGCGCTCGGCACCGTGGTGACCGACACGTTCAACATGATCTCGGTGGACGGGGACACCAGCACCAACGATACGCTGCTGGTGCTGGCCGGCGGCCTGGCGGGAAACAGGCCGATCACCGAAGAGGACGAAAGCTACCGGCTGTTCCTCGAAGCGCTGTTCACCGTCTGCCGCGAGCTGGCAATCCGCATGGCCGGGGACGGCGAAGGCGCCACCCATATGATCGAAACCCGGGTGATTCACGCGGATACGAAGGAAAATGCCCGGATCCTGGCGCGCTCCGTCGTCGCCTCGAACCTGGTCAAAGCCATGATCTACGGGAAGGACGCCAACTGCGGCCGCGTGCTCTGCGCGCTGGGCTATGCCGGGCCCGAATTCGATCCCGCGGCCATCACGATCGACATGGTGGGAGAAAAGGATTCCCTCTGCTTCTATAAAGACGGGTGCGTACAGCGTTTTGACGAAGAAAAAGCCCTGGCCCTGCTCTCGGAGCACGACATTCATTTCCTCTGTGACATGAACATGGGAGATGAGGAGGCCACCGCCTGGGGCTGCGATCTCACGTACGATTATGTGAAGATCAACGGCGACTACAGAACGTAAGCCCTGACCCGGAAGCACGATTCCATCTGACAGACGCAAAGGAGAAACAGCCCTATGCTGAACGACCTCACAAACCAGGAACGCGCAGAAGTGCTGACCGCCGCCCTCCCCTATATCCGCCGCTACACCGGCAAGGTCGTCGTCGTAAAATACGGCGGCAACGCCATGATCAACGACCAGCTGAAGCAGCAGGTCATGGAAGACATCGTCCTGCTGTGGCTGATCGGCGTGCGCATCGTGCTGGTCCACGGGGGCGGCCCGGAGATCAACGAAATGATGGACCGGCTGGGAAAAAAGCCGGAATTCGTGGACGGCCTGCGCGTCACGGACCGGGAAACCATGGACATCGTCCAGATGGTCCTGGCCGGGAAAATCAACAAAACGCTGGTCAACCTGCTGGAGATGAAGGGCGGCAGAGCCGTCGGCCTGTCCGGCATGGACGGCCGGCTGCTGCAGTGCACGGTGAAGGATGAACGGCTGGGCTACGTCGGCGAGATCCAGAAGGTTCACATCCAGCCGGTGACCGACCTGCTGGACCGGGGGTATATTCCGGTGGTTTCCACGGTGGGCTGCGACAAGGAAGGCAACGCCTACAACATCAACGGTGACACGGCCGCCGCCTGGATTGCCGGCGCGCTGGGCGCGGAGCGCCTGATCATGATGACGGATATCGCCGGTATCCTGCGGAACAGGGAGGATCCCTCCACCCTGATCCCGGAAATCACGCTGAAGGAGCTTCCTTCCCTGTGTCAGGACGGCGTCATCTCCGGGGGTATGATCCCGAAGGTGGAATGCTGCGCGAAGGCGCTGTCCCACGGGGTCCGCAACGTGGTCATCATGGACGGCCGGGTTCCCCACTCCATCCTGATGGAACTGCTGACGGACGAGGGCGCCGGCACCATGGTATCCAAAGGCGAATTTGCTGACGAAGACCGCCAGCAGGGCTGGGAATAAAATAAAACCACAGGAGGCAGCAATGAATACCTTCGAACTGGACAAGACCTATATCGCCGGGACCTATAAGCGGTTCCCGGTCGAGATCGTCAGCGGCAGGGGATCCCTGGTCAAAGACGTGAACGGCAAGGAATATATCGACATGGGCTCCGGCATCGCGGTGACCTCCTTCGGCGTCGCGGACGAGGAATGGATCGCCGCCGTGGAGAAGCAGATTCACAGCGTGCAGCACATGTCCAACCTGTACTATACCGCCCCCTGCGCGAAGCTGGCGGAAGCCCTGTGCCGGAAGACCGGCATGGCGAAGGTCTTCTTCTCCAACTCCGGCGCCGAGGCAAACGAATGCGCCATCAAGGCCGCCCGCAAGTGGGCCGCGGAAAACAAGGGGCCCGCCTGCTCGACCGTCGTAACGCTGGAAAACAGCTTCCACGGCCGGACGCTGACCACCCTCGCCGCCACGGGGCAGGAACACTACCATGAACTGTATCAGCCCCTGACCCCCGGCTTCGCCTCCTTCCCCGCGGGAGATCTGGACGCCCTGAAAAAACTGTGCGCCGGCGGCACGGTCGCCGCGGTGCTGATCGAATGCGTGCAGGGCGAAGGCGGCGTGGTAGCGCTGGATCCGGGCTTTGCCAGGGAGCTGGAAGCCTTCCTGAAGGAGCAGAACATCCTGCTCATGGTGGACGAGGTCCAGACCGGCAATGGCCGCACCGGCGCCCTGTACGCCTATATGCACTACGGCCTGCATCCGGACGTGGTTTCCACGGCGAAGGGCCTGGCCGGCGGCCTGCCCATGGGCGCCACCCTGCTTTCAGAAAAACTGAAGGACGTTTTCTCCTACGGCGATCACGGTTCCACCTTTGGCGGCAATCCGGTCGCCGCCGCGGCCGCGCTGTCCGTCGTCAGCCGGCTGACGGACGCGTTCCTGGCGGAGGTAACCCGGAAGAGCGAGCTGCTCCGCGGGCAGCTGGAAGGCGCGCCGGGGATTGAAGAGCTGACCGGGCTCGGCCTGATGATCGGCATCAGAACCGTCCGGCCCGCGGCTGAGGTCGTAGCGGACTGCATGGCAGACGGCGTCCTCTGCCTCACCGCCAAGGACAAGGTTCGTCTCCTCCCCGCCCTCAACATCCCGGACGAACTGCTGACAAGGGCCGCTAAAGTGATCCGGAAAGCTGCCGCCGGCTGACTCCCCGGCCGGCAAACATTGTACCGGCCGCTGTCCGCCGGCCTCTAAAAAGCCCCCGCAGGAGGTTACCCTATGGCATTTCTTGTTCTTTCCAACGGTTCCGTCTTCGAAGGACGGCGCATCGGCGCCCCCGTCGACCGCATCGGCGAGCTGGTCTTCACCACCGGGATGGAGGGATATCTGGAAACCCTGACCGATCCCAGTTACTACGGCCAGATCGTCACCCAGACCTTCCCGCTGATCGGCAACTACGGCGTCATCGAGGAGGATTTTGAAGGGTCCAGCACGCTCTTCGGCTACATCGTCCGGGAGCTGTGCGACACGCCTTCGAATTTCCGCTCCGCCTATCCGCTGAACGATTATCTGGTCGCCCGCGAGATTCCCGGCCTGTGCGGCGTGGATACCCGGGAAATCGTCCGGATCACCCGGGAAGAGGGCGTCATGAACGCCATGATCTGCGACAGGGTTCCGGCGGATCTCAGTGAAATCCGGGCTTTCACGGTAAAAGATGCTGTGGATTCCGTCTCGAGCAACGAAAACTACACCTGCCCGGCCGAAGGGCGGGAGCTCTGCCGCGTCGCGCTGATCGACTACGGCGCCAAGCACAACATCATCCGCAGCCTGCAGAAGCGCGGCTGCTCCGTGACCGTCTGGCCCGCCCGCACCGCCGCGGAGACGATCCTCGCCTCCGATCCGGACGGGATCATGCTTTCCAACGGTCCCGGGGATCCGAAGGAGAACACCTTCTGCATCGAACAGCTGAAGAAGATTATCGGGCAGAAGCCGGTCTTCGGCATCTGTCTCGGCCATCAGCTGGCGGCCCTCGCCCTGGGCGGGGACACGGTCAAGCTGAAATACGGTCATCGGGGCGGCAATCAGCCCGTCCGGTGCCTGGAAGCGGGCCGCACCTACATCACCTCCCAGAACCACGGCTATGCGGTCGTCGCCGACTCCCTGAAGGGCATCGGCACTGAATCCTTCCGGAACGCCAACGACGGCAGCTGCGAAGGCATGGATTACCCGGAGCTGAACTGCTTCACCGTCCAGTTCCATCCCGAAGCCGCCTCCGGCCCGCGGGACACGGCGATCCTGTTCGACCGGTTTGTGAAAGCGATGCTGAAAGGAGGAAAGATCAATGCCTAAAGATCCTTCCATCCGCAAGGTTCTCGTCATCGGCTCCGGCCCCATCGTCATCGGCCAGGCCGCCGAGTTCGACTACGCCGGCGCCCAGGCCTGCCGCGTGCTGAAGGCGGAAGGCATCAATGTGGTGCTTGTGAACTCCAACCCAGCTACCATCATGACCGATCAGCACCTGGCGGACGAGATCTACCTGGAGCCCCTGAACGCGGCCACCGTCCGCCGGGTCATCGAGAAAGAGCGTCCGGACGGCCTCATCGCCGGCCTCGGCGGTCAGACAGGACTGACCCTGGCCATGCAGCTCAGCCGTGACGGCACGCTGGCGGAATTCGGCGTCCGCCTGCTGGGCACGCCCATCGAAGCCATCGAGAAAGCGGAGGACCGGGAAAAGTTCCGGGAAACCATGCTTTCCATCAACCAGCCCTGCGTGCCTTCCGGCATCGCCGAAACCCCGGAAGAAGCCCTGCGCGTGGCCGACGAGATCGGCTACCCGGTGATCGTGCGCCCGGCCTACACCCTGGGCGGCAGCGGCGGCGGCATCGCGAACAGCACGGAAGAGATGAGGCAGATCGCCCGCGGCGGTCTCGACGCCTCCCCCATCACCCAGATTCTGGTGGAAAAGTGCATCTCCGGATGGAAGGAGATCGAATTTGAGACCATGCGCGACGCACAGGGCAACGTCATCGCCGTGTGCTCCATGGAAAACGTGGACCCGGTCGGCATCCATACCGGCGACAGCGTTGTGGTCGCCCCGGCCCTGACCCTGTCGGACAAGGAGTATCAGATGCTCCGCTCTGCCTCCCTGGACATCATCAGCGCCATCGGCATCGTGGGCGGCTGCAACTGTCAGTTTGCCCTGAACCCGGATTCCTTCGAGTACGCGGTGATCGAGGTCAATCCCCGGGTCAGCCGCAGCTCGGCCCTGGCCAGCAAGGCCACCGGCTACCCCATCGCCAAGATCACCACCCGCATCGCCCTGGGCTACTCCCTGGACGAGATTCCCAACGATATCACCGGCAAAACCTGCGCCTGCTTCGAGCCCACGGTCGACTACGTGGTCGTGAAGTTCCCGAAGTGGCCGTTTGACAAGTTCTACGGCTCCTCCCGCCGCCTCGGCACCCAGATGAAAGCCACCGGCGAGGTCATGGCCATCGGCCAGCGGTTCGAGGAAGCCCTGATGAAGGCCGTGCGTGGCGCCGAGATTTCCCTGGACACCCTGAACGCGCCGCCGCCCGACGGAGAGGAAAACGAGCCCATCCGCGACCGCCTTGCCCGGCAGGACGACCGCCGGCTCTTCACGGTCTTTGAGGCCCTGAAAGCGGGCTTCACCGTGGACGAAATCTTTGACATCACGAAGATCGACCGGTTCTTCCTGTACCGGCTGCGCGCCATGGCGGAACTGGAGATGCGCACGGAAAAGACCGGCCTGCAGCCCGGCGACTATGAGGCCTTCAAGCGCATGGGCTATCCGGACGTCGCGGTCAAGCGCATCACCGGGGCGAAGGAGGTTCCCGGATGGCAGCTTTCGTATAAAATGGTGGATACCTGCGGCGCGGAATTCGCCGCGGAAACGCCTTATTTCTATTCCTGCACGGACAAGGCCTGCGAGTCCCGCAGCCTGAAGCGCTCCGGCCGCCCGGTGGTCGTGGTTCTGGGTTCCGGGCCGATCCGCATCGGCCAGGGCATCGAGTTTGACTATTCCTCCGTCCACTGCGTCTGGACCCTCCGCCGCATCGGCTACGACGTGGTCATCATCAATAACAACCCCGAAACCGTATCGACGGACTATGACACCGCGGACCGGCTGTACTTCGAGCCGCTGACCCCAGAGGACGTAATGAACGTCATCGCGGTGGAGAAGCCCATCGGCGTCGTGGTCGCCTTCGGCGGCCAGACCGCCATCAAGCTGACCCAGTTCCTCGATTCCCGGGGCATCCGCATCCTGGGCACCAGCGCGGAATCCATCGACATCGCCGAGGACCGGGAACGGTTCGACAGCCTGCTGGAACAGTTCGGCATCCGCCGGCCCCGGGGCATGGGCGTCCGCACGATGGAGGAGGCCGTCGCCGCCGCGGAAGAGCTGGGCTACCCCGTTCTCCTGCGCCCCTCCTACGTGATCGGCGGCCAGAACATGACCATCTCCCGCAGCCGGGAGCAGACCGTGGCCTATATGGAGCGGATCCTCTCCGGCGGCATTGAGAACCCGGTGCTCGTGGACCAGTACCTGCCCGGCATCGAACTGGAGGTCGACGTCATCTCCGACGGCAATGACGTGCTGATCCCCGGCATTATGGAGCATATCGAGCGCGCCGGCGTCCACAGCGGCGACTCCATCGCCGTCTATCCGCCCTTCAACCTGACGGAAAAGTTCCAGGACAGGATCTGCGATATGTCGACCAAACTGGCCCTGGCCCTGGGCACCAAAGGCCTGGTCAACATCCAGTACCTGATCTTTGACAACGAGCTGTATGTGATCGAGGTGAATCCCCGGGCGTCCCGGACCATACCCTATATCTCGAAAGTGACCGGGGTTCCCATGGTGGATCTTGCCTCCCGCGTCATGCTGGGCGAACCCCTGAAGGATCTCGGCTTCGGTACGGGCCTCTACCCCGCCCCGCCGTACTGCGCCATCAAGGTACCGGTGTTTTCCTTCGAAAAGCTGAACGACGCCGACTCCATCCTCGGCCCGGAGATGAAATCCACCGGTGAGGTCCTGGGCATCGGCGTGACCAAGGCCGAGGCCCTCTTCAAGGGCCTGAGCGCCGCGGGTTTCAGCCTCCCCACCGCCCGCGAGAAGAGCAGCACGGGCGTGCTTCTCTCCGTCGAGGATGAGGACTTCCCGGACGCCATCGCCGTGGCGAGGCACTGCTACGACCTGGGCATCAGCCTCTTTGCCACCAAGGACACCGCCCGGGCCATCTCCTCCGTGGGGATCCGCGTGACCCCCGTCGCCGATCCGAAGATTTCGGATGAGATCATCGGGCTGATGGAAAGCCACGCCGTGAACTACATTATCTACACCGGCGCCGTGAAGGATGATACCGTGGGCGACTATACAGCGCTCCACCGGCGGGCCATGATCCTGGGTATTCCCTGCATGACCTCCCTGGACACCGCCAACGCGCTGATGGACATCCTCGGCTCACGCTTCTCTCTCCAGAACACCGAACTCGTGGACATCAACCATATGAGAAGGTAATGGCAAGGGAAGGCGGCATTTCAATTTCGCCCGGTTTTTTCCAGAAATCGCTTCCCGCGATCAGACATCAATGCCGGGGCGTCCAGCATTGATGTCCGATTCGTGGAAGGGTCATTTGTTCGGAATAACACGTTTATTCCGACTTTTTTGCTTTATCCGGCTTCTCACCGATGCGGGCATAAAGCGACAATACATAGCGTTCCGGCTGATCGCGGAAGGGGATACAGTCCCTGCCATAGAACAGGCGGCGGTGCGGACACCCCCCGACACACAGCGGAAGCCAGACGCACTGCCTGCACTCCTCATCGGTTGTCGGAAGCGCGGTGTTCAGATACTTCGTCAGATTATCGGGATCGGAAGCTGTGTTCAGCGGATCCGCCGGATTCCAGTCGCGCGCGTTTCCGAAGGACAGGCCGTCGGCACCGGCGGATTCCCAGCATTTGAACAGGCTCCCGTTTTCATCAATTCCCACGGTAAACAGTGTATTCGCTCCGCAATAATGGCCGCGTCCGGTGGTAAAACGCCCTGCTTCCTGCTTCAGTCCGACTTCCGTCAGGTTCGTTTCACACAGCAGACCGACCCTTCCGCCCCGCTCTTCCGTTGCTTCGTTGCCGGAAACGGGGGCAGGACTGTAGCTGATCTCATTCCCGGAGGCTTCGGACAGCTCCCGGACAAATTTCTCCACTTCCGGAATTGCGTCCACGTTGTCCTCCTGGACGTTCTGGCGGATGTGAACCGGGAACGGGATTTTTCCGTTCCGCAGGTTTCCGGCGATTCTGTCAAAGGTAGGGCCGCCGTTGGCGAGATGCCGGGTGGC
>Ga0310696_10008389_pt1 | contig 12047 bp, 10 predicted proteins | sample AusTroGonzalo_MG_4_FD_203885 | JGI IMG/M metagenome (GOLD analysis project Ga0310696, IMG submission 203885) | Bovine rumen microbial communities from tropical cattle in Woodstock, Queensland, Australia - Gonzalo_02 (v2) (version 2) | ecosystem: Host-associated > Mammals > Digestive system >... | reverse complement strand
CGCTGCGGAGTTCTTCCGCGATGGTGATGGGATAGCGGACCCGCTCGGCGGCGGTCAGCTCCTTCTCCGCGTCCCGCAGCACCATGGCCCGCCGCGTCTTGTAGACGCCGCCCGCCACACCCTTGCCGGACTCAAGCACGATGCGGCGGTAGCGAAAATTCCGGTTTCCCGTGGCATAGACCCATGTCAGCAGCGGGTAGTCCCCCTCCATCACCAGGGCGAGACTGACAAAGTCAAAGTGAAAGATTTCCTTGATGCGACGCAGCTCCGGGATATACTTGCTGTTTTCCATCCTTAGCCTCCGATTTTCTCTGTCTTGAAATTGCATCAATAAAATGGTATAACTATATCTGTTATAAATCCGCTGTTCTGAGTATCCGAACGGAACAGCTGTCTGTACGAGGAGGACTTCGCCATGTCGATGCTTCGGGAGTATCTGACGCGACGGCTGGTGTTTGAAAACCATCCTGCGCTGGAACAAAGCCGCTGCCTGAACCGGCTCCAGACCCGCAAGAGCTGCACCGTCTGCCGGGAAGTCTGTCCCCAGGGGGTGTTCGCCGGGGATGCGCCGGACTGGACGCGCTGCGATGGCTGCGGCGTCTGCGCCGCCCGCTGCCCCAGCCGGGCGATCCGTCCCGCCGCGCTGTTCTCGGAGCGGGTGCTGGCGCTGGCCGCCCGGCCGGGGACCGGCACTGTCCTGCGCTGCGCCCGGCGGGAGGATGCGGCCGATCTCTCCGTCCCCTGCCTGGCCGCGCTACCCTGGGAACTGCTGGCCCTGCTGGCGCTGGACGGTTCGCTCTATCTGCTGTCCGGGGCCTGCGCGGACTGTCCGCGCCTTCCTCTGCTGGTGCACTGGGAGGAGACCCTGGCGGAACTGCGGACCGCCCTGGGGGAGGAACGCTTTGTCCAGTGCGTCCATCTGCTGCCGGAGAGCGGAAAAGCGCCCCCGGAGGGGCTTTCCCGCCGGGAAGCCTTCTCACGATGGTTCTCCCGTTCCCGCGCCGCGGCGGCGGGGCTCCTGCCGGAGGACGCCTCCCTCACGCCGGACGGAATGCTGAGCCGGCGGCTGCTGGCCTGGCGGCTCAAGCAGCGCGGCGCGGCGGCACCCGCCTTGACGCTGCCGCTTCCGCAGTTTACCGGCGCCTGCAACGGCTGCGGCCTCTGTGCGCGACTGTGTCCCTCCCAGGCCCTGCACCGGCTGCGCGGAGCGCCGGAGGACAGCGACAGGCAAATCGGCGTCTGGCACCTGGCGGTGATCCCCTGGCGCTGCACGGACTGCGGCCTCTGTGAGACTGTCTGTCCCAGGACGGGGCTGCGGTTGGAGGCGCAGAAGGTCGATCTGCTGACGCCCCGCGTCCACACGGTACAGGGCACGGCCTGTACCCGCTGCGGCCAGCCCGCAGACGGGGAAGCGGACGGCCTCTGCCCCGCCTGCCGGGCGGAAACTGCCGTTCCCGCCTTTTTCTCCGGTGAAAAGGTGCTATTCTGACATATAACATTATAACATATCTTTTCCCCGATGACAACACAGCAAGGGCCACCAAAAAGTGACCCTCGCCGTGTTGTTGTTGCATGAGGCGATACGAATTATGAGATCGGCCCGATCCAGGGGGATGGACAAGCCGAAATCACCGAAGAAGATTACTTCACGCCCATCCAGGAGGAGATGACCATCTTCTGTACCTCGCTGGTGCCCTCGTAGATCTCGGTGATCTTGGCGTCGCGCATCATGCGCTCCACGGGGTAGTCACGGGTGAAGCCGTAGCCGCCAAAGAGCTGGACACAACGGCGGGTCACGTCACTGGCGGTCTCGGAGGCGAACAGCTTTCCCATCGCGGCCAGATGGGCGTAGGGCTCATGGTTCTGCTTGGCCGTGGCGGCGCGGTAGAGCAGCAGACGGGCGGCGTCCACCTTGGTCTGCATGGCGGCCAGCTCGAACTGGGTGTTCTGGAATTCGGCGATGCGCTTGCCGAACTGCTTGCGGTTCTTGACGTACTCCACGGTCTCGTCGATCGCGCCCTGGGCAATGCCGAGGGCCTGGGCCCCGATGCCGATGCGGCCGCCGTCCAGGGTGGCCATGGCGATCTTGAAGCCCTTGTTGACCTCGCCCAGCAGGTTCTCCTTGGGGACCTTCACGTTGTCGAACAGCAGCTCATAGGTGGCGGAGCCGCGGATGCCCATCTTCTTCTCCTTGGTGCCGAAGGTGAAGCCGGGCATACCCTTTTCCATGATAAAAGCGCTGATGCCCCGGTTGCCCAGCTCCTTGTTGGTCATGGCGAAGACGACATAGATGTCGGCATAGGAGCCGTTGGTGATGAAGCACTTGGAGCCGTTGATGAGCCAGTGGTCGCCCATGTCCACGGCGGTGGTGCGCTGCCCGGCGGCGTCGGTACCGGCGTTGGGCTCGGTCAGGCCAAAGGCGCCCAGCTTTTCGCCGGAGGCCAGGGGGACCAGATACTTCTGCTTCTGTTCCTCGGTGCCGAACTCGCTGATGGGCCAGGCGCCCAGAGAGGTGTGGGCGGACAGCATGACGGAGGTGGTGCCGCAGTAACGGCCCAGCTCCTCCACGGCGGCGATGTAGGTCAGATAGCTCAGCCCTGCTCCGCCGTATTCCTCGGGATAGGGAATGCCCATCATGCCCATCTCGGCCAGCTTCTTCCAGGTCTCCACCGGGAAGCGCTCTTCCTCGTCCAGCTCGGCGGCCAGGGGCTTGACTTCCTTCAGCGCGAAGTCATGGAGCATATCCAGAATGTCTCTCTCGTCAGAAGTGAACTTAAAATCCATGGTACCCTGTTCCTTTCAAATCGTAATGGTTTGGAAACTTACGCTCTGAGCTTTTTGACCTCGTCGATCATCATCGGGACGACCTCCTTGAGATCGCCGACGATGCCGAAATCGGCCACTTCAAAGATAGGAGCCTCGGGGTCCTTGTTGATGGCCACCACGCAGTCGCTGCCGCTCATGCCGGCCAGGTGCTGAATCGCGCCGGAGATGCCGCAGGCCACATAGAGCTTCGGGGCCACGGTCTTGCCGGTCTGCCCCACCTGATGCGCGTGGGGAATCCAGCCCGCGTCCACGGCTGCGCGGGACGCACCGACGCTGCCGCCCACCAGCTCCGCCAGCTCCTTGAGGGGCGCGAAGCCTTCCGGTCCGCCGACGCCGCGTCCGCCGGAGATGATGATGTCAGCGCCTTCCAGGTTGACCTGCTCGCCCGCTGCGCGGATGACCTCGACGATCTGGGTGCGGATCTTCTCCTTGGCGAAGGAGAGGGGCTCGACCACGATCTCCGCGCTGCGGGAGGGATCGGGCTCCGGCTTCTTGAACACGCCGGGACGGACGGTGCCCACCTGGGGCCGATTTTCCGGGCAGAGGATGCGGGCCATCAGATTGCCGCCGAAGGCGGGACGAATCCAGGCCACACAGCCGGTCTCCGCGTCGATCTCCAGGGCAGTGCAGTCGGCGGTCAGGCCACTCTGCATCCGGGCAGAGAAGCGGGGGCCCAGGTCGCGGCCATTGGGAGTCGCGCCCAGGAGAATCGTGGTGGGGGCATACTTTTCCGCCAGGGTGCAGAGGGCATAGGTGTAGGCGTCGGTGCTGTACACGGCATACTCCTCGCCCTCGACGCTCAGGACCTGGTCCGCGCCGGCGGCGACGGCAGCCTGAACCGCCTGGGCGGTGTTGTTGCCGATGACCACCGCCACCAGCTTGCCGCCCTGCTGTTTGGCCAGTTCCCGGCCGGGGTTCAGCAGCTCGAGGCCCACGTTGCGGGCCTTGCCCTCGTCGTTGGTTTCAACAAATACCCACAAATCCTTGGTTTTGGCTTCCATGTTTCGGCTACCTCCTTAAAACAGCGTCGCGTTGTGCAGCAGTTCCACCAGCTTGTGCGTGGAGGCCTCGGCGGAACCCTCGTTGATGATCTGGGTGTTCTTGTTGCGGACGGGAACAAAGGTCTTCTTCACATGGGTCGGAGAGCCCTTCAGACCGCAGCGCGCGGGGTCCACGTCCAGATCCGCACTCGTCAGCTGCTGGATGACAGCCTTCTTTGCGGCCATCTTGCTCTTGATGGAGGGATAGCGGGGCTCATAGAAGGTCTGGGTCATGGTGACGACGCAGGGCATTTTGGCGGCGGTGATGGTATAGCCGGCGTCGCTGTCGCGCTTGACGCGGACGCTGTCGCCCGCCAGGACAACCTCGATGCCGTAGGTGATCTGCGGCAGGTCCAGGTACTCGGCAATCTGCGGTCCGACCTGGGCGGTGTCGCCGTCAATGGCCTGTTTGCCGCAGAAGATGATGTCGAAGGCGCCCTCCAGCTCCTGCACCTTGGCAATGGCGCGGGAGAGGATGTAGCTGGTGGCCAGGGTGTCGGACCCGGCGAAGAGGTTGTCCGTCAGCAGATAGGCCTTGTCCGCGCCCACGGCCAGGCACTCGCGCAGGGCGTCCTGCGCCTGCTTCGGGCCCATGCTGAGCACGACGATTTTGCTGCCGGGGTTTTCGTCCTTGATGCGGGCGGCAGTCTCCAGCGCGTAGCCGTCATAGGGGTTGACGATGGACGGGACGCCCTGACGGATCAGGGTGTTGGTCACAGGGTCGATTTTGATTTCGGTGGTGTCCGGTACCTGCTTGACGCAGACGAGCATATTCACCTTATATTCCTCCTTTAATTCAGCGCCTCCGGCGCAAGATTTGCAGTTTGCTCTTCTTCTGTTCAGTGTTTGCCGGGATCGATCAGCGTTCCGAGCTGCTTCAGCTCCCGGTTCAGCGCGGACAGCTCCTCCGGCGCACCGCGCTCCGCCCCGACGGTTTTGCGGAGCGCAGTCAACTCCTCGTCCAGGTTCATCTCCTGTTTGACGCTGCCGTACAGCCCGCGCAGCTGGCGCAGCGCCTTTCCTATGGCCCTGCCGATTTTGGGCAGATCCTTGGGACCCACCACGACAAAGGCGATGAAAAGAATCAGGATTCCCTCGCCCAGACCCAGGTTCACGCGCCCTTCGCCTCCGCCCTCTTGTCCAGGACCAGGAACAGCGCGACAACCAGGATCACCAGGCCAAAAGGCAGCAGGTTTACGGCCAGCTCCGGAAGACTGGGGAAGTAGTCATAGCTGCGGACAAACAGATCCTTGCCCTCCTCCAGAACGCCGGTGGCGATGGGGAAGGTCCAGTGGATTGTCTCTCCGCCGGCGGTGACGGGGATGTTCATCGGAATGGCATTGAAAGCGGGATAGAGCTGCATCATGCGGTGTGAAAAGGCGCTCAGCAGGGTCAGGATTCCGGCAAACGCCGTAACGCGGCGGCTGTGGCCGCTCAGGGAGAGGAAGAAAATGACCATGGCGACGGCAGCCAGTACCATTTCAAGGGTATAGAGCCAGCCATAGCGCCCCAGCACCAGTTCCAGCAGCTCCCGGCTCTCCGGGGTGTTGCTCCACTGGAGGGGCACAATCTCCATGAAGGAGAAGAACAGATGGGCAAGCAGACCGACGGCGGCAATCTTCGCCATCAGGATGAATTCGTCCACATGCCGTGGCCAGTTCTCCCGGCCCACGGTAAGGGCACAGATCAGGAGCATAATGGCCATGCCTGCGGCCACGCCCACGGCCACGCTGTCCACGGGGACCAGGGCGCTGTTCCACCACTCGCGGGTGTTCTGCACCGCGAACATCAGACTGGTCACCGCGTTCATGAGAACCATCATGGGCAGGGCGACGAAAGCCAGGGCGCGGCTGCGCGCATCCCGCTGGGCCAGGGCCTTGCGGTCCCCTTTGTGCTTTTTTGTGTCGGGCAGGATCTGGATGACAACGGCGACCACGCAGACCACCGCATAGAGGCCCAGCACCACCACGTCCCAGAACAGCGGGGAACCGAACTGGGGATAGAGCAGCATTTTCAGCACCCGGAGCGGCTGGCCCAGGTCGGTCATAATGGCCACGCCGGAGGCGATGACACAGGCCAGGGAGACCACGCTCCCCAACTTGGCAAAGGGCATCAGCTTTTCCACACGCCAGAGGTAGGCCACGGCAAACAGGAGCATTCCGCCGGAGGAGACGCTGATGAAGAACTCAAAGGTCCCCATGTACAGTCCCCAGGAGAAGGGGTTGCGCAGGTCGGTGATGACCATGCCCTGGAGGATCTGGTAGAGCCAGAAGGCCAGGCCGACGGCGCAGAGGAGCGCCCCGACAGCCAGCGCTGTGTATTTCTTTTTCATGCTCAGCCCTCCCCGATGTTCTTTTGTCTGCTGGAGGAGATGTAATAGACCTTGGGCTCAGTGCCGTACTGCTCCAGCATCCTGTGGACCTGTTTCGTGCGGACGAGCCGGGAGACCTCAGAGTCGGGATCGTCCAGGTCCCCGAAGAAGCGGGCCTTGCCGGGACAGGCGCGCACGCAGGCGGGCAGCTCTCCCTTCTCCACATACTGTGCGCAGAAGGTGCACTTCTCGACGACTCCGGCGGGACGATCCTGGGTGTAGACCAGCCGGTTGGGGTCCTCCTTCACGTCAAAGGGATGGCCGTAATGGTAGCCCATCTGCTCCTTCTCCTGCTTCGGGTCCTTCCAGTTGAACTGGCGGACGCCGTAGGGACAGGCAGCCATGCAGGTGCGGCAGCCGATGCAGCGGTCATAGTCCACCAGCACCACGCCGTTTTCGTTGGTATAGGTCGCGCCGGTGGGACAGACCCGCTGGCAGGCGGGGTTGTCGCACATCTGGCAGGACAGGGGCAGGAACTCCATCTTGAACTGTCCGTCGCCGCCGATGGCGGTCTCATGGGTCTCCGCGCCCTGGGTGAACACCCGGTTCCACCAGGTTCCGGGCGGCTGGCTGTTGTGCATTTTGCAGACCACTGCGCAGGTCTGGCAGCCGATGCATTTGTCCAGATCAATAACCATGCAGTAGCGCATCAGTTGCTCACCGCCTTTCTGACATCCACAAGGCACTCGTTCCAACTGGTGTTGGGCGCCCACATCTGGGATACGAAGTAGATCTCATGGATCGGATTGATAAACGGATGGATCAGCGTGTTGTAGCTGGTGCCGTGGGTATAGCGGCTCCACCAGCCCTCCTCGAAAATGCAGAGCTTCCGCTTGATGCCGGGGTCCAGCACCGCCGACGCCAGCAGACGACCCCGGCCGTTGTACACCTCGGTCAGGTCGCCCTGGGCAATGCCCCGCTCGGCGGCGTCCTCCGGGTTGAGATAGACCTTGGGATTGTCGTCCTGGAGTTCGCGCATGAAGCGGTTGTTGGAGTGGGTGGAGTGTACGCGGTGGACGGAGTTGCGGGTGATGTAGGAGAAGGGGTATTTGCTCAGGGCGTCCGGGTCCAGCACGCACTCGGTCTCCAGATAGGGCCGCTTGTGGACCGGCAGGGCCTCACCCAGCTTCAGGAACATATCCTCATCCTTGTAGAACTCGATGCGGCCGCTCTTGACGAACTGCGCCGTTTCCTTCAGCGGAGAGGGATAGCTCACCGGCGGGAAGGGCTTGCGGTCGTGGATCTGCTCATAGAAGGGAATGCGCTTGCGGCCGGGATTCTCGTGGCGCAGCTTGACCGGACCGCGCTTGAGCTCCTCCAGCGTGATCCCCGCAACCTCGGGGCCTCCGGTCTCCATCGTCAGCTTGATGACCTCCTCGGCAGCCAGGTCGGGGTCCATATCCCCGTAGAAATACTTCTCCTTGTCGCCGGGGTGGATGCGCTCGGCCAGCTCCCGCATGATCCAAAGCTCCGGCTTGCAGTCGCCCACCGGCTGGATCGCGGGCTGCATGAGCTGGGCATAGGGGTGGATCGGGGTGGAGACCAGCTCCATCTTCTCATACCAGCTGACGCCGGGGAGACAGACGTGCGCCCACTTGCTGCTGGTGGTGCGCTGGAAGTCCAGGCTGACCACCAGCTCCAGCTGGCCCTCCTCCACCTGGCGGCGGAGAATGTTGCCCATGTTGTGCTGGTCAAAGGGGTTGCAGCAGTAGACGATCCAGGCCTTGATGCCGTGCTTGGGATAGGGGCAGCTCATGGTCTCGGTGGGGCCGTTGAGCATATAGGCGAAGCTCATGCCCGCAGGCTTGCGGTCCGGCTCTTCGGCCACGTTCCACCAGTGGCCGCCCTTGTAACGCATCCGGTACTGGCCCGCGTAGGTGGAGAAGCCGTCGCCCAGGTGACCGATGTTGCCGGTCAGGGCGCAGAGCAGGCTCAGGGCGCGGCCCTTGAGGTCGCCGTGATACCACTGGTAGTTGCTGGCGCCATAGAGGATGTGCAGGGGCTTGGTGACGGCCATCTCCCGGGCGATGCGCTCGATCTGGTCGGCGGGCATGTCCGTCTCCTCCTGGACGTGCTCCGGGGTGTAGGCCTGGACCATGTCCTTGAGCAGATGGAAGGCCGGGTGGCAGTCCACGGTCCCGCCGTCGCGGAGCTGCACGGTCACGCCGCCCTCCAGCTGGACATCCAGCGGGAGCTCCAGGTGCTCCGGGTCCACGGTAAGGGGCTTGCCGTCCTGCCAGGCGACATAGGCCTGGCGGTATTCGGGCATGTCCGCCGGGACCTCCAGCCCCTCCACGTCCGCGGCCAGCAGGCGCTTGCCGTTGTCGTCCCGGATCAGGATGGGCAGGTCGGTGTAAGTGCGGACAAAATCGGCGTCATAGAGATTCTCATTGATGAGCACCCTGGCAAAGCCCAGGGCCAGGGCCGCGTCGGTGGAGGGTTTGATGGAATACCACTCGTCCGCCTTGGCCGCCGTGGCGGTGAAGCAGGGGTCAAAAACCAGCAGCTTCGCGCCGTTTTGCTTGGCCTCCACCAGGAAGTGGGCGTCGGGGATGCGGGTCTGGAGCGGGTTGGAGCCGAACACCATCAGATATTTGGCGTCGGGCCAGCAGTAGGTCTCCAGCTCCTCGCTTTGGACGCCGAAGGTGATGGGAGCGCTCATGGGCAGGTCGCCGTTCATCTCATAGCCGCCCAGGACGCTGAAATGGTTCAGGGTCGCAAGACGGATGACCGCGCCCTTGTGGACGTGGCCGGTTCCGGCGACCTGGACCACCACGGCCACAGATTCCGGGCCGTAGGTGTCGATGATTCTCCGCAGCTCTCTGCCGGTGTAGTCCAGCGCCTCGTCCCAGCCGACCTTCTTGTAGTCGTTGGGATCGTCGGAGCCGGCCGGACCGGTGCGGATCATGGGTCCGGTCATGCGCTCCGGACCGTAGATCAGGTTGGAGAAGCTCAGGCCCTTGAGGCAGCCGCGGGGGTTGTGCTCGGCGTCCTCATAGTCCGCTGCCTGGATGATGTGCTTGATCTCGCCCTTGTAGACGCAGGCCTTCTGACCGCAGCCGCCGGTGCAGTTGGGCGCACAGGTGGTGCGGACATATTTCAGTTCCTCGTCCGCGCCGCCCTGGGCCGCGTTTTCCGCCGCCGCCAGGCCGACGCCGCCCACAGCGGCAGCCGCGCCTGCCACGGCGGTGGCTTCGAGGAACGTTCGCCTGGTCATGGGCAAACTTTCTTTGTTCAAGAGACTCCCCTCCTTTTCCATTCCATCTTATGCAAACAGAAAGTGCTTTGAAATCGGGGGATTCCCCCTCTTTCCGTCAGGGTTTCCCCTAGATTGCCTTTCCTGTCGGCAAACGCAGTTTCAGCCCCGCCAGAAGGGTTTCCGGCTTGAGCCGCAGCACCGCGTACATCTCCCCGGCCATGCAGAAGCCGCAGTCGTCGCAGACGCCGAACACCCGGCCGGGGCACTGGCTGAGACGCTTTCCGTCCACCAGGATGTAGTTGGCCACCCAACAATCTTTCGGAAAGCCCCGCTGCTTCATGATGCGCAGGCCGGGGACGCTGTTCATGATCGGATAGCCCTCCCGCTTCAGTGCAATCAGCTCATCCACCACCGCGCAGCGCTCCTCCCAGGGTAGCGTCAGATCCTCGGTGCCCGGAAAGGGCGTGTGGAGGTTGAAGGCTGCGGCCCGGATCGCGGGGTTGTTCCGGGCATACGCCGCCAGCGCACGCACGGAAGGACGGTTGAGTCGGTTGACCGCCATGGCGACACTCAGGGCCGGGTGCCCGCTGGCGCGGATGTTTTCGTCCAGCCGGGCGAAGGTCCCGGCACCGCGCACGGCGTCGTGGTAGTCCCCATAGCCGTCCACGCTGACCCAGACCGCGTCCGCCAGCGTGTCAGAGAAGTCCCGCTGCCCGTTGGTGGTCAGGGTGGCGGAATAGAAGCCCAGTTCCTTTGCCAGACGGTAGAGGTCGTTCAGCCCTCGTTTCCCGTCGCGCCAGAGGGTCGGTTCGCCTCCCTCGAAGTCCACGAAACGCGCCCCGTCGTGCCAGGCGTCCAACAGCTCCCGCCGGATCTGGTCGTAGGGCTTCATCGTGCCGCAGGCGTGGCCGTCCTCCATGCAGTGCTTGCAGCGCAGGTTGCAGTAATCCGTCACGAACAGGACAGTTTGCAGCGGCCTCCGTTCGCCGAACACCCGGCTGCGGAGATACCACCAGGGCAGATAGAGCGCTTGTCCCAGCATGGCAATCACCTCCAGCGAACAGTCTATCAGGATGTCACGCAGTTTCCATCGGGGATGTCCCTTGCGGCCGTACAGGAGATTCCCTATACCTTTTCTTTTTCACGTTTTTCTCTTGCCAGTGCGCGTCTGACATGGTATGGTGATGCCGACAGCTGAAATCCAGCATTCCTTCTTTCTCTCCCATTCCTCCGATGGTCGGAGCAAGAAGAACCGCACGGTCGCCAACCGGCCGTGCGGTTTCTATTCTCCAGCGTCTGCAAGGAGGCCATAACATGTTGACAGTCATCCTCGCCGGAGGCAGGAGCCGCAGAATGGGTCGGGACAAAGCCCTGCTGCCCTGGGCTGGCTCCACGCTGCTCCAGTCGCAGATTGACCGCTTCGCCCCGCTGGGGCCAGTCGCCGTCTGCGTAGACCGCCCCGGACGCTTTGTCTTTCACGGCGCAGCGGAACTGCCCGACCCGTACCCCGGTCTCGGACCCATGAACGGCCTGGTGTCCGGTCTGCGCTGGAGCGGCGGACGGGCCATCTTTCTCTGCGCGGTGGACCTGCCCTATGCCGATCCCGCATGGGCAACGCGCCTGTATACGTCCCTGGACGGCTATGACGCCTGTCTCCTGCGGAGCGAAAACGGCCCGGAGCCGCTGTTCGCCGCCTACACCCCCACCTGTCTGGACGCAGCGGAGGCTTCGCTCCGGCAGGGGCGGCTGCGTATGCGCGGTCTTCTGGACACCCTGCGGGTGCGGTATTTCGACGCCGCGTCCCTGCCCGCGCTGCACAATGTCAATACGCCGGAGGACTTCACGGCGCTTGCGTAGCAAAGGCAGGTCTCATCCTCATGATGATTGGATCAAAACAAGGGAGGAGAATTCCACAATGATTCGTAAAATCATCCATATTGACGAAGAAAAATGCAATGGCTGTGGTCTATGCGCAGAGGCCTGCCACGAAGGGGCGATCGACATCGTGGATGGCAAGGCGAAGCTCACGCGGGAAAACTTCTGCGATGGCTTTGGTGACTGTCTGCCGGGATGTCCAACAGGTGCAATCACGTTTGAAGAGCGCGAGGCTCCGGAATACGATGAAATAGCCGTAAAAGCAGCGAAGGAGAAAAAGACGATGAACGAAATGTCACATGAACTGCATGAGGGCGGCTGTCCCGGTTCGAAGATGATGCAATTTGCACAGAGCGAAACAGAGCGCGCTTCTGTACGCGTCGGGAAGCCGGTTTCCCGCCTGGCACAGTGGCCCTGCCAGATCAAACTGGTTCCGACACAGGCTCCCTTCTTTGACGGAGTGAAGTTGCTGATCGCTGCTGACTGTACGGCTTATGCCTATGCAAACATGCATGAGGATTTTATGCGCGGCAAGGTCACGATCATCGGCTGCCCCAAGCTGGATGCGGTGGACTACTCTGAAAAGCTCACCGAGATTATCCGGAATCATGGTATTAAAAGTGTGACCATCGTCCGCATGGAAGTACCCTGTTGCGGAGGGCTCCAGCGGGCAGCGGAGCATGCGCTCAGAAACAGCGGCAAATTTATCCCCTGGCAGGTCGTAACAATCTCCCGC
>Ga0310696_10008388_pt1 | contig 12048 bp, 6 predicted proteins | sample AusTroGonzalo_MG_4_FD_203885 | JGI IMG/M metagenome (GOLD analysis project Ga0310696, IMG submission 203885) | Bovine rumen microbial communities from tropical cattle in Woodstock, Queensland, Australia - Gonzalo_02 (v2) (version 2) | ecosystem: Host-associated > Mammals > Digestive system >... | reverse complement strand
AGGATGAGGGGAAAGGTGAAAAGAAGAAAAAGTGAAATGAAGATAGATAGGGAGAATCTGAGTGGCAGGAACCGTCGTCTGTTGTACGAGTGGCAGCAGATAGAGACGCGGTTGGAGCATAAGCGCGACATCACGTATAAGGTGTTGCGCAGTAATGCTGCGGGATTGCCGACAGCCTATCTCATTGACTATCAGATTAAGAGCATCTGCGGAGTCGACAATCTGGAGCATTTCGGCGAACCAGGCATCGAGAATCCGCCCGTCTTTGCTACAGGCTATCAGATGCGGATCGATCTGCCCGACGGTTATCCTTCAGTCGATGCACCACCGACTTTCCGCTTCCTGACTCACACCGACCAGGGACAGCCCATTCCCCATCCCTGGCATCCGAATATCCGCTATTTTGGCGATTTTGCCGGTCGTGTATGTATCAATATGCCTGATACCTATTGCGATCTGGCATGGGGAGTGGAACGGGTGGCATTATATCTGCATTACGATATCTATCATGCGATATGCGAACCGCCGTACCCCGAGGACCTGAAAGTTGCCTCATGGGTTATCCGCCAGGCTGAGCCCAACGGCTGGACGGTATTTTAAAGGTTAAAAGGTTAAAAAGTGAAAAGGTGAAACATCAAAAAGTGAAAGAATAAAATCGAATGAGAATGAAACGATATATAAAGATGGGTAAAAGGATGGTGATGAGTATGCTGCTTCTTCACCTTTTCACCTTTTCACCTTTATCGGCCCAGACCGTCAAGCATATCACGGTCAGTGCCGACAGCTCCTATACAGACCATATCAGTTTGGAGAATGATGTCACCGATAAGGATATCATGGTGAAGTTCGTGTTCGATGAGGCCGCCAACCAACTGACGGTGAGTCTGATATCCCATCGTATGATCTTTGTCTTCAGAGAGGATGTGCGCTACAAACCCCTGATCAAAGGTCGCAAGATCCGTCCTGATCAGTTGCCTTATGTAGTGACCTACGACCCCTCAGAGAAATTCATGATCTCCAAATTGTTTCAGAGCACGGTACCCAAACCCCGCAAACAGTATGTGTTCCATCGCTGGATCGACTATGTGGGCATCCAGCCGGTACCACAGGAATATTCGATGACAAACGACTATATCAGTCAGACGTTCGACATCTTACAGAAGCGCACCTCGGTGGTTGTCCGACTCCGCGATGTCATGCTGATGAACGATATCAGCAAACATCTGAATAAACGCAGATACGAGATACCTTTCGGTCGCGATCTTTATACAGAATACCAGGTCGATATCCAGCGTAATCCCTGTTTCGGTCAAGATGAGGATATCGCCTCGGCACAGAAGGCACTCGAGAGTGTCAGTAAGAGTTACAAGAATTTCCAAAAACGGTTTGGGCATGGCGTGACCTCCAGTGAGAATTTTACGACATTCAAGGAACTGAAGGATCTGCTGCAGAAACAGTACCCGCATAAGGACATACAGCATCCTTGTTCCGACATACAGCGCTCATGGGACAGCTATAATGCCTATGTCGACTCCATCGCCAAGATGAAGTGTGAGTTGCGTGAGGAGGATGGTAGTCTGGTGGCACAGGTTGCAGGCGTCAGTGCAAAGACGTTGCTGGCCCGGGCCAAGCAGATCGATGCAGCTGTGGCTCGATGGCTGTTGTCTAACGACCCCGTCGAGCGTCGCGACATCATCTATCAGACAGAAGAAACCATCAAGACGGTGAACGAAGAAGTCACTTCGCAAGGCGTATATACCGCTGAACAACGACAGGCACTGACCGTGTTCCGTAAGGCGGAGAACTATTTTAAGAATAACTGCAAAAGAATATACTGATGCGGAAACTGATACTGCTCATGATATTCCTGACGGCTCTGCCGATGACCGGATGGGCGCAGGATGGAATGACGACTGATGAGGAACTCGACTCCATCAGTGCGGATATCACTGAGCGTATGTTACTGTTCCAGGAAGAAGTGATGCAGTTGCATGCCCTGAGCAGATTCCGTGTCGACATCGACATGGACATGCCTCTGACAGAACCGCTCCTCGACGTGGTGGGCGATCGTATCAGGGCACTGAATGCAGCCTTGAACTCCTTTACCGTCCGCTGGAATACCTATTCTCAGGCCCAACAAGTCTATGTGGCCGACAATGACGACCTCCTCAACAAGGTCGCCCAGATTCAGCAGATACGTCAGGCTGTGGCCGACTCTATGACAGCCCGTCAGCAGCAGTACGACCAGTTGACAGCCTTCTGCAAGGCCGAGCAGATGATTTATGGTAATGACAAGACCTATCGACAGTTATACAAACAGGCAGCTCAACTCTCGCTCTCGCCGAAACTGGCAGGTCGTCTGGAGAAGGTGAAGGCCGAGGAACAGGCTCTCTTTGCCGATATACAGACCAATTACGCCCAGGCCAAGACGGCCGCTGAGGCTTTCCCTGGTCTGAAACTCCGGATGAAGGGAATGGATAGTAAATTCTTCGAGTTGCAGTCGGTCTCGACAAAGATTCAGGAGATGGCTTATAAACCGTTTATCCAACGCATCAAGGACTATCTGTTCGGACTAGCAGCCGTGGCCATCCTGCTGTTGTTCTTTAATCTGATGAGTTCCAAACTGAAGGTCATCAAGCAGGCACGTGACAAAGCGAAGAGTTTGAAAGATATGGCCTCTGGTCAGCATAATTATCCGACTATTTAAGAAAAAAGATATATGAAATATATGAATAAGGTTAAACCAAAAATAAGAAGATATCTGTTGGTGGGGGTACTCTCTTACCTCTTGCCTCTAGCTTCTAGCCTCTTTGTCTCTTGTGACGAGCAGAGTGTTCCCGACATCAACGACTTGATGTCGTCGGATAACATGGACAACTCGTCAGGCGAGGGTTTGCAGATTACCGACTATGTTTTTTCCGACGACTACAAGAACATGGAACTGTCGATGCACCTGTTGCACGACATTGGCGGATACGACCTGACCGATTCCGCGACTGTTGTAGTCCGACCAATGCAGCGGGTCCGTATGTTGCCAGGCAAGTTTGCCGATGAGACACAGCCTGTGATCACGAGAGTCTCTAACGTCAGTAGGGAAGCTCTGCAGAAACTGAGTATCCGACTGTTGGTATTGGTCGATTTGAGTTTGCCGCAGGCACAAATTGACGCCGAGCGTAATGCCGTTAAGGAAATCCGGACGCTCTTTGGAGAGGAGAGACTCTGTGTGGCCTTTATGCAGGGCGACAATGTGTCGGAGACTTATTCGGCCACCGACTATGTTTTGAATCACTATTTCGAGCACCGCGACCCGTCGACCATCTATCTCTACCGTTCTGTGCTGACGAAACTGAGTGAGTTTGAAGACACGAATACGGCCTTGGGCAGTGCCCAGTACAAGGTCATGGTCATTTTGTCGGGTGGTAAGACCTATGATGACGATCACCCCATCGACCCCTTACATTTCGAGATACAGCAGCGCCTCACCGATAAGGCTCAGGAACTGAAAGGCAGCATGCTGCGGGTCTATTATGGCAACTTCTTGACACTCTCGCAATCAGGCACTAATCTGTTCTCGATATCCGACCAGACTGGCGACACTAACATCCTTCATTATTTCTGTAAGGATATGGGTGGTATCTATCAAACCTCCTTCAAGTGGCATGAGATAGAGGCTGATATCCTGAAAGATTTCCACATCGAACTCTCCCGATACAAGGTCATGCTGGAGCATCCCGACGGGAAGGTGTTTCGTGGCAACCTTCATGAGTTGCAGATCGGCTTCTACGACAGACAGTCGGGTGATCTGATTGCCAAAGGCACCACCCAATTCTCGCTCGGTACCGTCTATAATCCAATTATTATTCATGACAATTCACGCATCGATGTCCTGATCGCCGGACTGCTGCTGACACTGTTTGTCATGCTGATTATCTGGCTGGTGATGCAGTTCTTGGAACCCTATATCCGTTACCGCTACTTCGAGTATAAGTATGTAGGTGTCTACAGGGGCAGCAAGATGAGTATCAACGGAACATTAGTGTCTGAGCATTGCTATCTGTGTAAGGCACCTTTTGAGACGGGCGACAAGATTGTGACAAAGTGCAAGCATACGATGCATAAGCGGTGTTGGGACGAGAACGAGTACCATTGTCCGGAATATGGACGCCATTGTAAGGAGGGCTCTCACTATTATAATTCAAACGATCTGACCGACTCGCGCAATGCCCTGTTCTATCTGAAGTGGATGCTGGTTGCTGTCGTGGCAGGCTTTGTGGCTTGGCTGTTCTTTACTGGCAAACGCGAACCATTTTCGTTAAGTATCATCCATCAGATCAGCATGTTGCTCTCCTCCCAAGAGGTTGGTACACAGGGAGCAGAAAACTATTTCCATGAATACGGTTCCCACCTGAGCGATCTGCCGGCATTCGGACAGGTTGTCGGGTTCTTGCTGACACTTTTCCTATCAGCCATTACTGTGCGTCGTCGCAAGTGGGTACTACGTATTTGTGAGATACTCCTTCGTGCTGTTATCGCTTCTGTGTTAGGTGTGCTTTGCTGTCTTTTAGGATGCGTCATCTCTATTGTTCTCCGCCTCGACAGTAACACCTTCCTTATCGATTGGATTCCTTGGGCATTGCTCAGTTGTGTCATTATTATGTGTGTCACGGTGAAGACTCGTACGCCGATACGCCGTTCGTTCTTCCTGGCGGCTGGTGTCATCTCTATCCTCTCCATGATTATGTGGGCTGTCATTTATTTCAACTCCTTCATCGACTATCGTCAGACACTGCTGTTGGGTTTCATTGCCTATTCCGTTGCCATCGCTTTGGCCATCGCCTACGTTGCGCCGAAGTCGGAGCGTTTCTTCCTCCACATCGAGGGATCTATCAAGGAGATGGATATCGCCCTCTATAAGTGGTTCCGCGCTAATCCTCACCATGTGGTGTCTATCGGAAAATCCGTCGATTGTAGCATCCAACTGTCGTGGGACCTCAATGGTCAGGTGGCTCCTGTCCATGCTGAGATCAAACGCCATCGCGATAGCCTGCGTCTGCTGGCTCTTGAGGATGGGGTTCTGATTGGTACTAAGCCTCTGCCTGTCGGTAAGGAGGAGTGGCTCTATCACGGCAGGCAGTTCACGGTCGGTAATACAACGTTTACCTATATAGAAAAGGATCTATGAGTATATTGAAATCAAAGATAAGTCTGTTATTATTGGCGCTATTTATCATCTCTTGCAGCGAAGATGGCTATCAGAGTCGTCTGCGGGAGTTGCTCATCGATGATATGACGTTCGACTTCAAGGCGTCGTCGCAGGAGGTGACGTTCCGTCATGAAGACCTGTCTAACTACGACTGTCAGAGCAGCGAGCAGTGGTGTACGGTGGCTTTCGACGTGATCAGCAGCAAGATGAAAGTCTCAGTCATAGCCAACGATACCTATGACCCTCGAGTGTCAACCATTACGTTGGCTGACCGTAAGGATGCTTCTGCCAAGCGCACCTTCACCGTCACCCAGGCCCGTAATACCGGTCTTTTTATTGATAAGACTGACTTCGAGGTGCCGATAGAGGGGGGGAGTGTTACGGTTAGTCTGAAGAGCAATGTCGACTATGTGGTACAGATTCCTGCCGACTGCGACTGGCTGAAACTGGCTCCAGAGCCAAAGACCCGAGGTCTCGATTCCACAACCTTCACCCTGTTGGCATCCGGCAATACGACCTATCACGACCGTACGGCTCTCGTTACCGTTACCAATAAGGCCGAAGGTCTTTCAGGTACAGTCACCGTCTATCAGCCGTTTACGACGGTGTTCAGCGTCGACTCTACCGCCTTTACGATGCCCATGGATCCTGGTACCTTTACCATCAATGTGGCGAGCAACATCCCTTACGATATTATCATCCCCGACGATTGCGACTGGATTACTTCGGCTGTGAAGGCGCATAACTCACCGCTTACCGCTGATACCACGGCTATAGCCTTCAATGTCAAGGAGAATAAGGGCTATAAAGACCGCAAGACCGTCATCACCCTCAGCAACGAGGAGGCTGGCGTCTCTGTGGCCGTCAATGTCAGTCAGCCGTTTACGCCCGTCTTCAACCCCAATCAGAAATCCTTCGATGTCCCGATGGAGGGTGGCACCGTCACCATCAATATGGAGAGCAACGTCAGTTACGACGTCGTCATCCCCTCTGACTGCGACTGGATCTCCCTGCCCGATGCAGCTCGTTCTAAGACCCGGGCTGCCAAGACCTCGACCATCGTTCTGAAGGTGAAGGAGAATCCTGGCTATAAGGACCGCGATGCCACCGTCACCATCTGCAATAAGGAAGCCGGTGTCGAGGTGAATATCGCCATCCACCAACCCTTCGTTACTACGTTCAAGGCCGATAAGACTGCCTTTGATGTCGATATGGCTGGTGGTACCGTCACCATCAATATGGAGAGTAATATCCCTTATGATGTCACCATCCCCGATGGTTGCGACTGGATTACCCAGCCCATTGCTACCAGAACAAAGACCAAGGCCAAGACCCGTGGTACGAACACCTCGGCAGTGGTGCTCCGTGTAAAGGCGAACCCGGGCTATCAGGATCGTGAGGCCGTTGTCACCATCGGCAACAAAGAGGCAGGCGTTTCCGTCGGTATCTACATCCATCAGCCGTTTACGACTGAGTTCAAGGTCGATAAGAACGAGTTCGAGGTACCGATGAAGGGTGGCACCGTCACCGTTAATGTCGAGAGCAATGTCAGCTTCGATGTCAACATACCGTCAGGCTGCGACTGGATCACCCGCCTCAGTTCTGCCCGTACTCGTGCCGGCAAGTCGACGGTTGTCATGTTTAGTGTCGCTGAGAATAAGACGGGCCACGATCGTAGCACCGTTGTCACCATCGGTAACACCACGGCAGGCGTTTCTACCGGAGTCACCATCAAACAGCCCTTCACAACCAATTTCAATGTCGATGCAGCGCCCCTTGAGATCGATGAACTCGGTGGCACCCTCGGTGTGAGTGTCGCTGCCAATGTCGATGTACAGGTTGCCTCTCTTGCCGACTGGCTCACTATCGGCAAAAAAGTCTCTGGTGGCGAAGGCATCTGGACACAGCAGATTAATGTCGGCCGATTCACCGCGAAGAAAGAGAATCGCACGGGTAACGTGAAGTTTATCAATAGTGCCACTAACGAGACGGTTGTTGTGGCTGTCACCCAGTCGCGAACCCTCTTCATCGCCGAGTCGGGTATTGACCTCACCGATGCAGAGAAGTCGAAGGCGCTGACGCTGACAAACACCAACGGTCTTCCTGTTGTCTGGTCGTCTTCTAATACCGAGGTTGCTACGGTCAACAGCACGGGTACCGTTACCGCTGTCGCCTCAGGCAAAGCCGAGATCACCGTCAAGTCTACTGCCGACGGACGATATTACGACAAGGTCACGGTAACTGTCGATCTGCCCAAACCTCCTGAAACTGACAAGGAAGAGGAAACTGGTGATGACGAAAAGAAAGAAACTACCGATGATGATAAAAAATAAAAACGATTAGATATGAAGAAGATGATTCTGATCGCGCTGTCTCTCATGTTTGTTGGGACGGTTAATGCTAAAGTAAATGGAATAGACGATGGCGTGGAAGCTGTCGATTTAGGCCTTAGTGTGAAGTGGGCAAACATGAATGTGGGTGCAACGAAGGACTCAGGCTTTGGCTCGTACTTCGCATGGGGTGAGACCAAGCCCAAGAAATACTATTCCTGGGGCACCTATACATGGAGTCAGGGAGATTCCAATTTCCTGCTCAAGTATTCTGTCAACGACAGAAAGGTTCAGCTGGCACCTTCCGACGATGCTGCCCGCGCCAATTGGGGTGGCGAATGGCGCATGCCTACTGTTGAGGAGTTCGAGGAGTTGATGGACCCAGCCAAGTGTGAATGGGAATGGATCACGAAGGATGGTGTCAACGGCTATATGGTGACGGGAAAGAAGACGGGTAATTCCATCTTCCTGCCTATCACCGGCTTCCGTTTCTATCAGGATGTTCAGTTCCGCGCTGTCAAAGGCATTTACTGGACGTCAGCCCTCTACACGGGCAACCCCAATAAGGCATGGTGCTTGGAGTTCGATTTCTCTAACGTAGATGTGTCTTTCGGAAACCTTTCAAGCAATCGTTTCAGTGGCCGTTGCATCCGCGCCGTTAGGTAGTACTAATTGAAATAGTCAATGAAGAAGATACTGTTGATACTTGCTGCCGTGATGATGATCGGCACAGTAAGTGCTCAAACCGATAGCACGGCTCTCAGTAGAAAGCGTGTGGCTCTCGTACTCAGTGGCGGTGGTGCGAAGGGCATGGCCCACATTGGTGTGCTGAAGGTGCTGGAACGGGCGGGTATTCCCGTCGACATCGTTACCGGTACGTCGATGGGCAGTATCATCGGAGGTCTCTATGCCATTGGCTATAACGCCAACTCACTCGACTCGATGGTGCGTGTACAGGACTGGAGTTATGTCATCACCGACAAGGAGGATATGCGCCGTCAGAGCCTTGGCGATCGCAAGAAGCAGAACACTTATGTCTTCTCGACGGGCTTGACCATCGGTAAACGCGATATGCAGGCTGGTGGTATTATCAAGGGTAAAAACCTGGCCGAGTTGTTTCAACAGTTATGTGTGGGTTTTACCGATTCACTCGACTTCAGCCGCGACCTGCCCATCCCCTTTGCCTGCGTAGCCACAAACATCATTGATAATAGTGAGGTCGATTTCCATAGCGGATGGCTGCCAAAGGCCATGCGTGCCTCGATGGCCATCCCCGCTGCCTTCTCTCCTGTCAGAATCGGCGACAAGGTGCTGGTGGATGGTGGTCTGAAGAATAATTACCCAGCCGATCTTGCTCGCGAGATGGGGGCTGATATCATCATTGGTGTCACCGTGCAGGGAGCACCTAAGAGTGCCGAGGATATGGGTGGTACGATGAGCATCCTCAGTCAGATTATCGACGTGAACTGTAAGAATAAGGTCGACGAGAACCTCGCTATCACCGATCTGCACATGCAGGTTGACACCAAGGGTTATGGTTCGGCCAGTTTCTCACAGGCAGCCATCGATACGCTGATCCGCCGAGGCGAGGAAGAGGCCATGCGCCACTGGGATGAGATCATCGCCCTGAAGCAGCGCATCGGTATCGACGACTCGTTCCGCCCCCTCATTCTGCATCCGCTGCGTCCACAGGTGATGACTGAGAAACAGCGCGTTCTCGGATACACCTTCGAGAATATGACGCCACAGGCAGAACGCTTCCTGCGCCAGAAGTTCCATCTGAAAAGCACAGATGCCCTCCTCAATGGTCACGACAGCATCGATGCCCGCTTAGAACAGGAACTGACCACATCGATGCGTGTGGATTTGTTCTATCAGACTGCCGAATGCCGACTGGTACCCGTGAAATTACCCAAACCTTCCATGAGAGATCTCAACCACTATTACGAGGTTGATCAGGAGTGGAAAGAGTCCGATGGTGTGCAGGTGATCCTTTCGGCAGGCGACCGCAAGTCGGTGCAGTTGCATGCAGGTGTGCGCTTCGACACCGAGGAGTATGCCGCCGTACAACTGGGCCTCGACATTCCGTTACGGACAGCCATACCTATTAATACAGATATCACGCTGCGATTGGGCAAACGTATGATGGTACACGGCGAGATCACCGTCCATCCCCGCAGTTTCACCCGCCCCACGCTCAGTTACACGTTCCATCGCAACGACGTCGATGTCTATATGGATGGCGACCTCGACTACAACATCCGCTACAACCAGTTCCAGGCAGAGTTTCTACCCATTAACTTCGATCTGCGCCACTTCAACCTGCAGATGGGATTGCGCTGGGATTTCATGCACTATCGCAACAAGCTTGGTTCGGAAACAGCCAAGCAGGTGACACTTGAAAACGAACACTTCTTCAGCTATCGTGCCCGTTTGAGTTACATCAACGAAGACGACTGGTATTTCCCCACACGCGGTTCGCGATTGAAGGCGGAGTATGCCTATCTGACTGATAACTTTGCCCAACTCGATGGCAAGCCCGGCATGAGCGATGTGAGTGCCAGCTGGCGCAAGTCATTCCCCCTCGGTGAGCGTTTTGCCTTACAGCCGATGGTCTATGGCCGTATGCTGTTTGGCAGCATCATCCCGCCAGTCTTCGGTAATACCATCGGCGGCGACTGGTTCGGCCACTACATCGAACAACAGATGCCCTTCGCTGGTATCGGCCACATGGAGTATGTCAACCATCACTTCGTGGCTGCACAATTGCAGGCACAGGGGCGCATCGGCAACAACAACTATGTGTTGCTCCGCGTGGCAGCTGGCCAGCAGTCAGACCGTCTCAAGGAACTCTTCGACTACCGCACGCTGATTGGCGCACAGGTGGCCTACTATTATAACACGATTGTAGGTCCCGTCGGAGCCACCCTTGGCTACAGCAACCGCACCAAGAAGCCGTACTTCTTCCTGAATCTCGGCTACGAATTCTAATAGCCATTATTCTGCTTCAGGTTGCGGTTGAGGGCAATCACGGCAGCAGGGATGGGGAAGAGACGGGTGTGGCCGTCGCTCTCATCGACCTTAGGATTGAACATGTCGCCTTGGAAAAGACTCTCATACTTGTTAAAGCGGATGAGGTCCTGACGTCGCCAGCCCTCCCAGCAGAGTTCCATCAGTCGCTCGTCGAGCAGGTTCTTCAGCGTGATGGGTCGTGGAGTCATTCCCACGCGGCTGCGTACGGCATCGAAGTCAGCCTGTCCGTCCTGTCCACAGCGGAACTTCGCTTCGGCACGCATCAGCAGCACGTCGGCAAAGCGGAATAGCACGATATCGTTCTCCGTCAACTTTCCGTCTTGTAAGGCGTTCTTGTCGATCTCGTATTTCTTCATGCGGGCTCCGGCGGTCTCCACGTAGGGACTGCCGCTGATATCCATATCCACCTCCATCGGATAATACACGAGTGGTGCTCCGGTACGGTCGGTAGCCAGACCATACATGGGGTCTTCCACGACGCCAGTCCAATAGTTCATGTCCAGGCGCGCATCCTGTTCGTCGGTGCCATAACCGAATATCTTCATGATGTGGGGTGGGGCACACGAGCCGTTTTCGCCACCATAGCCATAGATGGCAGCATGACGGTAGTGCAGCGAGCGAATGATATTCTGCTGCTGGTTCCGGTAGAGCTCACGGTTCATGGGTATGATCCAGATGTTCTCCACCGAGGTCTCGTTGTGAACGGCGAAGTTGGCGGTGTAGTCAGTCTCAAGTCTGTAGCCCTTTCTCTCGATGCGGTCGCAGTAGTCTATACAGTCCTCCCATCGCGGTGTGCCGGTATAGACCTGAGCGTTCAGCATCAGCTTGGCCAGTACGAAATACACCACTGGCAAAGTCACCCTGCCATAAGAGTCGCCACTATTTGCACTCTTTCCGTCGGGAATAAAGGTACAGCTCTGAAGCAGTTCCTTTTCCACGAAATCAAACACCTCGGCGCGTTCCGACTGCTTCACGTCGTTCATCGAGGCATGGGTAGAGGTGAGGATTGGTACACGCCCGAAGAGGTCGAGCAGATACCAATAGCAGATGGCGCGGAGTGCCCGCACCTCGGCGGTGTAAATAGCCCGTGCCTGTTGATCGATCATCTCCTGATGGGCCTCAAGCTGTTCGATGGAACGGTTGCAGAGGGTGATGACCTTATAGAGGTAGAGCCATGAATTGTTGAGCAGGGGATGGCCGGCATCCCAGGTGTGTCGGTAAAGGTCTTGCCAGATGCCGCCGTCGTACCAATCGGCACTACGTGTGGGCAGGATGGCCTCGTCCGATCCGAAGGTCTGTAGGTCGTAGATGCCGCGACAGGTACCCTGCAGTCCCTGACCGTCTTCGCAGCCTCCAATATAATTATACAAGGTGGCCACGGTATTCAGATAGAGGGCCTGAGGCGTGGTGTAGGCTTCCTCTTCACTTATCTGGTCGCGCGGGTTCTCTTCGAGAGAGCATGACATCAGGATGAGAGGTATC
>Ga0310696_10008387_pt1 | contig 12048 bp, 8 predicted proteins | sample AusTroGonzalo_MG_4_FD_203885 | JGI IMG/M metagenome (GOLD analysis project Ga0310696, IMG submission 203885) | Bovine rumen microbial communities from tropical cattle in Woodstock, Queensland, Australia - Gonzalo_02 (v2) (version 2) | ecosystem: Host-associated > Mammals > Digestive system >... | reverse complement strand
CCTTTGTCGCGAAGGACGACATGAACGGGCGACGGCAATTCGGAGGTTATGACCGTACCCTCCGGGACATGTTCCAGAACGAGGTCATACTCCAATTCCATATCGTAGGTTTCGTTGAGCGCTTGCAGCAGCCAGAAGCAGGACGACAGCAGGACGAAAAACGCAAAGACTAATGCTTCTCGGCCAAGCTTGTCGAGCAGAAAGGACTTCACACCATCCCACAAATGCTTCAACCGAGAGCCGTCCATCGTGTGTTATTTTGCGTAGTTGTCGGCGCCAGTAGCCGTGGCAAAGACGGAGTTGCGATCCACCTGAATGCGCACGCCGTTGGCAATCTCTACAATCAGGACATTTCTCACCTCATCGATGTCGCGGACAACGCCATAGATACCGCCAGCGGTGACTATCTGCTGACCTTTTTCTATCGAATTGCGGAATTTCTGAATCTCTTTCTGCTTCTTCTGCTGAGGACGGATCATGAAGAAATACATGATGGCGAACATGGCCAGAAGCATCAAAATCATGCCTAAGCCTCCATCGCCCTGTGCGGCTTGGAGTAGGATTGTAAGTGTTTGCATAATATATACTAAAGTTTAAATGAATATACCGTTTCTATTCTTTTGCCTCTGAAGGCTGTTCGTCTTCGCCTTCGTTTGCTTTCCCACTTGACTGATGAGGTTCTGGCATCATCTTCTTGATTTTGCCCTCTTCCACCAACTTACGGGCGATGGCATCCAGAATCCCATTCACATAGCGACCGCTTTGAGGAGTGGAATACATCTTAGCAATCTCCACGTATTCGTTGATACTGACCGAGATAGGAATGTTCGGGAACGTACAGATTTCCGCCAAAGCCGTTTGGAGGACAATCAGGTCCATCAAAGCCAGACGGTTCAGTTCCCAGTTATGGAGCATCTGCGAAATCATCATCCGATAGTTCTCTGCTCCCAACAACGACGACCTGAAGAGGCGAATGGCATACTCGCGATCCTCTTCGTCCTTGAACTCCGGCATCAGCGGTTGGCGCGAACCCAACTTGGGGTCAAAGCGCTTGATGGTCTTCAGCACGAAAGTATCGATGATGAAGCGGTCGTCGTTCCAATATAGGCTCTTCTCTTCCAGCACCTGGTCGAGGTCTTCATTAGCAATAAACACGGCACGGTAGAGCCTACGCCAGAAATCCCTGTCTTCTTCGTAGGTCGTTTCGCGCTTGTCCGCCATCCATTCCTGATAGACATCAGAGGCAATAATCTGTTTATAGAGCCGACGGACGAAATCCTCCTCATCTGACCAAGTTTTCTTCTGATCTTCAGCAAACTCATGTAGCTGATGGTTGGTCTGAAGTTGTGTCATGAAGCGGTTATCAATAAACTTGGTGCTGGGAGGTTCTCCCTCACGCAGACGATGATATCGGTTTGTCGCCGTCTCCACACTGCGCTCTGCGATACGGTTCACCTCGACCATCAACGACAGCATGTACAGATACAAGTCGTATGCTTTGGAAAGGCTGAATGTGAGTTCCTTCTCTGCAACGTCCATTTTGCAGTTCCCATTCTGATAATGAGCATACGTAAGCTGAACAACTTTCAGTCTGATTAGTTCTCTATTTACCATACAATAATTAAGATTCTCGAACAATTGTATCCGATTTCGAGCGCAAAAGTAGTCATTTTAGAGCAAAAAGGCATCCTTTCCACGAAGTTTTTCAATTTTTTTTAGGTGGTTTGGTTAATTATATCTAATTTTGTCACTCAGAATGATGATAAATCCTCAGGAAAGACTATGAAAGAGTACTCAAACCGTATTGGAAGTCCAGAGAAGGACATCCTTTTTTCCCGTTCCATCAAAGCCGGGAAACGCATCTACTACATCGATGTAAAGCAAAACAGTCACAACGAAATGTATCTCTCCCTGACAGAAAGCAAGAGAATCGTCAGCGGAGACGCCGACATGCCCCAGTTCAGCTATGAGAAGCACAAGATTTTCGTCTACCCCGAAGACTTCGAGAAATTCACCAATGGCATTACCGATGCCATGAAGTACATCTTCGACCAACAGGGAGAGTTCGAACAACGACCCGAAGCTGACAACCACGAAATCCAGCTCGACGACATTGAGTTTTGAAAACAAGTTACACCTTAATAATTATATAATATGAGAAAACAACTTTTAATCCCGGTGCTGACAGCACTGCTCGTCGGCTCCAGTACATTTGTCTCTTGCGTCGATGACAAATATGACCTCAGCGATGTGGATATGACATTGCAGATTGGCAACAAAGAGGGAACCTTTACACTTCCAGTGAGTAGCACTGACACCATCAGACTAAATAACGTCTTAGACGTTGATACAACTGGTGTTATCAAGAAAATCACCAACAATCTTGACAAGCAGGAATATTATTTCCTTGATGCAAGTGGATCAGCCAGCACGGCCACCATCCACATTGAAGACATTACGATTCCAAAGCCTGACATCAATAGTTTTAGTGTCAAACTATTACAAGAATCAAGTAGTAGTAATGTTAAAGCACAGCATCGTACCGCTCCCGTGGCTGAAAGCAGCAACATTTTTTACTATAATTTCAAGGATCTTGCCGTAGCTACAATTCCTATCTCTACGTCTGCGATAATCAATAGCGACGTCCAAGACATTAACCACATCAGTTTTGATGGGGCAACGATTGCTTTTGACGTAGATCTGGAAAATTTTGGAAGACTGAAAACCATTCACTACGACAACCTACAGCTACAGCTCCCCAAGGGACTTGAGATTGACCCAGAAGTTTATTACGTTTATACCTATAAAGGCCAACAGAAGAAGCAAAAAGGTACGATTTCCACGAGTCCAGAAGGTCACACTTTGGTCACATTCTTTACGGGAACGCATGAAGGTTCTGATGCAGGAACTCCCAGCACGATTCAACTGACTTTGACTGGTGCAAAGGTGAGTCAGAATCCAGCTTTATCCGACTTTATTTTTGACAAGGCAAATAACAAAGCATACATCGAGAGTAAGATTCAAATGCTTGGTTATATGTGCGTAAAGGTAGAAGACCTGGATCAAACTACCCCATTAACTGCAGAAGAAAGTGCAAAACTTCTGGCTTCTGGAGGCGATATGAGCGCCTTAATTCCGCTAGACGTGACATATACGGGTGGCGGTGCTTTCGACAAAGCCCTGACAGTTACTAAGTTCTCCGGCTCCATTACACATAAAGTGGATAACATCGACAAAATTACACTAAACGACATCCCAGACTTCCTGAACAAGGAAGAAAATGTCCTCTCCTTTGCTAATCCCCAGCTCATCCTTATTGTTAAATCCGATTTGAAGACCGAAGCTTTCACCAAAGTTACACTAAATGCCTATCGCGATGGTAGACCCACGGCTTCGGGCGTAAGCAGCGGAAAAATCACTCTCGACGGAACTACTGGCCAGACCATTATTAAGGTTTTGGCAAAAGACCCGACCCTTACGGCTGTACGCATACCACATGAATATCAGAGGAATAATAATTATATTCTTACAGCTGAGAAAATTGACAATATCGGCGATCTCTATCGTACAATTCCTGACGAAATTGAAATTGTCGGCGAAGATAATGATCACTCCATCGTGGTTTCATTGCCTGCCTGCGAGGATATCGACATTCAAAGAGACTACCACGTAGACCTCGGCTACCGCATCTATAACGAGTTGTCCTTTGGCCCTAACTTCAAGATTGTTTACGACGATGAAGATGAGGATAACGATAATAGCTTCGATCTCGGAGATGACTTCGACGATTTGGACATTAACAGTCTGAGCATCGAGGCTAATCTGGTTTCAAGCATTCCTTTGAATCTGAGTCTCAAGACCATTCCTCAAGGTAAAGGAATCAATCCTACTACGAAGAAGAAATGGGATATTAGCAACAAGTGTGACATCAGTTACTACGATGCTAATGGTAAACAATTTGCAAACAACCTCCTGACGATTGCTCCTGCTACCGTAAAAGACGGCAAAACCACTCCCAGTCAGCAAAAAGTCAAGATTGTCATCCGAAACAAGGATAAGAACAAGAGCTTGAAGGAAATCCTCAGTAGCTCTGCAGGAGACTATCAGCTTGATGGTATCAAATATTCAATAACTTTAGAGAATAAGCAAAGCGGCAACACTCAAGGTTTGCAGACACAATCCTATCTGATATTGCAGGATCTCCAAATCACGCTTCACGGAGGCCTCTTATTCGATGCCAACTAATTATTAACTGCGAACCACTTGAATAAGTTTCTATCACCTAAAAGAAAGTATATTATGAAATCTACCATAAAACTGGCACTGGCCGCAGTAACATTGTCTCTTTCCGGTTCCGCTATTGCTCAGAACCTCAAGGGCAGCTATTTCATGGAAGGCTCGCTCTTCCGCCACGAACTGAATCCCGCTTTCGAAGCACAACAGACCTACGTATCCATGCCCGCCTTGGGTAACCTTGGAATAGGCGTTAATGGCAATTTCGGACTACAGGATGTGATGTTCAACCGCAACGGAAAGACCGTCACGTACCTTCATCCCGATGTTTCCGTTTCCGACGCTCTGGGCGGTTTGAATTCCAACAACAAGCTGCTTATCAACGTCAACGAACAAATCCTTGGAGTAGGATTCCGTGGCATCGGTGGCTACAACACCATCTCCCTGAATGCCCGCGTGTTCGTAGGCGCCAACCTGCCTTATGGAATCTTTGAAGTCACTAAAGACTTGCAAAACAAAGACTATAATATCGACGATATGAGCATCTACGGTCAGGGCTACGTGGAACTGGCTTTGGGCCACAGCCATCGCATTGATGACAATTGGCGCGTCGGTGGCAAACTGAAGTTCCTCTTTGGCGGTGGTCGTATGAAAGCAGAGTTTGAAAACCTTTCCCTCAAAATGCAGAACCCGAACCTTTGGACAGCAACCGCTCAAGCCAGGGTGGAAGGCAATGTCAAAGGATTGGTCGTGAAGCACAAGCCGGAGGAATACAATAATGGCCAGCCTTATGAAACCGTGGACTTCGACGAACTCGACGTTGATGGTGCAGGACTCGGCGGATTTGGTATGGCCGTTGACCTCGGTGCAGAATATGACTTCAAGGACATCGTTCCCGGCCTCAAGGCAAGCATCGCCCTGCTCGACCTCGGTTTTATCAGTTGGAGCGAAAGCCATATCATTGACAACAAGAACGGGAAAGATGACCAAGGAAATCCCACTTATGACTCATTCGAATTCAAGGGATTCAATAACATCAGAGTCAAAGATGGCAACGGCAAGAAGCTTTCCGATCAGACCGATGGTTTAACAGACGACCTTACCAAGTTGTACAACCTCCAATACAGAGGCGACGAAGGCAGCAGCACTCACGGCATCGGCGCCACGCTGAACGTTGGTGTGGAATACGCCCTTCCCGTATATGACAAGGTGCGCTTCGGTCTGCTCTCCACTACCCGTTTCCAAGGCGAATACACCTGGAATGAGGAACGCCTGAGCGTCAACTACACTCCCTGCAAGTGGTTCGAGATGAACATCAACGGTGGCCTGGGCACGTTCGGCGGCAGTTTCGGCTGGATGCTGAATGTACACCCCGTGGGCTTCAACTTCTTCATCGGCATGGACCACACCCTCGGCAGTGTCAGCAAGCAATTTGTCCCGCTTCGCAGCAATGCTGACTTCACCATGGGTATTAACTTCCCCTTGACAAAAGTGAAGAAGGGCTGATTCCGACTACGGCAATCTCTTATTAAGCACGAAAGACGCGGAGAAAGTAACATTTCTTCGCGTCTTTTCGTCTATTCACAGCTTTTTCCGTAACTTTGCACCGCAAAAACAAGAAACTACACTTTACCACATTATTATGGCAATCTTCTTTTTCCGCACTCCGCAGCAGAGCATCATCGCCACACAGGCTAATCACCAGCTCTGCCAAGAAGAAATCGACAAACTTTGCTGGCTCTATGGAGGAGCCTCTCTCATCGACGCCCCCACCCTCGAAGGTTTCTTCGTCGGTCCGCGTCGCGAAATGATAACTCCCTGGAGTACCAATGCCGTAGAGATTACCCAGAACATGGCTCTCTGCGGCATCGTCCGCATTGAGGAGTACTTCCCCGTCAGCAGTGCAGACGCCGACCACGACCCGATGCTGCAACGTATGTACAACGGTCTTGACCAGGAAATCTTCACGGTGAACATCCAGCCCGCACCCATCCAGATGATAGAGAATTTGGAGGAATACAACGAGCAAGAAGGTCTGGCCCTCTCGCCCGAGGAAATCCAGTACCTCCACGACGTGGAGCACCAGTTGGGACGTCGCCTGACGGACTCCGAGGTTTTCGGCTTCGCACAAATCAACAGCGAGCACTGCCGCCACAAAATCTTCGGCGGTACGTTCATCATCGACGGACAGGAGATGCCCAGCAGCCTCTTCGCCATGATCAAGAAGACGACGCAGGAGAACCCGCACAAGATTATCTCCGCCTATAAGGATAATGTGGCCTTCGCCGAAGGACCCGTCGTGGAGCAGTTTGCCCCCGCCGACCAGTCCACCAGCGACTATTTTGTCATCAAGAACATCGAGAGCGTCATCAGTATCAAGGCCGAGACCCACAACTTCCCGACGACCGTTGAACCCTTCAACGGCGCTTCGACGGGAACGGGCGGCGAGATTCGCGACCGCATGGGCGGTGGCGTCGGTTCGTGGCCTATCGCCGGAACGGCTGTGTATATGACAAGCTATCCAGCCCCCTATAATCCCCCGGTGGAGGATGAAAAAACGCTGGTTGGGGATGAAAAGAGCAGTTCTTCAATGCCCCCCGCCGGGGGGCCACGGGGGGCCAATCCCCGCAAGTGGCTCTATCAGACACCCGAACAAATCCTCATCAAGGCTTCCAACGGTGCCAGCGACTTCGGCAATAAGTTCGGTCAACCGCTCATCACCGGCTCCGTGCTCACCTTTGAGCACGAGGAAAACGGTGAGCAATATGGCTACGACAAAGTCATCATGCTGGCAGGCGGCGTGGGCTACGGCACCAAGCGCGACTGCCTGAAGGGCACTCCCGAGAAGGGGAATAAGATTGTCGTTGTCGGCGGCGACAACTACCGCATCGGACTCGGCGGCGGCTCGGTCAGCAGCGTGGACACCGGCCGCTACAGCAGTGGCATTGAGTTGAACGCCGTGCAGCGTGCCAACCCCGAAATGCAGAAGCGCGCTTACAACCTCGTCCGCGCCCTGTGCGAAGAAGAGGTGAACCCCGTCGTATCTATCCATGACCACGGCTCGGCCGGTCACGTCAACTGCCTCAGCGAACTCGTGGAAGAATGTGGCGGACTCATCGACATGACCAAACTGCCCATCGGCGACCCGACCCTCTCGGCCAAGGAAATCATCGCCAACGAGAGCCAGGAGCGCATGGGACTCCTCATCCAGGAAGAACACATCGACCACGTCCGCAAAATTGCTGAACGCGAACGTGCTCCGCTGTATGTCGTCGGCGAGACGACGGGCGACGCCCACTTCGCCTTCGAGCAGGGCGACGGCGTCCGTCCTTTCGACCTCGACGTCGCACAGATGTTCGGTCACTCTCCCAAGACGGTGATGGTCGATGAGACGGTGGTGAGGAAGTACGAGGACGTAGCCCCCAATAATTTCCCAACAGGGGATACATCCTCACCAATGCCCCCCACCGGGGGGCTACGGGGGGCTCTCACTGCCGTTCTCTCCCTCGAAGCCGTTGCCTGCAAAGACTGGCTGACGAACAAGGTGGACCGCTCCGTGACGGGAAAGATTGCCCGCCAGCAATGCCAGGGCGAAATCCAGTTGCCGCTCTCCGACTGCGGCGTGGTCGCCCTCGACTACCGTGGACGCAAAGGTATCGCCACAGCCCTCGGCCACGCTCCGCAGGCAGGTCTCGCCGACCCAGCCGCAGGCTCCGTCCTCTCCGTCGCCGAGAGCTTGACGAACATCGTCTGGGCACCGCTCACCGAAGGCCTGGACAGCGTTAGCCTCAGCGCCAACTGGATGTGGCCTTGTCGCTCGCAGAAAGGCGAGGACGCCCGTCTCTACCGCGCCGTCGAAGCCCTGTCCGACTTCTGTTGCGCACTGGAAATCAACGTCCCGACAGGCAAGGACAGCCTCTCAATGACCCAGAAATACCCCGACGGTTCCAAGGTCATTGCCCCGGGTACTGTCATTGTCTCCTCCGGCGGCGAAGTCAGCGACATCCGCAAAGTCGTCAGCCCCGTGCTGGCCGATGAGCCGAAGTCTGCCCTCTACCACATCGACTTCTCTTTCGATGAGCTTCGCCTCGGCGGCAGTGCATACGCACAGGCTCACGGCAAGGTCGGCTCCGACGTGCCCACCTGCACCAACCCCGAATACTTCCGCGACGCGTTCAACGCCGTACAGGAGTGTGTCCGCAAGGGGCTTCTCCTCGCAGGCCACGACATCAGTGCCGGCGGTCTCATCACCACCCTGTTGGAGATGTGCTTCGCCAACACGAAGGGCGGCTTGAAAATCAACCTCGTCAACTTCGAGACGAACGACATCACGAAGATTCTCTTCGCCGAGAACCCAGGCGTCGTCGTGCAGGTCAGCGCCAAGAACGAAGAAGAGTTCAAGAAGCTGATGGAAGATGCCGGGGTGGGATATATTTATATAGGTACGCCCGCGCGCGAGCGTAGCCTCCGCATCCGCAAGGGCGACTACGAGGAGACGCTGGACATCGACACCCTGCGCGACATCTGGTATGCTCCTTCCCATCACCTCGACACGAAGCAGAGCTTCAACGGCTGTGCCGACGCCCGCTTCGCCAACTACAAGCACCAGCCCCTCAACATCCGCCTGCCCAAACACTTCACCGGCAAGCTCAGCCAGTACGGTCTCAACCCCGACCGCTGGAAGGAAGGTTCTGTGTCTGGCGGTACGGCCGCCAGAAGGCCCAAGGCCGCCATCATCCGCGAGAAAGGCACCAACGGCGAACGCGAAATGGCCTACTGCCTCTACCTCGCTGGCTTCGACGTGAAGGACGTCATGATGACCGACCTCATCACCGGCCGCGAAACCTTAGATGATATTCAGATGATTGTCTTCTGCGGCGGCTTCTCGAACTCCGACGTCCTCGGCTCTGCCAAAGGTTGGGCCGGTGCCTTCCTCTTCAATCCAAAGGCAAAGGCCGCTCTCGACCGCTTCTACGCTCGTCCCGACACCCTCTCCCTCGGCATCTGCAACGGATGCCAACTGATGGTGGAACTGAATCTCCTCGGCCTCACGGGCGAAGAGAAGATGCTTCACAACGACAGCCACAAGTTCGAGTCCGCCTACCTCGGTCTGACCATCCCCGAGAATAAGAGCGTACTCTTCGGTTCGCTTTCCGGCTCCAAGCTTGGCATCTGGGTGGCTCACGGCGAAGGCAAGTTCCACCTGCCGCAACCCGAAAGCGCCTACAACGTCATCGCCAAGTACAGTTACGACCAGTATCCCGCCAACCCCAATGGATCGGACTACAGCGTCGCCGGACTCTGCTCGGCCGATGGTCGCCACCTGGCCATGATGCCCCACTTGGAGCGCGCCATCTTCCCCTGGCAGTGCGCCTGGTACCCCGCCGACCGCCGCATGGACGAGGTCACGCCGTGGATCGAGGCATTCGTGAACGCACGTAAGTGGTGCGAACAGAAGACCCCCTCCCCGCTCCCCCTCTAAGGGGGAGAGTAGTCACCACTGAGTATTTGACTTCCCACCCATGAACAAATTCAGAAGTGACCCACAGTCAAAAGTAACCACTCCCCCCATTAAGGGGGGGCGGGGAGGGGGTCTTTTCACCACGTTCTTCCACATCGGCCTCTTCACCATCGGAGGAGGTTATGCGATGATTCCGCTCATCGAGGAGAAGATTGTGGATGAAAAGCAATGGATTAGCCGCGAGGAACTGCTGGATCTCATGGCCGTGGCACAATCCTGTCCGGGTGTCTTCGCCGTGAACATCGCCATCTTCATCGGTTACAAGCTGCGAGGAATACGCGGCGCTTTGGCCTCCACCATCGGCTGCTGCCTGCCCTCGTTCCTCATCATCCTTGCCATCGCCCTCTTCTTCCGCCAATTTCAGGACAACCCATGGGTGGCCCGTGCCTTCCGGGGCATCCGTCCGTGTGTCGTCGCCCTCATCGCCGCACCCACTTTCAAAATGGCCAAGACCGCCAAAATCGGCCTAACCAACATCTGGATTCCCATCCTCAGTGCCTTCCTTATCTGGATGTTCGGCGTCTCACCCATCTGGGTCATCGCCATTGCAGGACTGGGAGGGTATCTGTATGGGAAGTTCGTAGATCAGGGCCTCACCCCCAACCCCTCTCCCAAAGGAGAGGGGAGTATACACCCTCAAGAAAACACTAACGACAACTCACCTCAACAGTAACCACTCCCCTCTCCCTTAGGAGAGGGGTCGGGGGTGAGGCTTTCTTCTCTTATATGATTTTCTTCCAACTCTTCTACACCTTCTTCCTCATCGGCCTCTTCGGTTTCGGCGGAGGCTACGCCATGATTTCCATGATTCAGGGCGAGGTCGTCACGAACCACCATTGGATGACCATGGGCGAATTCACGGACATTGTGGCCGTGTCGCAGATGACGCCCGGCCCCATTGGTATCAACTCCGCCACCTACGTAGGCTACACCGCCGTCGTCAATGTAGGCGGCGAACACTGGATGGGCATTCTCGGCTCGGTCACAGCCACCTTCGCCGTTGTCCTGCCTTCGTTCATCCTCATGCTGTTGATTTCCAAGTTCCTGATGAAGTACAAGCATCATCCCGTCGTGGAGCACGTCTTTTTGGGACTGCGTCCAGCCGTCGTTGGTCTCCTTGCCGCCGCCTGTCTCCTGCTGATGACGCCCGAGAATTTCTCCACGCCCTCCGAATCCCCGTGGCAGTTCTGGATCAGCGTCGGCATCTTCCTCTTCACCCTCATCGGCTGTCAGGTCTACAAACTGAAGCCCATCCCCACCTTACTTTTCTGCGCCTTCGTGGGAATACTGCTGTTTTAGTTTCAGCGCTCCCTTCTCCGCCACATCATACACCTTCCATCCCCGCTTCATCGCATCTACAGCCAGTGCCCTCCTCTGCCAGCGCGCCAAACTCGCATCCAGCACCACCAGCTTCGGCCTGTATGCCCCCGCTACCTCCTCCAGGCTCCCTCCCCGGAACCCGCGTGTAATCCACAGCACTTCAACCTCCCGCACTTCCTTCGTTCTCGCGTCTCCCTCTTTTCTTGACATCCTGTGAGCGGCGGTCTTTCCGTTGCCATCTGCCTTCTCCCCATTCAGCATCACCGCCCTCATCCCCTTCGCGGCCACAGCTTTTCTTCCCCTCAGCACCACCGGCTCCTTCGTCAACCTCCTCCGCCAGAAGCTTTTGGCGATATACCTCATTCCCGAATCCGCCCGCTCCGGCTCCGGCATCAGCAGCCAGCTCTGACTCGGCGACGCTATTAGATGCAATGCCGGGCATGCGCGGTTGTGGTATACCACTAACTGCGGCTCCGCCTTCCTGCTCCAGAAGTCAGGCACCACCGCTCCTGGTAGCGACGTCTCCACCCGCATCGTCCACAACTGCAACGCCACTAACCAGCCAATCCCCTTAGCCAGCCACGCCGCAGCCGTCGTCCACACCAGTCCTACCGCCATCATGGCCATCGCCCCATAGACGAGTAACGTCGTCAGCGGCACGAGCACGATGCTGAACAGCGCGCCATAGAGTGGATACTGGTGAAAGTGATAGCACACCAGCGGCCACGTCAGCATCTGTGCGCACACAGACACAGCCAACAACCTCAACGGCCATAGAAGATGGTAGCGAGACAGCCAAAACAAGTGATAACGCCTGCGACCTTCATAAGCCCATTTGGTAAGCGGTCGATAGATCATTATAATCCCGGCCATAGACAGGCACGAAAGCTGTGCACCGACATCGAAGAGAAATACTGGGCGCACCAGCAACATCACCAGCACTGTGACTAACAAGGCATTCATCCCCTGATTCC
>Ga0310696_10008385_pt1 | contig 12049 bp, 7 predicted proteins | sample AusTroGonzalo_MG_4_FD_203885 | JGI IMG/M metagenome (GOLD analysis project Ga0310696, IMG submission 203885) | Bovine rumen microbial communities from tropical cattle in Woodstock, Queensland, Australia - Gonzalo_02 (v2) (version 2) | ecosystem: Host-associated > Mammals > Digestive system >... | reverse complement strand
GGGATGACCTGCTGATTATCCCCCGCAAACGTGGCGACGTGCTGATCGACGGATATAATGCGTTGCTGCGCGGGTTCGGGGCGATGAATTTCACGCTGGCCCATGAAGCTTATCACTGGTTTGCGCATCGGGCGTATGTAGATTTTCACAGGTTGACAGGGAAACAGGCGGACGGCTCCTACAACGGAACTTCGCGGTACAGTTCTGCCGACATATTGGAAATCCAGGCCAACGCTATGGCATCCCGGATTCTGATGCCGCGGCAGGCATTCATCCGGAAGGCCCGCGAGATGTCCGGGGACGACATACACAGCACCATCAATTCGCTCGCGTCTTTTTTTCATGTATCCTATTCTGCGGCAACGATCCGGCTGGCACAACTGGGGCTGTATGATTTCCGCACTCCGGTAGAAACCACTCATGTGACGCCCTGGGATGCTTTTGATGTGTATCTCTCCGATGACGCTTTCCGTGAACTGGTGGATACGGAACAGATCGTCTATACGGATGAGCACTATGTGTATAACAGGCCGGAATATGTGACGCTGGTCTGGGAGGATGTACCGAAGTACGGCTGTTCCGGCGGACCGTATCAGATTACGGATTACGCGCTTTCGCATCCGGAAGAGGCGTTTGTTCGCTTCACGATCGACCACAGGCGGGTGATCGGACACGATGGGGAAATACTTCAGGCCCGTTCGGATGCTTATCTGCGGGCACAGGTGAATTCGACGCGCCGGTTGCTGCCTGAAAAAGCAAAAAAGATGAAACGGTTCGCGAAAATATTTGAACAAAAGTATCAAAGCAGGGGCGGGAAAACATTCTGCGAAACGGCAAAGGAGATCATCGAAGAACGATATGGGTCAGATGAAGAGGTTTCACCTGTAAAAGCATTCTGTGGCGATACGCTTCAGAAACGGCAGTATTATGAAAAAATCATGAAAGGAACTGCGGGACAGCCGGAAAACAATACATTGATGAGCTTGTGTGTTGGATTTTGCCTGAGCGTAGAAAAGGCGGTGGAGTTGTTCCGGTCCGCCGGAAGGTCGCTTTCCTGGTCGCGAACCGATCAGGCCTATTGCTTCATTCTGGCTCATATGCGGGATCAGGATATCGAAGACGTAAACGTTTTTCTGGATGATCTGGGGATAAGTCCCCTTGGGACAAAACAGAACAAACAGTAAGCGCGCTTTCTATATATGATATGCACTTTGAAAGTGCATGAAAAAAAGGTCATTGAGGTAACCTGCTCATGCGGACGCTGTATGCCGGTTTCGGCATCCGAAGCAGCCGACAACATGAGGAGGACCCCGATATGATGAAGGAACTGAACACCACCGTTCTGCCCGAAGTGATGAAGACGCTGCCTTTCTGCTGCTGGAAGCTGGAGAAGGATCTGCAGGGAAGGGATACGAAGGTGCCCTACAATCCAAAAACTGGGTACAGGGCCAAAGTAGACACGCCTTCCACATTCGGAACGCTGGACGAGGCGCTGGATGCGTACGGGAGCGGCAATTATGCCGGAATCGGTTTCAACATTTCCGAAGAGAGCATAGGCGAAGATGCTGGTGAGATCGGAGGATTCGATCTGGACGACTGCGTAACGGACGGAGTGATTTCTGAAGCGGCGCAGGATGTTCTTTATCTTTTTTCGGATGCCTATGTTGAATTCTCGCCTTCCGGGACCGGCTTACATGGGTATTTCCTGCTGCCGGAAGGGACTGCTTTTGACCGGGATGAGTATTATATCAACAACCGAAAGAATAAAATGGAGATCTATCTGCCGGGAGTTACGAAACATTTTCTGACGCTGACAGGGAATGTTTACCGGACCGGAAATATGCGGATTACGGCGAAAAATCTGCAGGTGTTTCTGGATCGTTATATGGTGCGCCCGAAAAAAACTGTTGTTGCCGTAACTCCACCGGAAGGCGGTTCCATCCTTTCCGACGGCGAGGTTATCCGGAAGCTTTCCAATGAACCGAATGGAGAACGGTTTATGCGCCTGTACCGCGGTGAATGGGAAGATTGTGCGTCGGAAGATGCCGCGAACTGGTCTCATTCGGAGGCCGATATGTGCCTGTGCATGAAACTGGCGTTTTACTGTCGGGGAGATCTGGAACAGATGGACCGACTTTTTCGGGGCAGCGGGTTGATGCGCGAAAAATGGGACAGGCAGACCGGAGGCTCGACCTACGGGGAGATCACCATGACGAATGCAGTTCAATACTGTTCCGCGTTTTATGAGCCGCCGGAACGAAGCTCTGCTGCCGAGGATTTTGCGGATACGGAAGATTGTGCGGAACAGGTTGACACATTGCTGGCCGGTGAGATTACGCCTGAAGTGATTCTTTCAGGGGACGCACTGAAGCTTGCCGCCTGGGCCTATGAGAACGATATGCTCCGTTATACCCGGATCCGTCAGGCAGTACCAAAGGAAGTCGGCGTCCGAAATTTCGAGACGGCTATGAAACGGCAACTGACATCGACATCCGGGATGCACCCGGCAATCGGGAAGGACAAACTCCTTTCCCTGCCGGGAGTAGTTGCCCCGGGGATGATTGTCCCCGGGAACTGGATTTTGGATGAACACGGTATCCGGTATATTGACGACGAGGGCTGCGTCGTCACGGTTTCGCCGGAGCCTCTGTTTGTCAGCGCAAAGATGGAGAATGTGGACGATGGAAGTGAAAAACTGGAGCTGACATACCGCCGGAACGGACGATATCGGAAGCTGATCGCGCCGCGATCTGATCTGCTGAACAGGAACAGTATCATACAGTATGCGGATGCCGGGCTTCCTGTATCCTCCGGAACGGCAGGAAACCTGACACGGTTTATTGCGGAGATGGAAGCGGCAAACTGCATGTCGATTCCGCTCAACAGGTGCATCCGGCGTGCCGGATGGGTTGGAGACGAATTTTTTCCTTATCTCCTGAACAGTCCGATGCTGGCGCAGGAGGACGAGGAAAACGCAGAACGTTTTCTGGAACATCTGCGTCAGAACGGCAGTAAGGAAAAGTGGTTTTCCATGGCGGCGAAAGTGCGCTCGATGCCGTTTGCAAGGGCAATGCTGGCGGCAAGCTTCGCATCTCCGCTGTTATATCTCCTGCAACATCGGAATATTTATTTTCATAACTGGTGCGATACCAAATCCGGCAAGACCGCCGCACTGAAGTTTGCTATGTCTGTATGGGGCGATCCGGCATCCCTGGTTAAATCCTACTTTGCGACGATGGTCGGTATGGAGCACAGGGCGGGTACGATGAAGCATCTGCCGCTGGCGCTGGATGAACTGCAGACGATCGATAAGAGGATGAGCATCAATAATATGGTCTATACGCTGGGAAACGGCGTCGGAAAGACCCGGGGACGGGCGGGGGGCGGCATCAGGGCGATTGATGTTTGGAGGAATTGCATCCTGTCTACCGGCGAGCAGCCGATCAGCGCGGACAGTTCCATGGACGGAATCAATACGCGGCTGCTTGAAATATACGGGAAACCTGTGGAGGATGAGGCCGTGGCGGCGGAGATGCATCAGGTTTGCGAACAGCATTACGGATTTGCTGCGATACCGTATATCATTTATGTGACGGGACACATGAAGGAAATGAGAGCTGACTTTGAGGGACTTCGCTCTGAGCTGGAACTGCTGTGCGGAAATGAGGATGTGAAGGCTGACAATAGTGCTGTCTTGGCGCTGGCGGATTATTATTCCTCGGTAGCCGTGTTCGGGATGGAGGAGGACGAGGCGCGGAATGAAGCACTTGAGCTGGGAGAGACGTTGATGACCGCGCTGAAGCAGGAGGATCACACGGACACGGTGGACCGTGCCTGGAATTTTGTATCCGGCTGGGTGGCCTGCAACAAAGACAAATTCGCATCGGATGTGATTGAACCGAGGGAAACGTACGGGACTATTGAAAAAGGAAAGATCTGCGTCATCTGCGCGGCGCTGAACAAGGCATTGGAAGATGCCGGGTATTCTTACCGCAAATGCATCAGGGGTTTCAGCGAACGCGGGTATCTGAAAACCACGACGGATTCCGAAGGGAAAAACCGGAATCAGCATTTGATGCGTGTGAAGGGGATTTCGACACGGGTGTATGTGCTATACATGGAAGTAAACAACGTGAAACCTGCAGACGACGGGTTCCTGTGCTGAAATACGGGTGTAACCACGTAACCACTGTTTTCACACACCATATATACACACATTATGAATAATGAATTATTTAAGTAACTGAAATATAATTTCCGCCAAAAGAAATATGGTGTGGTGGTTACAGTGGTTACAGTGGTTACATCATATGACAATCATTGAAAACAATGAGAATAAGCGATATACTATATCCTGTTGTGTGGATGATAGTGCAGACTGATGAAATGCGTATGGTGATCATACAGCATGAAAAGCGATGAAGAGGAGAAATACTGAAATATGATGAAGAAACTTACAGTAATCGGGTGCACGATGTGGATTGTCGGACTTGTTACCGCGATCATCGGGCTGAATTTGACGGGAAATGCCAAGACATGGGTCTCCATTGTCGGAAACGTTGTGTTTTTGGTCGGTCTGGGAATCACAGGGGTAGTTTGGATGAAAAAGAAAAAGGACGAAGATAAAAACGCTGAGTCAAAATGACTCAGCGTTCTTCGGTCACGAATGATATCCTTTCGGGTTTTTGTGCTGGAAGTTGTAGGTGTCGCGGCACATGTCCTCGAGGTTCTTTTCGGCTTCCCAGCCGAGAAGCTCTTTGGCTTTTGACGGATCCGCGTAGTTCTCGGCGATATCGCCGGGGCGCCTGGGAGCGATAACATACGGAACGGGTACGTTGTTCACCCGAACAAACGTGTTGACCAGGTCGAGAACGGAATACCCATGACCGGTGCCGAGGTTGATGATCTCGGAGCCGGAATGTTCCTTCGCGTAATCGCAGGCTTTGACATGCCCTTTCGCCAGGTCCACCACATGGATGTAGTCCCGGACGCCGGTGCCGTCCGGCGTGGGGTAGTCATTGCCGAAGACGGAAAGCTTTTCCAGTTCACCGACGGCAACTTTGGCGATGTACGGCATCAGGTTGTTCGGAATGCCGGAGGGATCCTCGCCGATCAGGCCGGAGGAATGAGCGCCGATGGGGTTGAAATAGCGCAGAAGTACAACGCTCCACTCAGGATCGGCAGCAGCCTGACCTTCCAGAATCTTTTCGATCATGTATTTGGTCCATCCGTAGGGATTGGTGCAGCCGACGGACGGCATATCCTCCCGGTATGGAACGGTCGGCTGGTTACCGTAGACGGTCGCGGAGGAAGAGAAGACGATCCGCTTGACTCCGTGAGCCTGCATTGTTTCGCAAAGGGTCAGGGTCGTGTCCAGGTTGTTCCGGTAATAACGCAGCGGCTGTGCAACGCTTTCGCCGACTGCTTTCAGGCCGGCAAAATGGATGACGCAGTCAAAATCGTTTTCCGAGAAGATCCGGTCCATCGCAGCTTTATCCGAAACATCCGCCTCATAATGGGGGATGGGGTGGCCGACGATCTTCTCGATCCGGCGGATCGATTCCGGGGAACTGTTGATATAATTGTCTACGATGACCGGGTCGTGGCCCGCGTCGCAGAGTTCGACACAGGTATGGGAGCCGATGAAGCCGGCTCCGCCGGTAAGTAATATTTTCATGAGTTATCCTCCTATGTGGGGGCTTTCCGATCGCCCCCACACCCCTTCGGTCAGAATGTATTTTACTGCTTGGGGAAGTTCGGCTGCCTCCATGCCCCTTCGGATTATAATGCGGGCGGGTAACTGCCGTTGTCGTGGAGCTTCTTGAGCTCGGACGCTACGTATTCCTTGTCTTCCTTGTAGGTGACGCCGAACCAGACAGCGTTGGTTGAGAGGACCTCAACTTTCAGGCCTTCGGTATGCATCAGGGTGTCGACCAGGGCCGGAAGCAGGCATTCTTTCTTCAGCGGATCGCCGGCGGGATCCTTCAGGAAAGCCGACAGGTATCTGATGCCGGAATCAAAGAAAGAAGGAGCAAAGCCCCACATATTCATGGAGACAAGGGCGTCCGGATCGAGAATAATCCCGTTGGGATCATCATGGATATCGCGGATCGTTCCGTCAGGGAAGGGCAGGATGCTGTAGGTTTCAACAACCTTGACCAGATAGCCGTCTTCGTCTTTTGTGCAGACGCCGCGTGTTACATGACCGTTCTTGGAGATCGTGTTTTTCAGGTAATAAGCGACCATGGAAGCTTTGTTTTCTTCATGCGCGATGCGGTGAAGAGAATCGGCCATTGCCTTAAAGGCGTCCTTTCCGTAATAATCATCCGCATTGATGACGGCAAAAGGCTCATGAATCAGATCTTTTGCGCAGACGACGGCGTGGACGGTCCCGTAGGGCTTGGCCCGGTCGGCAGGCGGGACAAAACCGTCGGGAAGGGTATCGTATTCCTGATAGGCATAGGCCACCTGGACTTTTTTCGCGATTTTGTCTCCGATCATGGTGCGGAAGGTATCAGCCATGCTCTTGCGGATGACAAAAACGACTTTGTCAAAGCCGGCCTCCACCGCGTCATGAATGGAATACTCCATCAGGATCTCTCCGTTCGGACCGATTCTGTCGATTTGCTTGTTCCCGCCATACCGGGACCCCAGACCTGCGGCCATGATCAGAAGCGTTGTATTCATAGATTTTTACCCCCTCTTCCTTTTCGGAATTTGTTGACTGTTTGATATTCTGAACCGGAATGTTTTGATAACTCCGGATCGGACCACTCTGACGGGGAACCCCGTGATTCCCGGAAACGGGCGGCGAGTTGATATTACTGCGGTATCCGCGCACTTGATTGTCCTCCCGGTATACGGTCTGGGACTGTGTGCTGAATTTCTGGAATCCGCGGGTTGAGTCCTTTTTCCTGATGGCCTGCTGACGGCCGGTCAGCCCGGGAGAACGCTCAAAGCCCTGCGTGGAATCGGGTTTGAGCAGGACGGTGAAGGTCCGGAGAATCAGTTTGACGTCCAGCCAGATGGAAAAGCTCTCGATATACATCAGATCCAGCATCAGCTTATCTTCCGCGGATGTGTTGTAGCGGCCTTCAATCTGTGCGTAACCAGTGAGTCCTGCTTTCATCTTCTCCCTGTACACAAAGGCTGGGAGCTTTTTCTTGTACCTGGCCACATTCGCGATCATTTCAGGACGCGGACCGACCATAGACATATCCCCGACAAGGATGTTATAGAACTGGGGAAGTTCATCCAGCCGGTAACGGCGGAGGAAAGCGCCGACTTTTGTAATCCGCGGGTCATTCTCAGCTACGGAAACCTGGATATCGTTCTGGCTGCTGTTCGGAATCATGGTCCTGAATTTCCGGATGATGAAGGTCTTCCCGTCCGCGGTGACGCGCGGCTGGGAAAAGATAACGGGCCCGTGGTCTTCCAGCTTGATCATAATTGCGATAACCAACAGCACGGGGGACAGCAGAACAAGGGCCAGCACGGAGAGGACGATATCCCCGAGGCGCTTGACAAAACGCTGGAAGAAGGTGATCTTATTATATTCCATGGCAAGGAAAGCGGCGTCGTCCACGATGGCCGGCCGGGCGTTGGAAAGCATGATATCTTCCAGATCGGCCTTGCACATCACATCCTTGCGGTCATCATAGCAGATCTTCAGCAGGGCAAACTTGGCCCCTTCCGGGACATTGCCGAGAAAAATCACATCCGCGTTATGAATCCGGCGGGTCAGATCCGGCACGTTATAGAGCACAACGTCATCCACACGCCACTGGAGATAGTAACGCCCGATTTTGGCGCGCATATCAGCTTCCTGCGAAGGCGAGCCGATGATGACCAGGCAGCTGCGGGGCGGGGTGTAGCTGAAATAGATCTGATTGCCGACGCGGACAAAGAGGACAATAATCAGGATCTGCAGCACCATGCACAGGAGCAGGCACAGCAGGTCCGGGCCGAACAGGGTCAGGCGCTCATTATAGTTCTCATTGACGTTCATGATTTCGAGCTGAAGATAGGTGACAAGATCGGTAATCACGGTGCTCCCGATCATTGCGGAAATGACAGGCTTGTTTTTCTTCCGCCCGACTTCAAAGCCGCCGTATACCGCGTGCATGGCGATGGTCATCGCCGTAAAAGTCAGCAATGTGGTCGCCAGGGTACGGTTGACCACCCGCAGGAACACATTGTTGATCGAAAGACACACAAAAAAAGTGACACCCAGAAGAATATAAAGACAGATCGACATGATACCGATCAGAATGTCCGTTTTTGTCTGATGAGATGAACGAGTCCGAGAAGCCAACCGGAACCCCTCCATTTCACAAAAAACTACATTATATTATCATAGTAAAGACAAGGGTGTCAATTGCGGAAAAAAGAGTTTACAACTCGAAATAAGAATGATAAAATTTTATATTGAGCTATTATCGATTCCTGATGATGGCTCAGGCCAGCGGATTCCTGAATGGCAGGGTCCGGCGGAAAGGAAAGAGCAGATGAACCAGAACGAATATAATAATGTTCAGGGCCAGGGCTACGGTTCGCAGCAGGGGTATCCTGCCGGAAGTTATCCCGCCGGTAGAGCGTTCCAGGGATACCCTCCGCAGCAGCAGCAGGGTTATCCGCCGCAGCAGCAGGCATATCAGGCTCAGCAGCAGGCGGGGTACCAGCCGACGCAGCGCGTTTATCAGACGCCGCAGGTTACGGGCAGCCAGCCTGCCGTCGGGGGCCAGGGAGGGGTTCAGCAGACAAGGAATACCGGGACCCAGCCTGCCGCGGTCCCTTATCAGGGCGCCTACCAGAATCCCTACGCCCAGCAGAACTATACGCAGGGGCAGCCGAATTATTCCCAAGGGCAGCAGGGTTATTCCGCGCAGACAGGTTACGCCCAGGTGAACGGTTATCCGCAGGCTGCAGGGCAAAGCAATATTCAGCAGGGTTATCCGTATCAGACCGGCCAGGTCCCGGGCGCCAGCTATATTCCCCAGACACCGTACCAGCAGCCGTACAATGCGCAGGGGTACAATACACAGGGTTATCAGCCTGTCGGATACAGCCAGGGCTATAACGCATACGGCCAGATGGGGCGCGGACAGCAGATCCCGGTGAATCCGGTGCAGGAGACGGGCGGTCAGATGCCGCTGAACGGCGGCGGTTACGTTCCGCAGCCGGTTCCCGTGAGGCGGAAACCCTTTGTGATGTCGGACGCCGACCTTCTGGTGCTCGGTGCCATTCTCCTGATTCTGTTCGCTCTGGGAATGTTTGTGCCCTCTATGGGTTTCCTGAAATGGGTATTCCTGATTCTCACGGCGGCAACGATCGCGCTCCTGTGGATTAAACCGCTGGTCGCGAAGAACAAGACCATCTGCTATACGATCATCTTCGCGCTGCTGGCGCTGGTCACGGTGATCGGCTTTGTGACGAAAGGGTCGGGCACCGCGTCTCCTTCCGGTGGACAGACAGGCGGGGATCCGACAGTCATCTCGTCACAGGGCAGCGGGAACACTGCCGTAACGGATCAGCCGTTCGCGGAGGCAACGCCGGAAATATCGGTCACACCCACCCCTGAGCCGCAGACGTCAAGCAACGTGACGGACCGGCTTGAGACCTTCTTCTATTACTGGAGCGCAAACCGTCAGGATGATATGCTGACCCTGTGCTCGCCCAGCTGGCAGAACAAGGTGGAAAACCCGAAGACAGCGTTGTTCGGCCTGATGGCGAACCGCACGCCGAAGGACTACGCGGTGGAAAGCGTATCCGGAACGGATTACGATACCAGCCGGACGGTGACCATCACTTCGCTGATGGACCGCAACAACGGGAAGGATCCCGTCAGGTACCGGATGAGCATTATCATGGTCAACGAGGGTGACGAGTGGTATGTGGATCCGCAGAGCCTGCAGACCTATGAAGCCGCGGACACCCCTGATCCGTCGGTTACCGAAACGCCGGGACCGACGCCGGAGCCTGAGACTTCCGCTGATACGGTTCTGTACTACAATCCGAGCGGCGGCGAGTATTATCACCGGGATCAGAACTGCAAGCGGATCAATGAGCGCTATCTGCCGCTCCAGGGGCATTTCACTTATGCCGAACTGAGCAAGGATAAGTACAGCAAGCTGAAACCTTGCGCCATCTGCGGAGCACCCTCGGCCGGGCAATGACGGAGAATTCGATTGAGCGGCTGCAGGCCCGGATTCACCTTCCGGAAAACGGGACTTTTCTGATCGGCCTCTCCGGCGGAGCGGACAGCGTGGCCCTGACGATGATGACGGCCCAAAGGATCCGGGAGGGAACGATCCGCGCCGCTGCCGTCCATGTGAACCACGGCCTGAGAGGGGCTGAGTCGGACGAAGACGAGCGCTTTGCCAGGGAACTGTGCAGGGAACTCGGGATCGCGTGTTATGTATACCGGGCGAATCTGTCAGGCCGCAGCGATGAAGCGGCTGCCAGGGAAGCGCGGTTTGCCTGCTTCCGGCAGGCGCTTCGGGAAAACGGGGCAGACGGTCTGCTGCTTGCCCACAATGCGGACGACCAGGCGGAAACCTTTCTGATGAGGCTTCTGCGCGGGTCCGGAGCGGACGGACTGCAGTGCATGGCGGAAGAACAGGTTACAGGCGGAATCCGGATCCTGCGCCCGATGCTGACGCTGGGGCGGGAAGAGATCCGGGAATCGCTCCGAAGGGACGGAGTCAACTGGCGGGAAGACAGCAGCAACCGGGATAAAGCATACCTCAGGAACAGGATCAGGATGGAACTGATCCCGCAGATGGAGGCGATTGCGCCCGGGGCTGTCAGACGGATCTGCGAAGCGGCAAGGCTGATCCGGAAAGATAACGAAGCGCTGCAGGATGCCGCACGGGAGAGAATGAAAGCTGCAGCCAAAGCGGACTTGCTTGCAACCGATGAACTGGAAAAAGACCCGGAAGCGGTACAAAGCAGGGCGCTGAGAATGTGGTGGCGGGCAAACGGCCCGGAACTGGATGAGCATGAACTGAGCTCAGACCAGACGAAGCAGCTGATCATGCTGCTGAAATCAGAGAAGGGGAAGGTCAACCTGCCAGGCGGATACCACGCCGACAGGAGTCCCGGATTCCTTCATCTGAGCGGCCCGGTGCGGGAGACGCCGGCGCCGGTAAAAGTCAGCGGACCTGAAACAATCTTTCAGGGATTCCGGCTGACGGTAACCCCTTCCGAGGGAAACCCGGGAGACGGCAAACGAACCCAGGAAGTCCCTTCCGGATGGATTTCCGGATGCGAAATCCGGACAAGGCGGCCCGGTGACAGGATCCGTCCGTTCGGAATGAACGGCAGCAGGAAACTGCAGGATTATCTGACGGACCGGAAGATTCCGGAGCCGTTCCGGGATCGGATTCCGCTGCTGTGCAGAGGAGAGGAAGTCCTCTGGGTATGCGGAGTCGGTGCGGGAAACATTCCCGGATGGAGTAAGGAGGAGCAGCCGGTGAGGCTGACATGGGATGGGGACATTCCGTGGATGTAAGAAAGGAACCGAAATGGAACAGAGCGCAACAATCTACCGGGATCTGGACCGGATCCTGGTCACAAAGGAAGAAATTGCTAAGAAGGTCAAAGAACTCGGGCAGCAGATTACCCGGGATTACGAGGGAAGACAGCCTGTTCTTGTCTGTATCCTGAAGGGCGCCGCGATCTTCTTCTCGGATCTGATCCGGGAGATCGATCTTCCGCTGACAGCCGACTTTATGGCGATCTCCAGTTACGGAAGCGCCACAAAGACAAGCGGCGTTGTCCGGGTGCTGAAGGATCTGGATCATGACATCGTCGGCAAAGATGTCATTATTGTGGAGGATATTGTCGATACCGGCGTGACGCTCAGTTATCTGCGCAGCATGCTGCTGCACCGCGGTGCGGCCTCCATCAAGGTTGCCGCGCTTCTGGACAAAACGGCCCGGCGGCAGGTGAAGGATCTGCTGGTAGACTATGTATGCTTTGACATTCCGGATGCGTTTGTGGTAGGCTATGGACTTGATTACGCGCAGGTTTACCGTAATTTACCTGA
>Ga0310696_10008384_pt1 | contig 12049 bp, 9 predicted proteins | sample AusTroGonzalo_MG_4_FD_203885 | JGI IMG/M metagenome (GOLD analysis project Ga0310696, IMG submission 203885) | Bovine rumen microbial communities from tropical cattle in Woodstock, Queensland, Australia - Gonzalo_02 (v2) (version 2) | ecosystem: Host-associated > Mammals > Digestive system >... | reverse complement strand
GGGGCTTGGGAGGAGGCCTGGCCGGTCGGCAACGGCCGCATCGGCGCGATGGTCTACGGCGGCACCGGGACCGAGGAGCTGCAACTCAACGAGGAGACCATCTCCACGGGCGGTCCCTACGAGAACTGGAATCCCAAGGGCCTGCAGAACCTGCAGAAAATCCGTGAGCTGATCTTCTCCGGCCGCTATGACGAGGCCCAGAAGCTGGGCGACGAGAATTTCCTCTCGCCGGTCGGCGAGGAGATGTCCTACCAGACCGCGGGCTCGCTGAAGATCAAGTTCCTGGACCGGGACGGGGAAGTGACGGACTATCGGCGCGAACTGGACATCGAGCGGGCGGTCGTCCGGACCAGCTACCGGATCGGCGGGGTGGAATACGTCGAGGAGGTCTTCGCCTCGCTCGTGGACCAGCTCATCATCGTGCGCCTGACGGCCTCCCGGCCGAAGTCGATCAGTTGCGAGCTGTTCTACACGACCCCGATGCCCGACACGCGGGTGAGCACGGTGGGCGGCAACCTGCTGCGCCTGGAAGGCAAGGGAAGCGACAAGGGGAGCATCCCGGGCGCCATCCGCTATGTCAACGATACGCGGGCCACGCTGAAGGGCGGCAAACTGAGCGCGGCGGAGGACAAACTCTGCGTGGAGGGTGCCACGGAGCTGCTGCTGCACATTTCGATGGCGACCAATTTCGTGGACTACAAGACCGTTGACGGCGACCCGTATGCGCGGAATGCCACCTGCCTGAAGAACGCCAGGAAGAAATACCGCAAGGCCCTTGCCGCGCACGTCGCGGCCTACAAGGCCCAGTTTGACCGGGTCCGTCTGGACCTCGGCCCTTCGACGGGCGGAGACCGCCCGGTCGACGAGCGCATCCGGACCTTCGGCGCGACGCCGGATCCCGCGTTGGTGGCGACCTACTTCCAGTTCGGCCGCTACCTGCTGATCAGCTGCTCGCAGCCCGGCACGCAGGCGGCCAACCTGCAGGGCATCTGGAACGCCCGCCCGACCGCACCCTGGTGCGGCAATTATACGACCAACATCAACCTGGAGATGAACTACTGGCCCGCCGAGCTGACGAACCTGCCGGAGCTGCACGAGCCCCTGGTGGCGCTGATCCGCGACCTCGCGGAGAGCGGTGCCGCCACGGCGCGCAACATGTACGGCTGCCGCGGCTGGGTGGTGCACCACAACTCCGACCTGTGGCGCATCACGGGCGCGCTGGACTACGCCTATTGCGGCCTGTGGCCGAGCGGCGGCGCCTGGCTCTGCCAGCACCTCTGGGACCGCTATCTGTACAATGGCGACAAGGCCTATCTGGCGGAAGTCTATCCGCTGATGAAGGGTGCGGCCGAATTCTTCGTGGATTTCCTCGTGGAGGATCCGCGCACCGGCTATCTCGTGGTGACGCCATCCGACTCGCCGGAGAACCGTCCCGCCGGGATGAAATCCAATGTCTTCGCGGGCGTCACGATGGACAACCAGCTTGTGACAGACCTCTTCACGAATACGGCGCGCGCGGCGGCGATCCTGGAGCGTGACGCCGCGTTCGCGGACACGCTCGACGTGATGCGCCGCCGCCTGCCGCCGATGCGGATCGGCCAGTACGGCCAGCTGCAGGAGTGGTGGGAGGACTGGGACAATCCCAAGGACGACCACCGCCATGTCTCGCACCTCTGGGGCTTCTATCCGGGCTACCAGATCTCGCCCTACCGCACGCCGCAGCTCACCCAGGCCGTGCGCAACACGCTGATCCAGCGGGGCGATCCCTCTACGGGCTGGTCGATGGGCTGGAAGGTCTGCCTCTGGGCCCGGATGCTGGATGGCGACCATGCGTTCAAGCTGATCACCGACCAGCTCACGCTGGTCAGCCCGGCCCGCCAGTTCGGCCATGCCGGAGGTACTTATCCCAATCTTTTCGACGCGCATCCGCCGTTCCAGATCGACGGTAATTTCGGCTGCACGGCCGGCATCGCCGAGCTGCTGCTGCAGAGCCATGACGGCGCCGTGCATCTGTTGCCGGCCTTGCCGGCCGCCCTCGCTTCGGGCTCCGTGGCGGGCCTGCGCGCCCGGGGCGGCTTCGTGGTGGAGCAGCTGGTCTGGGAAGACGGCCATATCGTGGAAGCGCGCATCCGTTCCACACTCGGCGGACGCCTGCGCCTGCGCACCGGTGACGTCGTGACCGCTACGCCCGTGGCCATGATCCGGCGCGGCCCCGCGATGCTGACCGATGCCGGGGAGACGAATCCCAACCCGTTCTTCGCGCCGCAGGAGATCGCCCGGCCGCTGGTCAACGAAAACGCCCGGCTGCAGGATCTCTCCCTGCCGGAGACGTTTGAGTGCGATGTGGAGACGCTGCCCGGTCAGGTCGTGATCGTGCGCCGGTAGTCGGTCGGCTTGACGCCGAATTCTTTCTTGAAGATCTTGCTGAAATAGTGGGGGTCGTTGATCCCTACTGCATAGGAGACTTCCGTGATCGTCCGTCCGCCTTCGCGGAGGAGTTCCTGCGCGCGCGACAGGCGCATCTGGCGCAGGAAACTGGCGGGCGTCGTGCCCAGCAGCGTGCGGCAGCGCTCGAAGAGCACCGAGCGGCTGACATTCATCGCCTCGCACATCTGCGGGACGTCCAGCGAACCGTTGTCGAGATGTGACGCGAGGAAGTTGGTGAACGATTCCGCGAAGCGGCGGTCGTCGCCGTGCAGGTCGCGCAGGAGCGGATCCTCTTCCGGGCCGTCCGTGCCGTTGAGGCGCGGGTTCATCCGGCGCGTCAGCAGGAAGACGGCGAACGCGGCGATCAGCAGATAGATCAGTCCGGCCCAGCCGGTCTGCAGGAACTGCCTGCGCACTACGATATTGAAGCTCAGCTCATTATCTACTTCCAAACCGGCGCCGTTGGTCGAGCGGACCCGCAGGGTGTAGCGGCCCGGGCGCTGGGGCGGGATGCTGATCATCGCCGAGTTGCCGAGGTGGTTCCAGTCTTTGTCCGCCCCTTCCAGCTTGTAGGAATAGAGGACCTGCTCCGGGGCGGTCAGGTCCACGGCCGCCACCTGCAGGCGGATGCCGTCGGACGGATGGATGTGGACGGTCTCCTTGGGATTCAGGCTGCGCCGCTCGCCGGCGATGAAGAATCCCTGGACGAGGAGCTGCGGGACGAAGTTGTTGTTGGAGATCTCCTCCGGGTCGAAGTAGAAGATGCCCGCGGAGGTGTTGAAGCACAGGTTGCCGTCGCGCGTGTAGATCGGAGCGCCTTCGTTGAAGCGCAGCGTGAGGCCGAGCCGGTCGTAGGGGAAGCCGATCAGGCTCCCGGTCTGGGGATTGAGGCGGTTGAGCCCGGCCTGCGTGGCGATCCAGAGGTTGCCGGCCTTGTCCTCGATGGCGGAGAGGATGTAGTTGGACAGCATGCCGTCGTTGGTGGTCCAGGCCCGGAATCCGCTGCCCGCGTCGCCGGAATCGAAGCGCAGCAGGCCGGCGCCGTAGGAGCAGGCGAACAGTTCGCCGGCGCTGGTGAAGAGGACGTGCTGGATGTCGTAGTCGATGATTTGCGTGAAGCGCTCGAAGCGCATCTCTTCCGGTTCGCCGTCCGGATGCTCGCAGACGAAGAGCCCCATCTGGCCGCCGGCGTAGAGGCGCCCGTTGGGGCCCATCGCCAGGCAGCGGAGGCGGTTGCGGCGTTCGGTCGGGAAACTGAGACGGTTCTTCTTGCTGATGAAGAGCCGCTCCTTGTCGTCCAGATCCACGTAGGCGATGCCGTCGTCGAAGGTGCCGATCCAGAGGCGGTGCGTGTTGTCTTCCAGCAGGGAGAAGATATCGTTGCTGTTGAGGCCGTAGAAGAGGTCGTCCTTGCTGTGGCGCGCCATATGGTGGCGCACCCGCTCGTTGGTCTGGACGCTGAGTTCCAGCAGGCCCGCGCCGCGCGTGCCGACCCAGAGGTTGCCGTCGTGCGCGTTCGCCAGGGTGAATCCCGGACGGTCGAGCGTCCAGACGTCCCACTCGTTGAACGCCTCGTCCAGCACGTGCAGGCGGTTGTCGCGCGTGGCGGCGAAGATCAGGCCGGATTCGCCCTGCAGCAGCGCGCGGACGCTGTTTTCCGGCGAGACCTGCCGGGAGGCGTCGATGGGCTTGAGCTTGAAATTCTCCCGGTGGAAGATGACGCGCTCCAGGCCGCCCCAGCCCGAACCGATCCACAGGTTGCCCTGGAAGTCGGACAGGAGGGCGGTGACGCCCGTCTCGGAGTTCCAGCCCTGTTGCAGGTTCTGGTTGAAGAAGGGGACCAGGCGGTATGCGTCGCGGTCATACCAGCTGAGGCTGCCCTGTGAAGAATAGATCCAGAGGTTGCCCCGGGCGTCCGTCAGGCTGCGGAAGGGACCGTCGCTGGCATTCCGGCCCTCCAGGGCGATGTGGCGGCGCGTGCCGTCGTCGAGGTTGTACAGCTCGAATCCGTCGTGGTCCGTCCCGAGCAGCAGCTCCGGCCGGTCGGGCACCTGGACGATGAAGGTGATGTCTGCGGAAAGTTGCGTGGGCAGGGAAGTGAACTGCCGGTCTTTGTAGCACAGGATGTCGCCGCTGGAGCCGATGTACAGCGCGTCTTCGGCCGTCGTCGCGCAAAAGGCGGGAATATCCGATGTCAGGCGTCCGCCGCGGTAGATGCCCTTGTCGGTCAGGATCCAGTCGCTTCCGTCAGGCCCGGCGACCATCCCCCGTACGGTGGCGTCCGACCGGAGGCGGCAGAAACTGGAGAAGGAGGCGTCCAGCATCTCGCCGTTCAGCGTCAGAAAATAGAGCGCGTCCGGCTTCGGCCGGAAAATGGCCTGGATGCCCTGTCCCTGGCTGTCCACCCGGTCCAGTTTCCCCGGATTCGGGTTGAAACGGAAAAGTTTGTTGCTGTAGGAGACGACGAGGATCTCGCCGTTCTCGAGGATCTCCACGTCCGTGAAATGGTTGCTGCGCGGGTTGTCCCGGTCGTCCGGGCTGTCGGTCCGGTAGTTGCGGAAGGTCCGGCCGTCGAACGAATAGAGGCCGCCCCACGTGGCCAGCCACAATTGTCCGAAACGGTCCTGGGCCATATCCTCGACCGTCGTCCCGGAGAAATTGTTCTCGCGGCCATAGCGGGTGAAGGTGTGCGGGGGCTGCGACCAGGACAAAATGGGCAGCAGGGCGCTGAAAATGGCAATCAGGACTTTTTTCGACATATTTCTGGACGGATTTCCGTACAAAAATACACTTTTTTCGCAGACTTATACAAAATTCCACCTAATTCGGACCATCGTCAACACGAATTTCCATCTTCCTTCTTACCTTTGATACGCATTAAGACAAGCAGTCCTAACCTTAAACAATATCCTGGATACTAACGGTTAATAATTGGTTTTTCGGGACGCGCACCAGGAGCGCGTCCTTTTTTATTGCCCGTCGGTGATAACGATGCCGGTATCGTCAAGGTTCTTCTTGACATTGATCCGTTTCCTGAAGCCTTTCTCATATCTGAACTCGATCGGTTTCAAGTTTGCCATGCCGTACGAGTAGTACAGTACATACTTCTTGCCTGTCTCCAGGCCGGTAATCGTCGAGCTGACGCGTTCGATGAGGCAGTTGCAGTTCGCCCTGAAGCTTTGGATGATGGTATACGTGATGACGTTATCCTCTATATTGACGTACTCGTCCAAGCCATCGATGTTGATGGCGCAGTTCATCTCGGCGTCGGTGAGGATCACCGCCAGTCCGTCGTCCGTGTATTCGAGCGTCAGCCAGGTCGTAGCTTCTCCCGACGCTTTGGTGCCGGCGGCTTTTGTGGACGCACATTCCGTCCATGCAAGGTTCAGTGAATGGTAGCTGGCAGGCCACTTTTCGCAGGCGGACAGCAAGAGGGCGGCCGCCAGGGTCATTAGAAGACAGTAATTTTTCATGGTTAGATGTTTTTACATCTATATAACGTCGCGTGACGGGAATTACTGCGCGGATCAGTATTGCGCGACGAATTCGTAGACGATGTTGCCCAGCTGGCGTGCGGGGGCGTCGGCTTTGGCCGAGAACTTGGAAAGGCGTGCCGCGCGGACGGCGAAGGCGCGGAGACAGCCGTCCTTGGACGAGACTGAATCGTCCACCTTGGCACCGACGACCGTTCCGGAAGGATCGACCGTGATCAGTACCGTCACCTGGCCTGCGCCCATGCACCGATAGGCCGGAATCGGCAATTTGCTGGCCTTGCGGCCCTCGAGATAATAGGATACGACCGAAGGACCGTTGTATGGCTGCGCCTCGTCTTTTTTCTCCTCTGTCTTTACCGGCGCCGGAGTCGGGTCCGCATAGTCCTCCTGCGGCACTTCAAAGCCTTTGCTCAGCTCTTCCTGGAGCCGCTGCGCGTCCTTGTAGAGCTGCTCTGCGTCCGTGCCCCGGTCATCCTTCAACGATCCCCGGTCCACGGCCACGCCGCGTACCGGAGGCGCCGCATCGATCTCCTCCTGCAGCCGCTGTGCGATGCTCTCCTTGAACTCCGCCTCCTGCTTCAGGCGCTCGATCTCTTCCTCCAGGCGCTCCTTCTCTTCGAGCTTGGAGAAGTCCAGCACGAAACTGTTCTCCCGGGTGGAGGCCCAGTTCAGACCGGCCAGCAATAAGACAATCACCACCGCGAGGTGAACGATCACGGTGGTGTAGATGCCTGCCTTTTCTTCCTGGGAAAGCCGGCGCACGACAGACTAGAATTTGGCCTTCAGGGACTTCTCGATGGTGGCCGTGATCACGTCGATGGCCACTTTGTTGTGTCCGCCCTGCGGGATGATGATGTCAGCGTAGCGCTTGCTCGGCTCGATGAACTGCAGATACATCGGCTTGACGGTCCGCGAGTAGCGCTCGATGACCCAGTGGACATCCTTGCCGCGCTCGCTGATGTCGCGTGCCATCACGCGCATCAGGCGGTCGTCGTCGTCCGCATCCACGAAGATCTTGATGTCCATCTGCTCGCGCAAATGCTTGCAGGTGAAGATCAGGATGCCTTCGATGATGATGACGTCGGCGGGTTCCACCCGCACCGTCTCGGTCTTGGACCGCGAGCAGGAGATGTAGGAATACACCGGCTGCTCGATGGTCTTGCCCTTCTTGAGTTCGCTGAGCTGCTTGCACAGCAGGTCCCAGTCGATCGCGTCGGGGTGATCGAAGTTGTGGTTGCGCTTCTCCTCGTCGGAGAGGTCGCTGGAGTCCTTGTAGTAGGCGTCCTGGGGAATCACCACCACACGCTTGTCGTGGAGTTGTTCGGTGATGGCCCTGACGACGGTCGTCTTGCCTGAACCGGATCCGCCGGCGATGCCGATGACTAACATAGTTCTGTCTTTTTAACGTCGTTTAAAACTCCGCGTTCTTGGGGGTACGCGGGAACGGAATGACGTCCCGGATGTTGGACATGCCGGTGATGAAGAGCAGAAGGCGCTCGAAGCCCAGGCCGAAGCCGCTGTGCGGGCAGGAGCCGAAACGGCGGGTGTCGATGTACCACTCGAGGTTCTTGCGGCTCATCTGGAGCTCGTCGATACGCTTCTCGAGCTTGGCCAGGTCGGCCTCACGCTCGGAACCGCCGATGATCTCGCCGATCTTCGGGAAGAGGACGTCCATTGCGCGGACGGTCTTGCCGTCTTCGTTCTGCTTCATATAGAAGGCCTTGATGTCCTTCGGATAGCCCGTCAGGATGACCGGCTTGCCGAAGTGCTTCTCGACCAGGTAGCGCTCGTGCTCGCTCTGGAGGTCGATGCCCCAGGCGACGGGGTACTCGAACTGGACGCCGTTCTTGACGGCTTCCTCGAGGATGCGGATGCCCTCGGTGTACTCGAGGCGAACGAACTCCGTGCCGATGACGCTGCGCAGGCGCTCCACCAGCTCCGGATCATAACGGTCGTTGAGGAACTGGATGTCGTCCATGCAATGCTCAAGGGCATAGCTGACCAGGTGCTTGATGAAGTCCTCGGCCAGGTCCATGTTGTCCTTGATGTCGTAGAACGCCATCTCGGGCTCGATCATCCAGAACTCCGCGAGGTGACGCGGGGTGTTGGAATTCTCGGCGCGGAAAGTCGGGCCGAAGGTATAGATCTCGCCGAGCGCCGTGGCGCCGAGCTCGCCTTCGAGCTGGCCGCTCACCGTGAGGCTGGTCTGCTTGCCGAAGAAGTCCTTGCTGTAGTCGATGCGGCCTTTCTTGTCGCGCGGGACGTTCTCCAGCGGCAGCGTCGTGACCTGGAACATCTGTCCGGCGCCTTCGCAGTCGGACTCGGTGATGAGCGGGGTGTGCAGGTAGACGAAGCCCTTGCTGTGGAAATACTCGTGGATGGCAAAGGCCATCTGGCTCCGGAGCCGGTAGATGGCGCCGAAGGTATTGGTACGCGGGCGCATGTGTGCGACCGTCCGCAGATACTCGAAAGACGTGTCTTTCTTCTGCAGGGGATATCGCATCGGGTCACAGGTGCCGTAGACCGTGATTTCTTCCGCTTTGATCTCGACCGCCTGGCCGCTGCCGACCGATTCCACCAGCGTGCCGTTCACGGCGATGCAGGCGCCTGTTCCGATCTGGGCAAGCACCGGCTCCATCTTCTCGTTCTTGTCGACGACGATCTGGATGTTCTTGATGGTCGAGCCGTCGTTCAGGGCGATGAACGCGATCTCCTTGTTCCCTCTCTTCGTCCTGACCCAACCTTTGGCCAGAACCTCACGGCCTGCTTCCATCGCGAGCAGGTCTTTGACCTTGGTACGAAGTATTTCCTTCATATGATTCTTTATATTTTAAAAAGCAGCCCTCGTGGAAGGGGGCTGCTCGTATTCGGTACTGCGTCCTGCTTATTTCGCAGGCTTTCTTGCAGTGTACATGATCTTCAGCGCGGAGCAGCGACGCAGCTCCTGCTTCACGTCGGTAATGATACCCATTCTGACATCTTGATCAGCCCGGATGGACACGGTCATCAGCTGACGGTCGCTCTCCTTCTTGGAGTCGCGCTCAGCAGCGATGAAGTCGCGGATTTCGTCCGTGGTGCGGAAGGAGTCGTTCAACTGGATACGGGACTCGGTACCGAACTGCTGCTGATAGGCGAGGGTCGGGGAACCGATGTTGATGTATGAGTTGAGGTCCTTGCGGTCCAACTTGACGACTTCGGAGGCTTCAGGAGTGACAACCTTGACCTTGTTCTCGGTCTCACGCATCTGCGTGGTAACCATGAAGAAGAACAGGAGCATGAAAACGATATCCGAGAGCGAGCTCGAAGTGATTCCCGGCATTTCTTTTTTGCCGCCTTGCTTGAATCTAGACATATTTCTATCCTCCTATTTATCTTCTCTGACCAATGTCCTTAGGCTCCGCCTCGGAGATGTTCTGCGGGATACAATCCTTGACGACCTTCTGTTCGTCTTCGCCAAGGGCGGCGAACTTGCGACCGTACTCGCGCATGCTGAAATCATCACGCAGTTCGTTGACGGCCTTGACCAGTTCGTTCTGCACGGCGATGTACGCCTTGTAGCTGGTACCACGGTCGTTCTGCAGTGAGATCACGCCCTTGGAGACGGGGTAGGTGCCCTTGCTGTATCCAGCGATCTCCTTGACTTCCTTCTCAGGGAGGTTCGGATCGTTGGTCGGGTTGGTTAAGAACTCTTTGATCTTGTCTTTGAGCTGGGAGACATCGATGGCTTCAGAACCGGCAAGAATCCTATCGGCCGCGTTGATCTTCACCTGGATGATGTTGCGGCGGTTGACCTTCTGGTCCTCGATTTTCTGAGTGGGATCAGGCATCGGCGGGAGACGGCGGTTGAGTCCGAAATGCGAACCCATGGTCGTCGTCATCAGGAAGTAGCACAACAACAGGAAGGCGATATCGGCCGTAGAACTCGAATTGATTGCTGGTGTTTTCTTAGCCATGATTACTACTTGTTTGCAATAGCCAGACGGATCTCACCGACGATGATGGCCAGGATGGCACCGACGCCGGTAATCAGCGTGAGGTTAAGGATGGTGTCCGTAAGTTTGAGCGTAGCGGCGGAAACGGGCTTGCCGTTGTAGCCGATCGGGGCATTGCCCTTCGCGAACAGATAGGCGACGAAGCACAGAGCAGCGACAGCGACCAGGGTGATGCCCATCTTGACGAGGGCCTTCGGGTCGTTCTTGACGTTGATGATGAATCCGACGACAATCCAAGCGAAGAGGGCGAGAAGGATCATGATTGCTGCCATGGAGAGGAGTGCGTTGGTCGGCGGCAGGGCGACTTGATCCGGTTTCGGAGTCGCAAAGCCGGAAACGAAACCCCAGACCAGAAGAGCAACGCTAATCACGATCAGCGCAACCATTCCCCATTTGAATATCTTGTTGAGTTTCATTATATTCAGTATTTACTGGGAAACGATTATTTCTTGCCGTATTTGGTGAGGACGTCGATCAGGCTGATGGAAGAATCTTCCATGTCGATGGTGATGGACTCGATCTTGGCGAGGATGTAGTTGTAGAAGATCTGGAGGATCATGGCCACGATAAGACCACCGACCGTCGTGATAAGGGCGATCTTCATACCACCGGCAACAACGTTCGGGGAGATGTCACCAGCAGTCTGGATGGCGTCGAAAGCGTTGATCATACCGATAACCGTACCGAGGAATCCGAGGGACGGGGCGATGGCGATGAACAGGGAGATCCAGGAGAGACCGCTTTCCAGCTGGCTCTGCTGAACGCTGCCGTAGGAGATGATCGTCTTCTCGACCACGTCGATACCCTGGTCGTAGCGCAGGAGACCCTGATAGAAGATGCTGGCGACCGGACCGCGGGTGTTGCGGCAGACTTCCTTAGCCTTCTCGATGCCACCTTCGTTGAGGGCAGCCTCGACATTCTCGACCAGCTTCTTGGTGTTGATCTTGGAGAAGGAGAGGTAGAGAATACGCTCGATAGCCAGAGCAAGACCGATGATCAAGCAGATGACGATCAAGGACATGAATTTCGGGTCACCTTCGATGAACTTGGTCTTGAGAGCCTGGTTGAGAGGAACTTCGCTACCGCCGAGAAGGTCGGCTGCGCTCATCTCTTCCTGGGCGAATGCGCTGACTGCAGAGAAGGCCATGGTGGCTACACCTGCCAAAAACATGAAAAACTTTTTCATAATGAATTTAATAATGTATTAGTTGTGATATATTCTATGCGCGTATATCTAAAAAGCGGTGCAATTTAGCAAAAAAAATCCATTTATCAATAATTATTTTGAGATTTCCCCTTTGAGGTTCTTCTCCAAAAGTGCCTTCACTTTGTCATTGTCGGCGTTGCCGCCCATCAGGTAAAACAGCTTTCCGAGGGCGCTTTCCGTGGTGATGTCGTGGCCGCAGATGACGCCCGCATCCTTCAGGGCGCGGCCGGTCGCATAGATGTCCATATCGACGTCGCCGCTCAGGCACTGCGTCACGTTGAGCAGGATCTTTCCGCGCGAGGCGGCTTCGCGCACGAGCGCGAGGAACCAGGGCCGGCAGGGGGCGTTGCCCGATCCGTAGGTCTCCAGGATGACGGCGCGCGAGCCGTCGCCGAGGAGGATGTCCCGGACGGCCTGCTCCGTGATGCCCGGATGCAGCTTGAGCACCGACACGCGCGTGTCGAGGTCCGTGTGGACGGACACGCCCTTGCGGCGGTCGTAGTCGTTGTGGATGAAGCTGTTGTTGTATTTGATGCTGATGCCCGCCGTGGCGAGGAGCGGATAGTTGGGCGACTTGAAGGCGTCGAATCCGGTGGCGTTGACCTTGACGCTGCGGTTGCCGCGGAGCAGCTGCGAATTGAAGCAGATGCACACCTCGGGCACCATCGGGCGCCCGTCGGTATCCTTCGCCGTGGCGATCTCCACGGCGGAAATGATGTTCTCCTTGCCGTCCGTGCGCGGCTCGCCGATGGGCAGCTGGCTGCCCGTGAAGATGACCGGCTTGCCGAGATTCTCCAGCATGAAGCTCAGGACGGAGGCGCTGTAGGCCATCGTGTCCGTGCCGTGCAGGATGACGAAGCCGTCGTAGTCGTCGTAGCGGTCCCGGATCAGCCGGGCGAGCGACTGCCAGAGGGCGGGCTCGACGTCGG
>Ga0310696_10008383_pt1 | contig 12050 bp, 10 predicted proteins | sample AusTroGonzalo_MG_4_FD_203885 | JGI IMG/M metagenome (GOLD analysis project Ga0310696, IMG submission 203885) | Bovine rumen microbial communities from tropical cattle in Woodstock, Queensland, Australia - Gonzalo_02 (v2) (version 2) | ecosystem: Host-associated > Mammals > Digestive system >... | reverse complement strand
CTTTACCATATTTTTGTTTTAAACTATCAATTGCTTTTGTCATATCTCTTTTAGTGGTGTCTGTATGTCCAACCTCAAATAAATTAAGTTGTTCATATAGATTTGATTCAAGTTGAGAATATGTGATATAAACTCCACGAATTTTGTGATTTCCCACGTATTTCTCGTAAATTTTTAGTAAATCTTCATAAATTTTATCTGTATCATCAGTTGGATAATCAAGCGTTACTTGATGCGAAAAACCTCCGCCTTCTGAGAATGTATATCTAATTCCCACACCTAATCTACGGGTGGTTTTGCAATGCGCTCTAAGTCTCATCGCTAAATCATCATTCATTTCTTTTAAGATGAGTTTTGCTTCTTCTGGCGAATAGTCTCTCATAAGGACTTGTCCATTAGAGAAAGAGGTGTCTTCTGGTATGTATTTTTCCCTAAGATCAGTATTATCAATACCGTTAGCGTGTTCCCAAAGTTGTTCGCCCATTATACCTAGCTTTGCTTTAAGGAAGTTTTTATCTGCGTTCGCGAGCTGACCAACTGTTTCAATACCCATCGCGTTCAATCTTGCCTCGTAACCATGCGAAATACCCCATATCTTTGATAATGGTGTAACTTTCCAAAGTTTGTTTTTAACATCTGCCTTGGTCCATTGGGCAATATAAGGTGGTTTCTTTTTACCATCAAGGTCTAAAGCGGCTTTCGCCATGAACATGTTGTATGAAAGACCAGCGGTGGTAAGTAAACCCGTTTTAGCAGTTATTTCTTTTTGCAACTTTCTCACAAATTGGTAAGCGGTGCAGTTATACGCTTTTAGGTATGGCCCAACATTAACAAACAATTCATCAATAGAGTAGACATGTATGTCATCTTCTCCAACATAGTTGAGAACAATATTAACAATCTCTGCACTCTTCTTGATGTATAAAGACATTCTTGGTTGGGCTAAAACCATTCCAGGAACGTTTGGAAGATCTCTTCTACGACATACTGATGGAACTCCCATATCTTTTAAGAAAGGAGATACAGACATAACAACTGTGCCTTGGCCTCTAGTAGGGTCACACACCGCAAGCGGTGTAGTAAAAGGATTGAGACCCCTCTCAACACATTCAACGAAAGCATAAAATGCCTTCATATCAATAACTGCAATACGTCTTTCCATCGCTTCTATTTTACTAAACATTTAAATATTTATTAACTGATATTATTTCAAATTAATTTTTTGTATTTTTAATTCAAAAAACTCTCCTAAATACTGTATAATAATTCAAACGAGGTATTCTTATGGAAATTCTTATTATTGTTTTATTGTCTTTAGTCCTTGTATTAGGTGTTGTTTTGCTTATTGTTTTCTTAACCCATAAGTCTCCAGAGGTTAAACAAGACACCGCATTAGTCGAAAAATCTGTTGAGAGCATTATGAATAAACAGATGGCAGATTTTGTTAAAGAATTAAGAGACAATAACGCAAAATCTTCAGAAAAAATCGGGGATTTTCAATTAAAAACACAAGAATTCCTTACTCAAAGAATCGAAGCTTTAAACAAACAATTAGATGAAAAGATCAAAGCATTAGACAAAAAAGTTGATGAGAAATTAGAGAAAGGTTTCCAAGGCACGAGCGAATCAATGGCCCAAGTTAGAGAAAGACTTAAAGCAATTGATGAAGCCCAAAAACAAATGGAAGGTCTTGGAAAAGAAGTTGTTTCCCTCAAAAACGTATTAGAAGGTAATCAAACCAGAGGTCAATATGGAGAATATCAACTTTCAATGGTTCTCCACAGTGTTTTTGGCGATACATATGGTTGCTATGAAGAACAATACACCATGAAGAAGGTCAAGGATGGTGACGATGTACGTGCGGATGCAGTCGTATTTATGCCAGAACCAAACAAAATGATTTGTATTGATTCAAAATTCCCATTTCAACAATACAAGAGACTTTTTGAGGCTGAATCTGAAGAAGAAAAAGAATCACTTAAAAAAGAATTTGCCTCTGATGTTAAAAAACACATTACTGTTATTAAGGAAAAATACATTGTCGCAAACAAAACTGCTCCAGAAGCACTAATGTTTATTCCAAATGATGGCGTATTTGCCTTCATTCATCATGACTTACCTGAAGTAGTGGACTATGCAAGAGAAAAAAGAGTCATTCTTACTTCTCCAAGCACATTACCTCCAATGTTGGTAACCCTAAATATGATTAAGATTGATGCTGAAAGAGCGAAGAACGCAAAAGAGATTTCTGAGCAACTCGGCAAACTCGGAAAAGACTTTGAGATGTTTGGTAGAGAGTGGGATGCATTCTCAAGACAACTTGAAACAGCATCTAAATCAAGAGAAAAACTCGATAAAAGAGTTAATAGAATTAGTGGTAAATTTGATTCAATCTCTCAAGTTGAGCTTAACGATGAACCACTAGAAATTGAAGAAACAAATAGCGAAGAGAATGAATAAAATACCGAAATTTCTTAGGATTTTGCTTGTTTTTCCTGCATCCTTTTGTGTTTCTTGTAATCAAACGATGAAGACAGACACAGAAGAATATGTCGATATTTTAAAAGAGTGTATCGCTGACCAAGATTTTCATTCACAACTCTATATTTTCCCAAAATCAATAGAAGGACTAGAGATACAAAAGTTTGTGTTTTCAAATACAACTGATCTTTTTAATGGAAGTTGGCTTATGTATCTGAGTCTAAAATGGGACAAGGACGGTTTTAATAACGAACTCGAAAGATTAAATGATATAAAAGCAGAATATAAAACTGGCGATGTAAAACCTATTATAAAGTTTGAAGAAGAATCGATTTATCTCACTATTAAAAGAGATAACCGCTACGAATATGTTTTATACAATAAGGAAACTTTTGAAGTTACTTATGCTTCAAATCAACTTTATGAATGGAAGAAAACACCAGTATTAGAAGAGCATATTCTCCCAGAATTAGATATTCCAAAGGAACTAGATGACGGAAACAACACCTATAACATGTATTATCGATATGAAGGTGATGTAGGTTGGGAAGTCACAGATTAATTCTTATTTGTAAAAATAGAATAAATGATAAAATAGAAACGTTATGAATGTTTGGTTAGCTATTTCACTTGTATTAGCAGTTGTTACAGTCTATTTATTTGTGATTGAGGTCTTTTCAGTTGCATTTAAATTAACAGGAATGGCTACCAGCAAGATTAAATTCCAAGTTGCATCGTTATTTACCGGAACAGGATATACAACCGCCGAATCAGAATTAATCGCTAAAGATGAGACAAGACGTAAAATTGCTCGTGCCTGTATTTATACAGGTCACGTCTTCTCTGTCGCCTTTATGGGTTTAATTATTAACGTTGTTATTTCCCTTTCCTTAGCATTCCGTACAGAAAGAACAGTTCCAACATTTACAGAGTGGTATTTTATCGTTCTTTATGTCACTTTGTTCTTTTTTATCTTAATGCTTGTGCTTAAAATCCCTCCGGTAAATAGGAAATTCCAAAGATTCCTTGAAAATATCGCTATTAAGGCCTCAAAAAAGAACAAACAGACCAATATTATCAATGTTATTGATATTCAGTCTAAACACGCTATTACAGAGGTTGTTTTAAATATCGTCCCGGAGGCAATGAAGGAAAAGTCACTCTCTGAAATTGGATTAACTACTAAATACTCTATCCATGTTCTTTCTATTAGAAGAGACTCAAGAGTTATTGAAGTAACAAAAGACACAATGTTTAGAAAAGGTGACGTTATTACGATGTATGGTCTAATTAACGATATTAAAGAAGCTTTCGTTAGTTCTATCTCAGGCAAAAAAGCAACAACCGTACTTGATAGGAGCAATGAACTTACTCTAGTAAATAATTATGGTTCTATTGCTCTTGTAGAAGTATATGTAGAGGATGTTCCTAAAGAACTTGAAGGTGTTAGATTAGTGGATGCTCATCTTAAAGAGAAATACAACATAACTGTGGGATTCGTTGAAAGAAAGGACGAATACCTAACCGTGAGCAAAGACACAGTTATTGAAAAAGGAGATAGAGTTTCCTTGTTTGGTCCATATAGAAATATCAAAATGCTCTTCAAAAACGATGAGAATGAGCAAAATTAATTGAAAAGAAAATAAAGATATTATTAAATAATATAACGTTGGGCCAATAGCTCAGTTGGGAGAGCGCATCGTTCGCAACGATGAGGCCGCCAGTTCGATCCTGGTTTGGTCCACCAACAAAGTAAACAAAAACCGGAGCGATTGCCCCGGTTTTAATTATAGTAATTAATACTTGAAGTCTTTAACGTCTTCGAAGTGGTTGTGTTTTACAACTTCACCCTGAACGAGTTCATCTTTCTTAGCAGCATCAGCGATTAATACTTTTGCTCTACGGATTGAAAGACCAGACTTAATTTTGAAGACGAATGGGGTCTTTTCGTGTGCGCCCATTCTGGAGGCATCTTCGTATGGGTAAGTTGTGTCTTTATAATCCTCAGGATTAAGTGCTAAGTAAAGTTTGAGGTATTTACCTGCGACAACCATCTTGCAGTATTCCTTCTTATGAAGTCTAAATGTATCGCCAGTAGTGGAAACACGGGATTTGATTCCGTATGAGAGGATCTCACTCTTTAATTCATTATAGGCTTCTCTAACAAAGTCATCTGCTTGAACAAGTCTAACGTTGAAAGGAACAAATTCAGCCTTAACTTTAGCTGGTTTTGGCTCTTCTACGACTGGTGCTGGTTCTTCAACAACAGGAGCAGGTTCCTCAACGATTGGAGCTGGTTCTTCAACAACTGGTGTTGGCTCCTCGACTGGTTTTGGCTCTTCAACTGGTTTTGGTTCTTCAACAGGTTTTGGTTCTTCCTTAACCTCTTCAACCTTCTTTTCTTCTTTTGCAGCAGCTTTCTTAGCTTTAGCTTCTTCACGTCTTCTACGTTCTGCTTCAGCTTCAGCTTTGCGTTTATCTTTAATTTCTTTACGGTAATCTTTTCCGTCACGTGTAACAAGAAGAGTTACACCCTTAATTTCGTGTACTTTAACGACATCGCCAACTTTGAATTTATCTCCTGGTAAGAATGGTGCGACAGCCCAATCAACATCACCAACAAGTGCTCTTTGTGAACGGCCATCTTCTCCTTCTTTTACAATAGTAAAGGTTTTACCAATTAATCTATCGGTATTTGTGCGATGTTTTCTTTCATCTTTATTCTTACGTTGGATTGCTGGAACAAGTAAGCAGAAAATTAATGAACCAAGAATTCCAATTGCAATGAATGCTCCAAATGGAATAACAAGGGCAAATAATTGTTCTTGATCTGAGAAATCGATTGAATCTAAACTTGCTCTCACTTTACCGGCGACAATAGCTGCAGCGATAATTCCTGCATCTGCGCCTAAACTCCACCAAAAAGCCCATCTTTTGTTCTTGTATAGCCAAATACCAGCAAATACTACTGTAAGTAGTGACAATACGATGAAGTCTAGACCTAAATATAGACGTTCATCAAACAAGATTTCAGCTACGCCTGCACCCAATACGAGCACTAAGCCTAGCAAGGCGAGTGGATAGCCTCTGAGTAAGCGTGCTAATAAAATTAGCAATACACCAACTGCGGCTACTCCTAAACAAATAACTAGCGGCATAAATATTTCCTCCCTCTATCAATGCCTGACAATTTTTTTACTAATCCAAACAGATGGTCTTAGTAATGGAATCATAACCAACGCGGCGGTTAAGTTGAAGATAAGGTGGAATAAGGCAACCTTATATTCAGCTTTGGTGTTAACCCCCTCTACCCAACTAACGAACGGATCTCTAATTGGGGTATACATAACAACCATAAATATGGTTGCACCAACTATGTTGAATAACGTATGGAACATTGCTGTAACACGTGCGTTCCTGGATGAACCGAATGCAGCCAACCACGCAGTGACACATGTACCAACGTTAGCACCTACGACCAAGCATAATGCGCTTGGAAGAGGCAATAAGTTACCGATTGTTAAGAAGACAACCATAGATGTGACAACTGATGATGACTGAACTAACGATGTTAGTGCAATACCAATTGCCACAAGTAGGATTGGAGCTTCGGTTGATAAGAATATAGTGCTTACCAACTCTCTGAATGCTGGATTTTCTACTTCTTGACCAAGTAAACGTAATCCGACAAACAAGATACCGAAACCGGCAACAATTTCGCCAAATATATGGATTTTTCTCTTCTTAGATAGAAGAGGAACAGCTCCAATAAAGGCGAGGAATGCAAATATATCAGTTAAGTGCTCGATTCCAGAGAGTGAAGCAATGAAAGTTGTAGCAGTGGTACCGATATTTGCACCTATGATACAGGCACATGCTTGGAAAAGCGTAATTGCACCTATATCGCTTAATCTAACGAGTGTTACTGATGTAACATCGGAAGATTGAGTCATAAATGAGTGTAAGAATCCGAATCCTGCGCCAGCGAATCTGTTTTTGCAGTCAAATCCTCTGGTGAAGAATGAATCGGTTCTTGTCGAGGCATGAACGAAGCCTCTAGACATTAAGTTAATGCCAACAACAAAGCATCCGCACGCAGTTAACACGAGCATTAACGCGAACAGTGTATCTGTAAAAGGGATGCTTGATGCTAGCAAATGCATAAGTTAAACCTTATTTTGAGGCTTTTACTTCCTCTTTTGCTTTTTTGGTTTCTTGGAAAGCATCAGCAACGACATGGGCGCCTGTAATAAAGTCGCTCAAGTCGCTTGGAATAAAGACTTTGTTTGCTGGTCCACGTGAGACTTCTTCGAGTGTTTCGTATCCACGAAGTCTGATGTGTTCAGCCATAACTTGTTCTTCTTTCATCTTCTTGTAGCCTTCGGCTCTTAAGATGTTTGCTCTCTTTTCGCGTTCTGCGATAAGGACATCGTCCATAGCTTTTTGCATTGAGTAGCCAAGTTCAAATTCTTTGACTTCAACACGGTTTGCTTTAATACCCCAGTTATTGGTTGCAACATCAAGCTCTTCACGAATTTGATTATTGATTGATGTACGAGCTTGTAAAGCTTCCTCTAATGTGAGGCCTGAGACGATATTACGGAGGGTGGTGATGGCGAGTAAGACTAATGATTCTTCTGGCTCATCAACACCATAGTAGTAAAGGAATGGATCTGTAACAGAGAAGAAAATGACAATATTTGCACCAATTGATGCATTGTCTTTTGTAATTAAGTTGACGCCGGAGAATCTTGTTGGGCTATTAAGAACTTTATAGTTCTTACGTAATGCGTCAACAAAAGTTGCTCCTTTGTCAAAGTGCATGTAGTTGTCTAACTTAAGTGCAAATAATTTACGGACACGTGCATTGGATGTATCAATGTGTCTTTCACGTAAATCTACGAAATCTTGAATGTGATTTTCAGCCATTGGATAGATACCAGCACGTCTGCTGTGTGGATCTTGATGTCTTGGGTAGTACTTAACGCTTGCAGCTAAAGCTTGTCTTTCTCTATCTCTTTCAATGAGGTCTCCGACTAAGCTTTCATCAGCGCGATAAGAATCTAAGCCCATTTCGCGATATGCGACTTCAAGAGCTTGTAAACTATCTTCAGCATCAAGGACGCCTTGAATAACTTCGTTAATTCTGCGACCTGTAGAATTGTAAACAATTCTATCGATATCTAATGTATCGCCGTATGCTGCTGAAACATTCTCGCTTTGATCGATATATTTTTCTCTTGTAAGAATGCGAATATCTTTTTCCATCTTACGATAGATGTTTGCGCGGCTACGTTCTAAACGTGCTAAGTCTCTGTCTGCTGCACGTGCAGTTTTTCTGTCGTCATTGAAGAAAGGTATTCTTCTTCTTGCCATGTTCTTATCGTAGGCATCTCTTTCAGAGATTGATAAGATATTCCATGGAACTGGAGCGATTTTGTCGAAAGGTCTGAAGATAATGTGGATACCTTCTTTAAGTGTTCTGTTGTAAGAACCGAATCTTTCAACAATTTTTCTGGTGCCTTGTTTAACGATGATGATACATGAAGCTAAATAGATAAAAAGCAACAAACCAACCAGTACAAAAATGATTACTGAAATGATAATGAAGCCTGGCTCTGATCCATCGTCGGCCAATAGTTTGATTAGGTTGTAATTCATATGATTTCCCCTCTCTGTTTGTGTTTATTATATAAAAAGAAAAAGCATCGTTCAATAAAATATAATTATTTTAAGAAAAAAAGCCGATAAAATCGTTGGTAAAACCAAAATTTTGGCGAGTTGAGAAGACAATACCTAAGTTGTAAAATATCACCGAAATTGCTAAAAACTTATGAAAAAGAAGACAAAAACTGAAAAATCACCTTGTATCTCCAAATCAGATCAAGACATGATTGATGAATTAGATTACGAATATAAAAAAGCTCACAAACCATACGATAAGTGGGAAAGACATTGGGATGAGGCATAATGAAACACTGTATTTTAGTTAAATGGAATAAAGAAATTAAGGACAAACACGAACTTGCGAAAACCGTGAAAACTGTTTTTGATAAGCTCTTAGAAATGGAAGGAATTCATAAGGTTGAATACCGCGAAAATTGCATTGATAGAGCTAACCGTTATGACCTATTAATTTGCATCGATATGGACAAGGAAGTTTTACCTGTTTATGATGGGTCTGCTCCACACCTCGAATGGAAGGAAAAATACGGAAAATTTGCGGAAAATAAGGCAATTTTTGACTTTGAGGAGTAAAAATAGTGACCTATATTTTGTTTGCTTTTTTAGCGTTAATTTCTAGTGTCGGAAACACTATTTTTAACCGCATTTCTTCAAACAAAATTAGCTCAGTTTTAAGTGCTACAATTAAGTCACTTTTTATTACAATTGCGTGCTTCATAATCTGCGCATGTTTTGGGCACGTAAACCTCTTATATTCATTAAGTAAAGAGCAGTGGGTTTGGTTAGGTGTTTTAGGTTTAATCACTATCATTGACTGGATTTTCTACTTTTTAGCGTTGAAAAGATCTCACCTAGAAGCATTTTCTCCTTTTGAATCATCTTTAATCTTATTTTTAACCAACTTATTATTTGTTATTTTTATGATCCGTACGGTCACAGGTGGTGGATCAGCTCTTAATGTTGTTTTCTTTTTCGTTGGTTTGGCTTTTTTGCTCGCCGCGACGTTATTTGCAGTGCTAAATAAAAAGATTAATCCAACTAAAAAGATTGCGTGGGTCATTTTCTCTATCGTTTCTGCAACCGCATTAGCTTTTACTTTGGTAATTGTTAAGTTGAAACTTTCCGATGTGCCTTCAGACGTGGTGGCTTTCCATCAAATGCTCGTGGTTTTTATTGGATGCGCTATTGGTTTCTGTTTCAGCAAAAATAGATCAGAAATCAAAACGATTGATTGGAAGACTTGTCTTAACTTTTTCATATCCGCAATCTTTAATGCCTTGTTAATGGTATTTAGATATATGGCTCTTTCGTGCGAGGGCGCGAATCCTTCTATTATTAGTATTATCACAGGACTTGATTTCGTCTTTGTTTCTATCGCTACAGTCCTATTCTTCAAGGCAAATAACAAGAAACAATTAACCATTTTAATCTTGCTAGTTGTCGTTGGTATGGTGCTTTCAGCTTTACCGGCGATTATATAAAAATATTGTAAAATCCCCAGGAATTCCTGCAAATTTTGCTGGAATTTTTAAATATATATTCAAAAATTTTCTATTTAGATTTAAACTATAATCGCTTTTTAAAGAAAGAAGGAATTAATATGCCATTAGTAAATACTAAAGAAATGTTTGCAAAAGCATACAACGGTGGATACGCTATTGGTGCTTTTAACTGCAACAACATGGAAATTGTCCAAGCAATTACTGAAGCTGCAAAAGAATGTAACTCACCAGTTATTCTTCAAGTATCAGCAGGTGCAAGAAAATATGCAAAACCTGTTTACTTAAAGAAAATGGTTGAAGCAGCTATTGAAGATACTGGACTTCCAATCGTTCTTCATTTAGACCACGGTGCTGACTTCGAAATGTGTAAAGATTGTATCGATGGTGGATTCACATCCGTCATGATCGATGCATCAAGCAAACCATTTGAAGAAAACATCGCAATCACAAGAAAAGTTGTTGAATATGCTCATGCTCACAAACCATATGTAACTGTTGAAGCAGAACTTGGAACTTTAGCAGGCATCGAAGATGATGTTAAAGTTGAACACGGTTCAGAGTCATATACAAAACCAGAAGATGTCGAAGAATTTGTTCGTAGAACTGGTTGTGATAGCTTAGCTATTGCCATTGGTACATCACATGGTGCTTATAAGTTCAAACCAGAACAATGCACAAGAGATGAAAACGGCGTTCTTTGCCCACCTCCACTAAGATTTGATATTCTCGAAGAAGTCTCAAAGAGACTCCCAGGATTCCCAATCGTTCTTCACGGTTCATCTTCAGTTAACCAAGAATACGTTAAAATCATTAACGAAAATGGCGGTGAACTTAAAGACGCAGTTGGCGTTCCAGAAAAACAATTAAGAGAAGCTGCAAAACTTGCAGTATGCAAGATTAACATCGACTCTGACTTAAGACTTGCTATGACAGCAGGTATTAGAGAGCACATGAAAGCTCATCCAGAACACTTCGATCCACGTCAATACGTTGGTGATGGACGTGCATATGTTAAACAATTAGTTAAACATAAAATCACCGAAGTTCTTGGATCAGTCGATAAGGCTTAATTAATTAACTAACCACACTTAAATGTGTGGTTTTTTAATAAAACATTTGCAATAAGTAAATTATACTTGTATAATTTAAAATATGGAAAGACCATTAGCAGAACAGCTTAGACCTAAATCCTTGGATGATGTCTGTGGACAGCATCATCTTTTAGACAAAGGCAAGTTGCTTAGAAAAGCAATTGAGAATAACAAAATATCAAATATGATTTTTTATGGTCCTCCAGGAATTGGCAAAACGACAATTGCAAACATTATTGCGGATTCTACCAAGATGTCGCTCCATAAACTAAATGGAACAACAGCCTCAATTGACGATATTAAACATATAATTGACGAAGCTAAATCTTTGTTTGCTCAAAACGGAATTTTGCTTTATTTGGATGAAATCCAATACTTAAATAAAAAGCAGCAACAATCGCTTTTAGATTTTGTTGAAAGAGGCGAAATTACTTTAATTGCTTCTACAACAGAAAATCCATATTTCTATGTCTATCCTGCGTTGTTATCAAGATGTACCGTATTTGAGTTTAAAGCACTTAAATCTGAAGATATCGCTTTAGGGCTTAAGAAAGCCGCTAAGAAGATTAACGTTACTATTAGTAAAGAGGCATTAGAAAAGATGTCTTTAGGCGCTAATGGAGACATGCGTAAGGCGCTTAATAATCTTGAATTTTTGGCAGGTGCATTAGAAGGTAAAAAGACAATAACAGGCGCAATGGTTGATGAACTTATTAGCAAAGCTAATATTTCATATGATAGAAGCGAAGACCATCACTACGATAACTTATCCGCTTTAATGAAATCCTTAAGGGGTTCTGATCCTGACGCCGCAGTATTTTATCTAGCAAAGATGTTAGAGGCCGGTGACTTAGTTGCGGCCGCAAGAAGACTACTTTGCTCAGCCAATGAAGATGTTGGTCTTGCATATCCTCAAATCATTCCAATTGTTAAAGCGGCAGTGGATACAGCACTTCAACTAGGAATGCCTGAAGCTTACCTACCATTAACCAATGCTGCAATTCTAATCGCGACAGCTCCAAAATCAAATTCTGGTTGTTTAGCGTATATGGCCGCTGTTGAAGACATTAGACAAGGAAAAGGCGTTGGAGTTCCGCGTCAACTTCAAAACACTCATTACGATGGCGCTGATGCCAAAGTAAAAGGGCAGAATTATAAGTACCCACACGACTATGCACACCATTGGGTTAAGCAACAATATCTACCTGATGATGTGAAAGATAAACACTACTATAATCCAGGCGACAACAAAACTGAGCAAGCCGCCAAAGAATATTGGTCAAGAATTAAA
>Ga0310696_10008382_pt1 | contig 12051 bp, 20 predicted proteins | sample AusTroGonzalo_MG_4_FD_203885 | JGI IMG/M metagenome (GOLD analysis project Ga0310696, IMG submission 203885) | Bovine rumen microbial communities from tropical cattle in Woodstock, Queensland, Australia - Gonzalo_02 (v2) (version 2) | ecosystem: Host-associated > Mammals > Digestive system >... | reverse complement strand
ATAGGCATTCAATTCGACATTATCCCCGGCTGTAAGTGTTCTTACATCAACTGCCGTGAGTCTTCCGAATGTGTCGGTCCAATACCCGCTTGTCTGAACGATGACCGAATTTGCTCCGTTCACTGATACACTGATATTATAGGATTGTGTACTTGAGGGATTTGTTCTGATCTCGAAACGTACTGCTATAAGATATGTACCTGATGCAGGTGCTGCAGCTTCTGCTACTTTTGTTGTTGATCCTGAAACCAATGATACATTGCCTGAACCTGATGTCACAGTATTAGGTATTCCGAAGGTATTCCTCGGAATTCCGACAGCTTTTTGATCAGTGCTATCCCATGTAAGAAGATCCTCATTCGTGAGATCTGCACTCTCATCTCTCGTGAGCAGCGGCTGTTCATCACCAACGTCACCGACGCGTGCGACACCGGAATTGTCTATGACGAGTCTGCCGTCATTGGTCCCGTCGTACTTCGTGACCTGAAATCCTGCGTAGGATCCTGCACCCAGCGGAGTAGTGGCTCCTTCGCGCAGTATGATGTAATCGTCCTGCGTGTACACGTGTTCGGCGTGTACGGTGTAGTACGTGCCGTTGACCGTTAGATCTCCGGCGATGATCATGTCTCCTGTGATCGTGATGTCATCCGCGAGGTTGATGGTCAGGAGATCGTTGTCGATGACGATGTTCCCGTCGGTGTTGTCGTAATACATCGCGATGCCTGAGATGATCACCTCATTGGTCCCTACGGTGACATGTATGCCCTGATCACCGCGGATCGTGAAGTTGCCTTGGGTGTCAGCGTTCATCGTGTTGATCGTTCTGATGTTGGGATTGCTGCAGCATGAAGGGCTGCATGTTCCGTCTATGTTTCTTCTCATGGTGCCACTCCTGAAGGGTTGTTCTCGATTATGCGTACGCCTGTCTCGAATTTGTTCTTGATGTATTGTTTGGCCTGCGGCGGAATGTTGCCGGTGACGGTCAGGTTGATGATCTGCAGCGGACCTCCCACAGTCACGAAACTGTTGGGATTGGCTACTGCGATCTCTGTCTTGTAACCGTTGTTCGTTATGAACGAACTATGTTCAGCGACGGAGACGGTATCTCCGATCAATTCAACGATTGACCAATCGTTGTTAAGATTCTTCCATCCGGCACCGCCTGCGGGCATCAGCATGTTGGCTGATTGATTGCTGTAATATTTGTCCGTCTCCTGTTGCAGCTGATCGTTGAAATATCCTGAAGCTATGTAATCGATGCCTGTTCCGATCAGGGATGAAGCTGCTCCTCCGACGGCTCCGGCCACTGTTCCTATACCGGGAGCAGCGATGGATCCTGCAACTGCTCCGCCTATGGCACTGCTTCCTACTCCGGCTAATCCGGAGACTGCTTGCTGATTGCGGGCGATCTCCCTGTTCTGTTTGTCATATTCCCTCGCATAGGTATAGGAATATTCAGACCATGCATTAGAATTCACAGGAGCATTGATCAGAGGGAGCATAGCCAATAATCCGACGGCTCCGGGTGTGAAGTCAAGGAGACCTTCGTTATCTTGTGTAGTGTAATGGATCATAAGCTGCGCTGAGATCGTTCCGAGATCGAAGAAGAATTTGTAATCCTTGATGGTCATTCCCCACGGGAGTTCCCATACGATCGTGCCGTACGGATCCACGATAACGGTCTTGTGCATATCGTCCGTAGTATAGCTTGATGAATAGGTACTCGAGACCGACACAGGAGATGAGGATATGGAATTTATATACCATGCATAACTCCCGTAAGTCTTTATTATACCTGTATTAAGGACGAACGGAGGAGATGTAGATATGAATACACCGCTTATGGTATTGGGTGATATATGGATCGCTTCGTCCAATACACCTGAGTATAGTTCTTCCAGCGATACGGTGTAATAGGTGTTGCCTCCGCTTGTTATGGTAGATCCTTCTTCCCATGAGGCATAACGTATGTAGGTGACTCCTCCTACGGTCTCGGAATAGATCACGTTGATGTACTTCTTCCCTCCTCCGTATGTGCCTGTGAGGGCTTCCTTCTTATTGACCTTCCATCTCCTCGGATGTATACCTGAAGGTCTCATGTATGTGGAGTTGCTGCAGCGCGTGATCGTTCCTTTACCCAACGTCGCCGATCCTGCGTATGTCCTCCACCAGTCTGGTTCCCATCTGATCGTGACGCCTTCTGCCGATGTGCTGCGCTGTTCTACGGATATGATCCATCCGAACATGCTGACGGATCCCGCACCGTCGGAAGCTTCGATGTAGAGATAGGACATGCCGAACACCGAGGTGAATGACAGCGGAAGATTCAGTACTGTGAGTGTACTGTCCTTGTGAGGGCGCAGAGTCTCGTCTGCAGCTAATGTGTAATCCGGTGTAGGAAGCTTCCACGATCCCGGCGGAGGTACCTCGAGACATCCGCGGGTGTATTTGGGATCCTTCCACATCTTCAGTTTGCTGATGGTCAGGGCCATGCGGTCACACTCCGAAGAAGAATAACTCCCTGAACTGCGAGGTGAAACCGTCCCACGGATCCGGGACGTACTTGATGTAATCGTCCACGGTCTTCGACTCGAGGCCGTCATAGTTCTTACCGTCGTATTTCGCGGTCGTCCTGTCCGACAGGTAGACGGTGGTCCCTGCAGGGTTGTCGGGAGTGTCCTCGCGCTCATTGATCAGGGTGTACTCCTGTGATCCGGCGCTGAAGTCCACGGTAGTAGAGACCGATGCGGCGTACTGCTTCCACGCTCTGATCTTGATGTCCCATGTGTCCTCGATCAACATGTAGCGGTCCTTCATGCATTGGATCCAGTAACTCTGATTGCAGGAGCCGATCCCGTGATAGCGGTACTTCGCCCACAGTTCGCTCCTCTTCTTCGCGTACTCGTATGCGGTCGCAGGTATGATCTGCTCGAACACATCCACGTTGTCGCGGTCCTTGATCGATTGAGGTGTGTCTATACAATTCATAGCGGGAACACTCCTATCAGTGTATTCACGGCTGCGCCTATGCCGGAGCCGAAGACCTCAGACGTGATCACTGCGATCACTCCGGCCATGACTCCGATCTTCCACCACATGCCGTTAATCCTGTTCTCCTGAACCCTGATCTCCGTCTTCGTCTCTTGGATCATCTCTTTCAGTTCCCTGATCTGCTGCTGTACCGGGTCCTGCTGCATAATATCTCTCCTTCGTGAGTTCTACTTGGAAGTCCGTTCCGAGGACGGCGTTGATCTCCTTCGCCCACTTCTCCCTCTTGTCGAGTTCGATGGCGAGGCCGATCTCGTTCTGCTCCTCTGATGCGGTGGACTCTTCGACGGATATGCCTGATGCCTTCTCCATCGAGGCTCTGATGAAGAACATGTCCATGATCGTGTTGTCGGTGTCGTGGATCACGCCGGTGAGGTTCGCGGTGTGGTCGGTCGCCTTCAGATCGAGGACGTTGGCATTCAAGGCTCCCTTGTCTATGACAGGGATGAAGACGTCGCCTGCGCCGAGGTTGTTCTTGATCACCTTACCGTTGAGTTCGGCGCCGGGGACGGTCTCGATGATCACGGGATTGGTGAGTCCTATGAGATTGCAGCCGAGGGCGTTCAGGGCTTTGCGCTGCAGTTCGAGATAGGGCATGATCCTGTTGATCATCGGCTCGTAGTCCCACAGGACCGGGTTGTTACTGTCGGTCCACAGGGACTCGGAGACCATCGTGCTGGTAGGCGATCCTACGATGTCCACCGGGAGCCATCTCGCAGGCGTCCCGTATATGGTCAGGGCACTCGGTGCTGCTCCCATCACGCAGACGCCGAGGCCCTTGACCTTCTTCGCCGAAATGCCGCCGGCGAAGAACAGGGCGCGCTCGAGGTAGTCCGGAGGACAGTCTTCAGGAAGGTTCTTCCACGTGAACCTTGAGGCGAACAGCCTGACGTATCTCTCCAGCAGATCATCGCATTGATGGCCTTCGCCCGCTTTGCGCTGCGCGGCCGTGTTGATGAACGTCGGCTTCGCCATGGTATCAGTCCAGTGTCTTCACCTTGGCCTTCTTGGGCTTGTCGATCTTGCCGTTGGCCTTCTTCCACAGGATCTTGAGGGCGACGGCTACCTCCGCGAGGGATATGCGGTTGTCGCCGTCGTAGTCCATGGAATCGATCAGCCTGCGGAGGAGATCCTTGGAGACCGCCACGTTCCTGAAGGCATGCTTGAGGAATCTGTAAGCCATCCTGACCACCTCATGCGTCGTTGATCATGACGAAGGAGTTGACACCCTTGAAGATCGCCATGTCCTGCTCGCCTCTGGCCGAGTAGCCGTACATGCGCTCGCCTGCACAGCGCTGGCCTTCCATGTTGTTGAACTTGGTGATGAGCCACGGTGCATCCTTGTCGAGAAGGACTGCGGTGAGCCTGTCGCCGGTGTAGTCGGTCGATGTGGGGTATGTTGTGCTGTCGTATGCGGGCAGTGCTGCGAAGGCATCGATCTCGATCAGGTCTGCGAACCTCGAGATGTACTCGCGTGCGGTCTTCGTGGGGAATCCGCTGTAACCATATCCGTTGGATGTGGTGTTGTTCGCGATCGCGTTGTCGAACTGGTTGATGACCTTGGTCTCCATGATCAGCCACGGCCTGTCGCCGCTGAAGGTGTCGGTACCGAGGAGGTTGTAGTCGCTTCCGGGGTAGCGCATATCCGAGGCAGCTGCTTCGAGTGTCTGCAGGTAGACGAGGACCGCATCCATGACATCGGAGTAACCTCCGGATGCTGCGAGTGCAGGCATCGCTCCGCGTGTGATCTCCGGGATCGTGAAGTCGGTGTCGAGGTTGACCTTACCTGCGTAACCGTCGGGTGTGGAGGTCATGGTGACTGCTGATCCGGTTCCATCCGATGCTGTGTATGAGGAGATGGTCCTCGATCCGGGAACACAGTCTGACAGCATCGTCTTGGCTGCTGTGAACTGGAGTTCGTTGATCGTCTTCTGCATCGTCCTCATCTTCTGGGCTACGTATGCCTGAATCTCGGTCTCCGAGAGTATGGCTCCGTTGATCTCGCGGTCGTAGATGTTGATCGGAACGTTCCATGCGAGATTGGACGCTGTGATCTGTGAGTTCATCTGGACGTTACCGCGGGGAACGCACATTCCGTTGTTCAGTTTGTTCGTCGCTCCGGTACTGAAGATCGCGTGTTCGGTGGCGACTCCGTAGGGGTCGTCCCTCCTGTTGAAGATCCTCATGACGCTGCCCTCGTAGACCATACTGTCGTGGATTATGACAGAGGACACGCGAGGCAGGAGTCCGTTGATGGCGGGGAGGTTCGCCAGAATTGTGGCGGACATCGGGTCGCCGAAGTCGATCGTAGGCTGGTTGTAGGGCGTCGTCGATGTTCCGCCCTGTACTTCCTGACCCGCATATGCGGACCATTTGCTGTCTGTTGGTGAGGCCATGTTTACATCCCATCCTGTACTGTGGTTGTAGTGGTAGTTTCTGCCGGCTTGGGCTTGAGGCCCATCTCGGCCATGATGCCGGCGAGGAGAGCATCCTCGCGGGCTTTCTGCTGTGCCGCTGCTGCAGCTGCTTCGGGCTGTCCTACGACTGCCGCAGCTGCTACGGTCTCCTTAGGCGCAGGCTCGGCCGCCGTCGCCGGCTCCGCCGCTGTCGCGGCCGATGCTACTGCATATAATTCTTTGTTGGCTGCGCGGAGTTCATCGTTGATCTTGATCAATTCATCGATGCGCGCATTCAGTTTGGCTTCAAGCTGTTCAAAACGGAGATCCGTGATGGTCTTCACGGTCTCGGATCCGGCGGAGGCTGCGGCAGCCTTCGCGACTTCTTCTGCGGTAGGTGTCATGTGATCACTCGGGAGGAGGTGAGGATCCCGCGGATGCATGGAGGCGGGATCCTTAGGCGGAGGGCACTGAGGAGCGCCCGTAACGATCACTTGGGAGCGATCGCCGCCATGGGTGAAGGAACGGCGGGCAGAGGCGACGCATGCCACGCACGGATCGGGGTCTCCGATGCGTCCCGTGCTGACTGTCCGGGTATATTCCTATATGTAACATCGTTAAGGTAGTATTTTAACTTTTAACGTGTGTTAATAAGTTTGTAATGAAAACGTAATGATTAAATATGAAACATGACTATGTCTCAAGCAGAGATGTCCAAGAGAGACGTCTCCAAGGAGAAACAAACATGCAGTATATCCGTATCTTCAGGAAGAAGGACGACGATGAGGAGTTCTTCAGGTACTGGGCGAGCATCGGGACAGAGAAGGTCGACAAGGACGGCAAGGGAACCGGCAAATACCACCGCGCGAACATTCCCGTCAGGATGTCCAAGGAGGCCGTCAAGGTCTTTGAGGACAACATGTCGAAGACCAAGAGCAAGGGAATCAAGCAGCTGAACGGTAAGATCGAGGGCTGGCTCAAGGCCTTCGAACCGGAAGAGGGCAACCCTTACGTCTACCTGTTCGTGAACTCCATCGAACCCGTCGAGGACGAGGAGGACGACTGAAACCGCTTATCAGGGACGCAGTCCCTGATGGGAGTAATCCCGCAGGGATTGCGAACCACCCGGGAGAGATCCCGGGTCCCATCCAAATTCAAGGTGAAGGACATGGATAAACACGATTTTGTCAAGGCATTCAACGAGGGGAAGACTCTCGTAAAAGGTGAGTATTCGATCAGAAAGGGCTGCTACACCAAGCCCGGATGTTTCACGATCAACCTGACCAAAGTGGCAGCAGTCGACACGAATGACAATTTCATCATACTGTACGCAGGCAAGGACAGACATGAACTCGGTACCGAACCGGTGACAGATTGGGTGATCGCATGAACTCAGAGGAATTCGTACAGGCTTTCAATGAGGGTAAGACCCTGATCCTGAATGACACCACCTCGATCTATTCCAGCGGTGGTTTCGCTTACTTCAGCATATACGCGGTGGTCTCCGCAGTCATCGATAAGGTCGAGATCGATCGCGAGACTCCATCGATGATATCCGTATCTAACCTTCGCGGTTATATGATGTCCATCATTCCTAGCCAGTGGAGGGTTGAACAATGATCTCGCAGATCACCGGAGAGGACAGGAAGATCCTCTCCGAGGTCGCAGCCGATTCGATGATCCAATTCATCGGTCACAGCGTCGACATCAAACGCATCGCTGACCGTCTCTGTTATGGCAGCATGTCGCAGGCATGGGGAGACATCATCGAGAAGGGCATCCTCGAACTGCAGAAGATCTGTCAGATGGACGAGGAGATGGACAGACTGTATAAAGAAGAGATGGCAGCAAGGAAAGGTGAGATCTGATGCAGCCCAAGATGGAGGGCGGATGTTTCCGTGCCGGGAGGATGTGGTCCTTCAGATCGGAGGCCTCCGATGATCTCGATCGCATCTATGAGATGCTGTCAGACATCCCGAGATGCGACACTAAAACGGAGATCATCATCCAGATCAGACGCGCGATCAATGACCTCGACGAGATGCAGCGCAGGATCAAGCAGGCAGGAACCGACTACCTCCTGAAGGATGCGATAGAATGATCGACAGCGATGAATTGAACAGATACATCGAATCAAGAAAAAGATTCAAGATCGGAACAAGAGGCATCTGCATCAACTGCATACCGCATCTTCACAATGCCGGATGGACGGTATCGATACCGAGAGCATTCGTATATCTCGATGTCTGCGAGATCAATGTGCTGGATGATGTTGACTTCTACCATCTCTGTGTATCATTCGACGATGGTCATTCATTCGAATCCGTTGCAGACCTGACACAATACGATAAACTGACGGTGATCTGATGACCGAATGCCTGCGCTGCCACTATGAAGATCCTTTGATGTGTACGTTCACAATCAACGGTGAAGAGGCCACATTATGTCCTGAATGTATGGTCGATTTCGAGAGATTTCTCAGAGGATATACTCTGAATGACAAAGGCATCATCGTAGCGAGAGGTTTCAAGAGGAGGGACAGGGAATGATCTGTCCGATATGCGGATCATCGAACGGTGTCGTGAAGGCAAGGAGGAAGAACTCCAACGATACGGAGTACTTCTGCATAATATGCGATCACATCTTCGATCGTGAGGACATCAAGGATTTCAACAACAGGGAGGACAAAGATGATGACCGAACTTAAACCGTGTCCGTTCTGCGGATCACCTGCAATCTCGCATATCCGTTACAGCGATCACCCGTGCGCACCTCGTACGTTCTACTCTGTCGAATGTACTAGCTGTCAAGCGATGATAGAATCGGACGAACCCGACACCTCGATGGAGGATGTCATAGAACAATGGAACAGGAGAATAGGATGATGGAAGAATATGAGATCGAGGAACCCAAAATCAGGAGGGACATCAATCTGCAGATCAGGCTCAACGGATTCGAGTCGAACATGCTGCAGGATCTAGCGGAAGCATACGGATTAAAAAGAACGGATGTGATACGCAGACTGATCCGCGACGATTGGATGTCGCTGACGAGGGAGTGAGAACATGGCAAGAGGTGCCAAATATACTTTGCACAATACTACTAAGGCTAGGGTGAAGATAGGCGTGGTAGGATCCCGCGCGCAGCTTGCATACAAGGAATTGACGAAGGCTGCAGCTGCAGGAGAGAACACGAAGATCCAGCGCGGAATACGTCAGGCAGCTGCCGGATTCAAGACCGACGGCGCTGCACTGAAGGAAGGGATGATCGCGATGGCTGACAGGATCGGTGTGGATCAGGAGACCTACGACCGCATAGCCAGTCTTGACGAGGATGTCCTCGCATCCATGTATGAGAGCAACGACATGACCTTCGAGGTATTCTTCAACTACGAAGGCATACAGAAGACATCATCCGGATATTTCGTCACGGATGAGAAAAGAAAAGATGTACTATGGTTCCTAGATGAATACGACAAGGTATCGGGAGCCAGTCAGAAGGCCGTGTTCGGGAGCATCCTGTCATATTCCAACGATGTGATCTGAGATGTCCTCGAAGATCTACGGATTAGATACGGAGACGGATAACGATGGGAACACAGCGTGGATGGTCCAATGGGCACTGGTCGACAAAGACGGACACGGTAAGGCAGGGACCGAGTACGATGACCTCAAGCAGACCTTCCTCGACCTGCTTGACAGGGACGGGAAGACCTACATCTACATTCACAACATCGATTACGATTTCCACTTCATTAAGGGAATATTACACGAGATCAGCGAAGAATATGCAGTGAAGATGTCCATCATCGCCCGCTACGGGAAGGTGATCAGCTGCACATTGACGCCGACGGAGGACTCGCCCTTCGAGAACGGCGAGATCATCTTCAGGGACTCGGCGAAGAAGATCCCGGGATCATCCGTCCGCAGTCTCGGGAAGCTGATAGGACTGCCCAAGCTGGAAGGAGTGTCCGAGGACTTCCATCCCGGCTGGAGTTCTGAGGTGGATCTGTCGGATCCGAAAGAATGGGCCTACGTGCGCCGTGACGCTCAGATCGTGGCCGTGGCCATGGCTAGGATGCACAGCAGAGCCGGCGGGAACCGCACCAAGGCCACCGCATCCGGCGATGCATGGATGCTCATGAAGAAGTACGTCGGAACGGACCCGCGTACAGGCAAACGCTACAAGAACGATCTGAAGTGGCAGAAGTGGTTCCCGAAGCTGTCCACGGAACTCGATACCCGCTTAAGAAAAGGTTACACCGGAGGACTCAACGTAAGCATGATGCAGGGCATGCACGAAGGCACGATCACCCACGAGGACGTCCATTCGATGTATCCGACGGTGATGTCCTACGATCCGCTGCCTTACGGGATCCCGACGATGCAGTTCTTCCCTCCGAGGGACGGAGCGCTGTACATCGTCGAGACGAGGATGAAGATGCGCCTCAAGGACGGGATGTTCCCGTGGTTCCAGTTCAAGAACGTTTACGATTACCAGATCGAGAACATGGAATACGGATCGATCATCGAAGAGACGAAGCAGTGGCATGAGATGACCCTCACCAACGTGGACCTCGACGTGATCATGGACTGGTACGATGTGGAGTTCGATGAGGACTACGCCCACACCTATTTCGTATTCTTACAGAAGACCGGCATCTTCGCCGGTTACATCGACCAGTACATGGAGCAGAAAGAACGCGCCGAGAAGGGATCGCTGGAGTACACCAGCGCTAAATTGGCCATGAACTCCGGTTACGGACGCATGGCCCTCGCACGCGAGACGGAAGAGACCGTCCTCGAGTGGGATGACGAGATGGGTGACTACATGCTGCACTCGATACCCACGATCAACGACGACACCGAGAACTACCTCCCGTATGCCATGTTCGTGACCGCATACGCACGCGCGAGACTGCTGCAGAACTGCATGCAGATGGTGAAGGAAGGCAAACAGATCCTCCACTGCGACACCGACAGCGTGATCCACATGGACGCCGAATCCGAGGAGATGGATCACGGAGACTATCTCGGAGGATGGGGTATCGAATGCAGACCGGTGAAGATATACGAAGGCGGGTTCAAGAGATACGTCGAGATCATGCACGAACCCATCCGCGACCTCAAGGACATCAATGTCACCTGCGCCGGCGTCCCTCAGAGAGTGAATCATCTCGGAGTCCCTGTTGGGATGTGGGTGGAACTCCTCGATGAACCGTGGAAGATCACCACATCGTTCACCCTCGGACATGAGGATTACTGCATCAAGAGCAAATGGCTGCGCAAGATCTACAAAAAGAACGGAATGGACCCAGACTGCGTGAATACTATGAAACTCATTCCGGTCAAGTGTCCGGGAGGAGTGATCCTGCAGCAGAGACAGCACACCATCAGCGACAACATGATGTGGAGACTGAGACGTTGACCTCACCCATAAGAACGCTGCTTCAGGAATATGCCGACAACGGCGGATGGTACAATGCGCAGAAGATCCTGCCGTACTTCGATGATGCCATGCTCATGATGATCATCGGAGCGCGCAGGATCGGAAAGACCGATCTGTTCCTCCGGTTAGCATGTGATCTTTGGCAGCGCTTCAGCCTCAAGACGATGTGGGTGAGGAACAAGCTGACCGAACTCAAGGAACCGTCATTCTTCAACGATTTCCTGAACGATGCGAAGGATCTCGGATGGTGTCCCGACAATTGGACTGTGAGACCTGACGGCGTACATCCGGACGAGGACAAAGGCAGCGAAGCCGTGATCAAGTTCCAGTCCATCAGTACGTTCAGCAACCGCAGAGGCGGAGCGCATCCGGACGTGATCATGCTCGTCTTCGACGAGATGATGCCTGAGGATCGCAGATACCCGCATATGTGTGCAGAAGGATTGTTATCTATCACCAAGACGGTATTTTCAGGGAACATCGATGCAAGATGCTTCTGTCTGTCCAACTACGTCAGCGCGGCCAATCCCTACTTCGTGAAGTTACGCGTCTATCCTGCGAAGGATCGCGACGTGACCGTCTTCAGGGACAAGGCCGTCCTGATCGAGCGCTGCAAAGGGTACAGATGCGCCATACTCGAGGACAATCCGTGGAACCGCGTATACAAGGCCGCAGGCGTAGGGAACTATGCAGATGAAGAGGAGGACGAACTGATCAAGCTGATCAAGCCTCCGCCCAAGGGAGCGAGACCTCAGCCTTATCTGATCCAATCCGACGGTCTCCTGTACCGCGGATGGGAGAAGAACGGCCTGATCTATTACACAGAATACCGCGGAGATACAAAGGACATCCACATATGGACTCCGAATCTGAAGGAATGCAGCGACAAGGTAAAGCTGATTATACCCTTCATGAAGAAGGACATCGAACTGAACATGCAGACCGGTTCGCTGCGCTTCAAGAATCCCAACGTCATGTTCGTGATCCTGAACATGGTCTTTGAAACAGTCTAATATGCTACGATTAGTAGCACATATCCTACATTTTGTCACCTACGTCATCTGACGACAGTTCGGCAATTGTCGATGTATGGTGAATGAACACTCACTTAACACGTGTTTAGTAAACGAGCGTTTAGGGAGGGGTGGTGAGAGGGGTG
>Ga0310696_10008381_pt1 | contig 12052 bp, 12 predicted proteins | sample AusTroGonzalo_MG_4_FD_203885 | JGI IMG/M metagenome (GOLD analysis project Ga0310696, IMG submission 203885) | Bovine rumen microbial communities from tropical cattle in Woodstock, Queensland, Australia - Gonzalo_02 (v2) (version 2) | ecosystem: Host-associated > Mammals > Digestive system >... | reverse complement strand
AAGAGGACCTGAAGCTTGCGGAGTATTTCTCCGGCGGCGGCAAGTTCGAATTCGAGGGCAAGTCCTACGAAGGCAAGAAGAACGCCGACGGCGCATTCGTCAACGAGTGGCCCGACGGCATGGACGACCGCGCCAAGACCGCGCTGTCGTACTTGCGCTACATGCAGGACTACCTGGCCTGCGTCCAGTCCGTGGACGACTCCGTCGGAGAGATGACGCAGTACCTGAAGGACTGCGGACTCGAAGAGAACACGCTGGTCGTGTACACGTCCGACCAGGGGTTCTTCCTAGGCGACCACGGGCTCTACGACAAGCGCTTCATCATGGAGGAGACGCTGAAGATGCCCTTCATCGCGAAGTGCCCGGCGTTCATACGCCCCGGATCGGACAACCGCGACATAATCACCAACGTCGACTTCGCCCCGACATTCCTCGACCTCGCCGGCGCAGAAAAGCCTGCCGGAATGCAGGGCGACTCGTTCGCGTCCAACATGGCCGGGGCGACGCCCGACGACTGGAAGCGCGACTGCTACTGCAGGTACTACGTCGAGGGAGGAGAGCACAACACGGCCGCGTGGTACGGCATCAGGACAAAGACGGACAAGCTGGTGTTCTACTACAAGCGGAACGAATGGGAGTACTTTGACATCGCGAAGGATCCAGAAGAGCTGCACAACGAATACGCGAACCCTGCGTACGCCGAGCGCATAGCCGAACTGAAGCACCGTCTGGACGAGCTCAGGGAGAAGTACGACGACCGCGACCAGTACAAGGACTGCCGGGAATACTCGCTGTAGCCGCCGGATGCGCCGTTAGGCGCGCGGATGGAACTTCTTGTGCAGCTCGCCGAAGCGCGAGACGTCCACATGCGTGTATATCTGCGTCGTGCCGATGTCGGCATGACCGAGCATCTCCTGAATGGCGCGTATGTCCGCGCCGCGCTGGAGCATGTGCGAGGCAAAGCAATGCCTCAAGACGTGCGGCGATATCCTGTCCGCGGCGATTCCGACCGCCGCCGCCCTTTCGCGCACGATCTTGAACACCCCCTGCCGCGTGAACGGTCTGCCGAGCCGCGTCAGAAACACATGGGTCTCGGAGAGGTTGCCCTTGGAGAACACGTCCCGCGAAGACGCGGTATATGCGTTCAAGGCCCTTCCCGCCGCGCCGCCCATCGGCACGAGACGCTCCTTCGAGCCCTTCCCGAGTATGCGCAGCAGCTCGCCGTCCGACACGATGTCCTCCAGACGCAGAGAGCACACCTCGGCCACGCGAAGCCCGCATCCGTACATAATCTCAAGCATGGCCCTGTCCCGCAGGTCCCGGGGGTCGGAACCCTTCACCTCGTCCAGCATCGCGAAGACCTCTTCCTCCGAGAGTATCCTCGGCAGCGGACGGTCCTTCTTTGGCGTGTCGAGGAGCGCCGTCGGGTCGGAAGGAATCATCCGCCTCTCCTTTAGATGGCGGAAGAACTCCTTCACCGCGACAAGGCGACGCGCTCGCGTCGAGGACTGGCGCCCCTTTTCCCGCTCGTTTCGCATATACGCCGCGACGTCTTCGCCTGACACGTCAGCCGCACACGACTTGCCCTTGCGACGCATATATTCGGCGAAGCTCCGCAAATCGCGCGAGTACGCTTCGCAGGTGTTCTCCGCCATCTCGCGCTCGTACCTGAGCGCTCCGACGAAGGACTCGATTTCGTCGCCGAAGCTCACAGCCTGCCCAGGAAGTCCTCGAGCAACTGGCTCATCAGAGGCTTCGACGCAGCGCCGGCGTCCATGACCTCTTGATGGTTGAGCGGCCTGCGGGATATGCCGGCGGCGAGGTTTGCGACGAGGGAGAGGCCGGCGACCTTGAATCCGCAGGCCTTCGCGAAAACGGCCTCCGGAACGGTGGACATGCCGACGACGTCCGCGCCCCAGGATTTGTACGCCTGTATCTCCGCCGGAGTCTCGTAGCACGGGCCGAGGGTGTACGCATACACGCCGTCCATCGCCCGCAGGCCGAGCCTGTTTGCGCTGGCGTGGAGAAGCTCGGCGAGATGCCGCTGGTAGACCTCAGTCATGTCGGGGAACCTCTCACCCCACTCCGAGCGGTATGGGCCAACGAGCGGATTCGCTCCGACGGTGTTCAGGTGGTCGCGGATTATCACGAAGTCGCCGGGGCGAAGCGCGGGGTTGATGCCACCGGACGCATTCGTCAGAAGGACGGTCTGGCATCCCATGCGCCGCATCACCTCGATCGGCAGGACAACGGGCTCCCAGCCAACGCCCTCGTAATAGTGGCGGCGGCCGCACCATGCGACAATCCTCTTGCCGAGGCGCTCGTACAGGACGAACTCGCCGACATGCCCTTTCACCGTCGATGCGCCGAGCCCGGGAATGTCGGAGTACGGGATGCGGACTAGCACCTTGTCCATCGTCAGGGCGTCGCCCCATCCGCTACCCAGCAGTATGCCGACGTCCGGAGGGCGGTCAAAGCAGATGTCCGGCAGATATCCGGCCGCAGTGTCGAAGAACTTCAGATTCATCCTTGCACCTCCTTTTCCCTAGGCTTCTCCCGCGCTCAGTATTCCAGCTGGCTGCCGCCGATAGTCTCGCGAAGAATGGAGTCTCCGGGGACCTTCGACGGATCGGCTGGGAGTATCGCACCGAGCAGCATCGACAGCACCTGCGCCTTGGATTCTTCGGGCTCCTTCATCTTGACGATCTCGAGCAGCCCGGCCGCATAGCTCTTTATCACGGAAAGCTCGTACTCGAGGCCGGAGTCGAACTCCGCGTCCGCGTTTGCTCGGAACGGATCTATCCACTTGCGCTCGCCGGCCAAGACCTTCGGCCACATGCGGAACGTGTCGAGCGGGCTCATCTTGCGGAACTGGTTGTCCCTGACAAGCCGCCGCAGGAGACGTCCGTCTGCCGGAGGAAGCCTGGAGTTTGCGAACACGACGAGCTGCGTCTTCGGCTCGATGAAGAGGCGGAACTTGCAGGCGTCGTCCACGTCTTCCGTGAGGCGCGGATTCAGCGCGTGTATGCCCTCCAGCACGACTATTCCGCTTTCCGGCAGCGACGTCACGTCCTTTTCGTCGAAGCCGTCGTGCGCCACAAAGTCGAAGCGGCGCATATGCACCTTCTCCCCGCGCATGAGCGCGTTTATGTCCGATGCAAGGCGGGGCATGTCGACGCATTCCACGGTCTCGTAGTCCAGCTCGCCGTTCTCGTCCCTGGGGTTGCGCTTGTCTCCGACGAAGTAGTCGTCCGTGGAGAGGTGAAGCGCGTCGAATCCGTCCACGCGGAGCTGCGTGCACAGCCTCTTCGCGGTGGTCGTCTTGCCTGCCGAGGACGCACCGGCGAGAAGGACGAGCTTCGTGCCTTTCCTTGACGCGATGTCGTCGGCTATCTTCGACAGCGCCTTGACCTGCCTGGCCTCGCAGACTCGTATGAACTCGTCGATGAAGCCTGTTTCTATGACGGCGTTAAGTTCGTCGATGGTCATCTCTCCCCCCTTCCAGACCAGCCGAGCTTGCGCGAAAGGACCTCGTACGGGTTGTAGCCGTCAAGTTCGGCCATTAGCGCGCATTCCGGCGCACGGCGGATCTCGACGGTTTCGTCGTCGTCGAGCATGATGGCGTTCTCGCCGTCGGCGTACACGCCTATCTGCCCGCCGCGCCCTTCGTCACGCGAACGCGTCGTGACGGAAATCGAGACGGAATCGCTCAGGACAATGGGACGGATGCCGAGCGCGTGCGGGTTCATCGGAGTCACGACGAAGCTCGCGGAGTCAGGCATCAGCACGGGCCCTCCGGCGGAAAGCGAATATGCCGTCGAGCCAGTCGGCGTAGCGAACACGAGTCCGTCCGCAAAGTACCTCGCCGCGCCGTTCCCGTCGAGCGCGAGGTCGAGTACCGCCGCGTGTCCGGAAAGCTCGCGCATGAGGACGATGTCGTTAAGCGCGACGGCGCGCGACTTCGCGTCTCCCTTCTTGCGGGCCTCCAGCATCGTCCGCTTCGATATCTTGTAGCGTCCCTCGGCGATCATCGCAAGCGCCGTCTTGAAGTCGCGCCTCTCGACGCTCGCGAGGTATCCGAGCCCGCCGAGGTTGAAGCCGACGACCGGCTTGCCCGGATGCCGCTTAGCCGCCTTGAGGATCGTGCCGTCTCCGCCGAGGGCGACTACGATGTCAGCGTCTCGCCCCTTCTCCGCAAGCGCCAGCCCAAAACCCGGCAGAAGCGCGGCGAGCGCCTTGTGCGCCGCCTTCGCCCGTGGCTTCAGGGCGTTCACGTGGAAATGGACGCGTCTCGGCTTCATGAATGCTCCCTTGCCTCCGCCTGTCTCAGAAGCTCGCGGTTCTTCTCGCCGAGGGCGGGTTTCTTCTTGAAGCTCGCAACAAGCGAAGACTCGAGACTTTCGTCCGAAAGCCCCGTCAAGGCGAACTTCTTGAGCGCAGCGAGCATCATGGTGTTCGCGGCCTTTGGCACGCCGAACTCCTCCGCCATGCGAATCGCAGGCCAGCGGACGAGCCGCACGCCCTCCGGAGGCTGCACGTTGACCGGGACCGTCTCGTCGACAATGACAACGCCGCCTTTCTTCACGTCGCCGACAAAGCGCTCGTAGGCCGGCTGGTTCATGCACACAAGAACGTCCGGATGCTCTACGGTCGGCGAGCCGATCGGCGTACCGGAGACGACCACGGAGCAGTTGGCGCTTCCGCCGCGCTGCTCGGGCCCGTAGCTCGGGAACCACAGCGTGTGGCGGCGCTCCAGCCGCGCGGCCTCGGCGACGCAAAGCCCCAGCGAAAGGATGCCCTGCCCTCCGTATCCGGCGAACTTGAAGCGGCGCTCGGCGAACGAAGGGTCGTCGAGCGCGGCAGGCGCCGCGTCTTTTTCGAGGAAGAGGTCGTGGCAGGACGCGACCTGCGGAACAGGCCTGACGGCAAGAAGCTGGGACACGGACTCGTCTGTCTGTCCGACAGCGGCATCCGGCCGATCCTTCGTCGCGTCGCGAAACACTCCGAGAGGAAACTCCTTCTCCATCTCGTTCATGCAGAAGGCCGCAGCCTTGTCCGGAGGCATCTTGAAGTTCGTCGGACACGGTGCGAGGATCTCCAGGAGCGCATAGCCTTTCCTGTCGCGCTCTATCTCGAAGACCTTGCGTATCGCCTGCTTCGCCTGCATGATGCGCCGGGTGTCGGCGACCGAGACGCGCGCTATGTAGACCGGCGCCTGCAGCTGCGCAAACACCTCGCACACGTGAAGCGGATGCCCAGTGAGCGCGGGGTCGCGTCCAAACGGCGTCGTCGTCGTCGTCTCGCCCTCCAGCGTCGTCGGCGCCATCTGCCCGCCGGTCATGCCGTAGAGAGAGTTGTTGACGAAGATGCAACCGAACTTCTCGCCGCGCGAGGCTGCCTGGAACGCGTTGTTGAAGCCTATCGCCCCCAGGTCGCCGTCGCCCTGGTACGCTATAGTCACGGCGTCTGGGCGGGCGCGGCAGACGCCCGTCGCAGCTGCTGAGGCGCGGCCGTGCGCGGCGGAGATGTGGGCGGCGTCCCAGTAGTAGTAGGTGAACACGCCGCAGCCGACGGGGTCGACGAAGATGGTGCGGTCCTGAAGTCCCAGGTCGGCGCAGGCCTCGGCAACCAGCTTGTTTATGATGCCGTGTCCGCACCCTGGGCAGTAGTGCGTGTAGCTCACGTTCTTCCCGCTTCGCGGAAAGGCCTTGTACATCCCCTTTTGCTCTATCGTAGCCATCACAGCATCTCCTTCGCAGCCTTGACCGCGTCGTCGACCGAGACGACTTCGCCGCCCATGCGGTGGACCATCTTCACCGAAGCAGCCTCCGCGCCGAGCCCCGCCTTCGCGAGATTGAGCCTCACGTCGTCGGAGAACTGGCCGGCGTCCAACTCGATCGTCATGACCCTGCGTCCCTTCGCCGCCTCCGCAAGCTGTCCGCGCGGGAACGGGTTGAGCGTTATCGGACGGAACACCCCCGCCTTGACGCCTTCCTTGCGCAGGACCTCCGCCGTCGTACGCGCGATGCGGCTCGAGATTCCGAACGCCACTATCAGCACGTCGGCGTCATCGGCAAGATACGACTCTCCCATCGCGTCGGCCGCCATGCGCGCGTACTTCTCCTGAAGGTGGTTGTTGAACTGCTCCTGCTGGGCGGCGTCGAGGTATATGGACTTCACGAGGTTAGCCCTCGTCCTGGGCTCGCCCTGCGCCGCCCATTCGCCGAAGTCGGGGCGCGGCAGCTCCTTCTCGGGGAGCCTGACCGTCTCCATCATCTGCCCCTGGAGCCCATCCGCGAAGACGACCGCGGGGGTGCGCCACTTGGCGGACATCTCGAACGCCTTCATTGTGAGGTCGAACATCTCCTGGGCGCTGGCGGGGGCGAGCGTGAAGGTCTGGTAGCTGCCGTGTCCGCCGCCCTTGACGGCCGGAGTGTAGTCGCTCTGCTCTGGGTAGACGTTGCCGAGCCCGGGGCCGGCGCGGTTCACATCGACGACGACCGCCGGAAGCTCAGCACCGGCGAGGTAGCTAAGCCCCTCCTGCATGAGGGAAAAGCCCGGTCCGCTCGTCGCGGTCATGCAAAGCTTCCCGGCGCCTGCGGCGCCGAACATCATGTTCACGGACGCCGTCTCGCATTCGGCCTGCACGAAGGTGCGCCCGAGCATCGGGAACCACTTTGCAGCGCCGTGGGCGATTTCGCTCGCAGGCGTTATGGGATATCCGAAGTAGAGGTCGCAGCCCGCATACAGGGCCCCCATCACGACCGCCTCGTTGCTCTTCACGAACTTCGTCATTTCTCGACCCTCAGCGCATATGGTTCCGGACAGTTGTAGAAGCAGATTCCGCAGCTTATGCATCCTTCGCCCTTGTACTTCACGGACTTGACGCCCATCGAGTTCAGCTCCTCGCCGATCTCCAGGCACTTCTTCGGACACGCTGCAACGCAGCGCGCGCATCCCTTGCAGTTCTCCTTGTCTACGACTACCATTCTTCTTTTTCTCCAGTAGATAACGCCGTGCGGACCATCCGCCCCCAAGCAATCAGCCGCCATTCGACCAAAGCGCCTTCGGGCTTAAGGACTTCAGGGATAGTCCGCCGGCAAAGTCAGCACCTCGCATCCGTCGTCGGTTATCGCGACAGTGTGCTCAAAGTGGGCCGAGAGGCACCTGTCGCGCGTGACAACCGTCCATCTGTTCTCGAGGACTTCCGTCTTCTCGCCGGCCTTGGTCATGGTGATCATGGGCTCTATCGCAATCGTCATGCCGGGGCGAAGGACGAGCTTGGTGCCAGGCTTGCCATAGTTCGGCACTTCCGGGTCCTCGTGGACAGTCCTGCCGACGCCATGCCCGATCCAGTCCCGGACGACGCCAAAGCCAGCGTCCTCTGCGACCTTCTGTATCGCGTATCCGACGTCGCCCAGGTGCACGCCCGGCCCGCACGCGGCTATTCCTGCGGCGAGGCACTTCTTGGTCGTCTCGACGAGGCGCATGACCTCCGGATCCGTCACGCCCAGCGCGACGGTGCGCGAGGTGTCCCCGTTGAATCCCTTCGTAAAGATGCCCACGTCGGTCTTGACCAGGTCGCCTGGCATTATGACGCGATGGCGGCTTGGAATGCCGTGTATGACCTCGTCGTTGATCGACACGCACAGATGTCCGGGGAAGCCCCCGTAATTGTGGAAGCTCGCCTTGACGCCGTGCTTCGCGCAATACGCCACCACCAGGTCGTCTATCTCGCCGGTGGTCACGCCGGGCGCGACGGCGGCGGCGCAGATGTCGCGAATCTCCGCGCTCATCCGGCACGCCTCGCGCATGCACGCGATCTCGGCCCGCGTCTTGATGTCGACTTTCACGGCCTTACATTGCGGCCAGAAACGCCGCGGCGTTCTTTTCCGGCCCTTGGTCTCCGTCTATGCGCCGGAGAAGTCCCTTCCCGTCGTAATACCTGATCAGCGGCTCGGTCTCGCGGTGGTAGACGACGAGGCGGTCCTTCACCGTTTCGGGATTGTCGTCCTTGCGGATGACAAGCTCCGCGCCGCACTTGTCGCAAATCCCCTCGACCTTTGGCGGAAGCGCCTTCACGTGGTAGCCCGCCTTGCACTTCGGGCAGGTGCGGCGTCCGGCGATGCGGTCGTGAATCACCTCGTCCGGGACATCGACGAGGACGACGCTCCTGATCGGCGCACCCATCTCCTCGAGGATCTTCGCCTGCGCGAGGTTGCGGGGGAATCCGTCCAACAGCATCGTGACGTCGCCCGTCGTCTCGGCGACTACGTCCTTGATCATCTGGGCGATGAGCGCGTCTGGGACGAGGTTGCCCTTGTCCATGTAGCCCTTCGCCTCGACGCCCGCAGGCGTCCCCTTGGCGACAGCGCCGCGAAGCAGGTCTCCGGAAGAGACATGCTTCAAGTTGTCGTTCTCGGCCGCGAGCTTGCCCGCGATCGTTCCCTTCCCCGAACCCGGGGCTCCCAGCAGTATCACTATGTTCATGGCGTGTGTATTATACCACATACTTTCGGATTTGAGGCGCACGACTCCACTAGGTCGGCCACCCGCTTCGCGGCGTCGGGCGTCGCGAGCGAAAGCATCTTCTGCGACATTTCTGCGAGACGCTCCGGCCTGTCGTACTTGGCGAGGAGGTATCTGCAGAGCTGGTGCACGGATATCTCGGACTGCACGGCCTCGTCCGCCGCACCGTGCGATGCGAATGCGTCAGCGTTGAAGTGCTGGTGGTTCCTGAGCGCCGACGGAAGCGGAATCATCAGCGCGGGCTTGCCGCACGCCGCGAGCTCGAAGCATGTCGACGCCCCAGCGCGCGCGACCACGAGGTCCGCGGACGCGAACGCGTCCGCCATGCAGTCCTCAAACGCCTTGACGCGCGCAGGAATCGCCGCAAGCGCGTACGCCGCCATCACACGGCCCTCGTCCGCCGCGCCCGTCTGGTGTATGACATATAGCGGGCGCTTCGCCGCCTCGCCGCGCGCGGACAGCTCGCGCTTCATAGCGGAGATCGCCTCGCACATGAGCTCGTTGACCATATGCGCCCCCTGGCTGCCGCCGGTCACGAACACGACGAATGAGTCCTTCGGGATGAAGTCGAATCGTTTGCCCTGCGTTATGCCCGCGCGGATGGGGAGCCCAGTGCGGACGGTCTTCACGCGCGGCAGGTACTTGGCTGTGGCGTCGAAACTCGTCGCCACAGCCTTCGCGAAGCGCGACAGGAACTCCACCGCCCTGCCCGGGACCGTGTTTGCCTCGTGCAGGACGACGGGGATTCCGCATCCGCTCGCGGCCAGCACCGGCGGCAGCGAGGAATAGCTGCCCATCGCCAGCAACGCGTCCGGCTTGGCCTTGCGCATCTCCTTGCGGCAGCGAAACACAGACCTCAAGTTGGCAAATGCGTTTTTAAGCGAAAGCTGCTTCGCACCCGTCGAGAACGCCTTCCCCGTCCAATTGCGCATGACGCTCGACTCGACATCACGCCCAGAGTCCCAGACCGTGACGTCGTGTCCGCGCCCCTGCAGCTCTTCCGCGACAGCCAGTCCCGGGAACGCATGCCCGCCAGTTCCGCCGCATGCCACGACAATGTTCATCCTACCAATCCCTTTCGTTTGGCGGCAGGCGCACCCTGCGTGCGCGTGCCTTCTTCTCAGCCTCGTGTTCGTCGCTTCGCTCCTGGGCTTTCCTCAGGACCGCCTCGATCTCCTTTTCGTCGGCAGACTTTTCGTCATCTCCGACCTCGCCCTGCTGTTCATCCTTCTGGCCTTCCTGGCCCTGCTGGTCGTCCTGCCCCTGCTGTGGATCATCCTGCTGTTGTTGTTGCTGCTGGTCGTCCTGGCCTTGGTCGTCCTGCTTCTGCTGGTTCTGCTGCTGTTGCGGCTGCTTCTGCTGCTGTTGCTGTTGGCCGCCGCCCTTGCCGTCGTTAGGGAGAAGCTCGATTATGCGCCTGATGATGCCAACGGCCTCCTCCTGCTTCGGCGGGAGCTGCTCCTTGCAGCACTCGATCTGGAGCTTCTCAAGCCGCGTCGAAAGATCGGATATCTCCGCCTGCGCCTCCGCGGTGAACGGAGGCTTGTTCGTGTCCGCCGCCGCCTGCTGTTCGTATGCCTGGGCCCAGGCCGGGAACTTCGCCCTGAACGCCCGCGTGTAGTCGAGCGCCTCCGGCTGCCAGGGACGCCCGCATTCTACGGCGACGTCCTGCCATGCATTCGACTGCGCGACAAGGTCCTCTCGTATCGCGGCTGGCGGCATGACGGTCATCTTGAAGAAATCCGTGAAACTTTGCTCCGCCTCGGCGAGCCTGTACCTGGCCTCGTCGTCCATGTCGCCGAGAAGCTTGGCCGCCTCCTCCGTCTTTATCCTGGCGGCGTCCACACGCGAGGATATCGTGGCCGCGTCCTCAGCGTTGGTCACTGCCTGGCATATTATTTCCTTAACGGGAATCCACACGTCGGCGAGGCGCGAGGCGCGAGACGCCATCGCATCAGAAAGCGCGACTGCACGCACCGGATCGTTAGTGCGGTATGTCGTGGAGTCGGCGAGAAGTCGGCGCACGTCGCCGACGGCGGTCTGGAGCATCGAGCCCGGGTCCTTGTTCTTCGCCGCCTCTATGATATCGTTTATGCGCTTGGCCTCCCGCAACCCCTTCAGCCCGTCCGTCGCCCGCGTGAAGTTTGCGTTGGCGCGCGGATCGTCGGGGCTCGCCCTCAGCGCAATCTGCGCGGCGGCGGCGGCCTCCTCAAGGTGTTTCAGTGCGTCGGGAGAGCCGGGCTCGTGCGCGGCCTCGTGCTCAAGCTTCGCCACCACCTCGGCCGCACGTGCGCCGTGGGTACGGGAAAGCATGAGCGGACGCAGCACGGCAAGCGCGTTCGTCGCGTCGCCCGCACGGTAGAAGTCGACGCCGCGGTTCCATATCTCGCCGTCAGTCAACGCAGGGGAGTCCTCCGCCATTGACGGAAGAACTGCAACTAGGCAAATGGATATCAGCACGAATCTAGACATGTCGTTATATTATACCATATTTGCCGCTACCATCCCGGACCGAAACAGCGGAAACGGCAACTTGGCGTCGACACGGAATCGCACTTCAGGCAAAACGCGAGGAGGCAAAGGACCAGTTCAAGTGTCCATCGACAACCGCCTTGACGTATGCGGCGCGCGCGTTCTGCCAGTCGAGATAGTAGGCGTGCTCCCAGACATCGATTACGAGGAGCGGATTAACGACGGGCTTTCCGAACGGCGTGTCGGCGTTTGGAGTGCTTTCAACGACGAGTTCGCCGCCTTTCGCAAGAAGCCACGCCCAGCCGCTCCCAAAACGCTTCACCGCCGCATCGGCGAGTGCGGCCTTGCAAGCGTCAAGCGAGCCGAAGGACGCATTGATCGCCGCAAGGAGTTCCGCCGATGGCTCACCGCCCTTCCCTGCGGGCGCGAGCGACCGCCAGTAGAAGTCGTGGTTCCATATCTGCGCCGCGTTGTTGTAGATGGCGGTGTCGTTCAAGTCATAGGATGAGCATATTATCGTCTCCAGCGAACGACCTTCATACGCGTCGTTCCCGGCGATAAGGCCGTTCAGCGTCTTGACGTATCCGGCGTGGTGCTTGCCGTAGTGGAAGGACATGGTCTTCGCAGATATGACGGGCGCGAGCGCGTCGTCGGCATACGGAAGCGGTGCGAGTGCAATTTCCTTCATGAGGCTTTCTCCTTTCAAATCCCGGCAATGCATGGCCAAGGCCGCACACGCCGCCCCGCCAACGAACCGCCGTCTGGTAATTACTGAACTCATGGCAACATTATACCATTTTTCGCCGCAGCATTGCTGACGCACCAGACAAAACGGCCTCCGGCCAACGTGCATTCCCCTTTCAGAGAATCCACAGGTCGCATTGCAGACCGTTCCTTTGGCATGCGCGTCGAGCACCACCGGAACCGTCACTTCTCAATCGCCAACTGTATGGGACTGGATGTTGGCTGAAGGCCAACTGTCATAACACAGTCGATAAACTCGAACGGCACCGCGACGCCGTCCGCCTTCACGGACGAAGGCCGCGTCACG
>Ga0310696_10008377_pt1 | contig 12054 bp, 9 predicted proteins | sample AusTroGonzalo_MG_4_FD_203885 | JGI IMG/M metagenome (GOLD analysis project Ga0310696, IMG submission 203885) | Bovine rumen microbial communities from tropical cattle in Woodstock, Queensland, Australia - Gonzalo_02 (v2) (version 2) | ecosystem: Host-associated > Mammals > Digestive system >... | reverse complement strand
CCTGTCGAACCAGTTGGTTTGCAGCGCGAACGCATTGTTGTACACGTACGAATCCATGTCCACGCCTTCGTCCGCGAGCGTATCCATGGCGACGAACATTACGCTGTCCCTGATGAACCAATAGGAACTTTCAATGCCGTCCGCTCCGTTCTGTGGATTATTGCGACACGCAAGGAACCACCTGTTGTGAATCCTGGAAGAACTCCCGTTCGCCCCAGACGTCGTACCGCCGGTGTTATAGTATTCCTTGTTCCCCGGACAGAGCGCGTGCATGTAGTCCGTGAAAGAGGCATTCCCGTTCCACTGCTGCCAGTTGTCGTAGCGTGCGCCATACTTCACCATGTCACCGGAAAAGAGAATAAAGTCTATGGAACCTGCCGCGCTTTTCGCGTTGGCAATGATCGTGTTCACGGAGTTCGTTTTCGCCGAGTCATCGGGATGGGAATGCACGTCGCTCATCCAAAGGAAGTTGTAGCTGCCGCTCGTTCCGGCGGTCTTGAACTTCTGCGTTGCGGACTGTGTGCTGCCGGACTTCACGTAGTAGATGTATTCCGTGCCGGGGTCGAGCGAGGAGAGCGTCGCCGTGTACTTGTAGTAGCTGACGTCGCTCGACCTGAACGAGACCGGCTTGTAAACGCTTTCGCAGGGGACCTGCGTGGCGGAGCCCGGTGCGGACGCCTTGGCGTACCAGAACGTACAGGCGTTGCTGTCAGAGTGCCAGACGAAACGCGCCTGCGTCGCGGTATCCTCGCCGGGGCAGCATGAAAGCATGTTGAACGTCACCGCCTGCGCGGTCGCGGCAACGAACGAGAGAATCGCCGTAGCGAACGCGAAACGATGCGATGCTGTTGAGCTGTCTTTCATGCGCGATATTATAGCATATTACCCGTCATCGCGCAACCTGCCGCAGAAAATAAATGTAGCAAAGGCGTCAGCGAGACTTATGGATGAGCCGTGTGTAAGCGGCAGAACCCGCCTCGGGAAGCGAACAGCCGCAGGCGTTGGCCTGGTCGAGGATGACATGACCTGTTCCACCATTCACCGCCATGGGATTCTTCGGCCAAGTCTGCGTGGCCATGAACGCCGCGTCTCCGCGATTCTGGGCGTCACCTACTATTGCGGCCTCCACATCGGCTCCAAGAGGGACGATCTGCCCGAGCGCGACTCTGACGCGGCCGCTATTTGCAAGCATCAGCCGTGCACCGCGGCAAGCAGTATCGACGCCGGTGATGAGAACGTTGGCGCGCGTGTCGCCCTCAAACGATATTCCGTCTCGCGCCGCATAGAGGAACGTCCCGACGACCACCTCGTCCGCGCAGTCCCGCAGCACGATCCCCCTAAGCTTGCGGCGGCAGAACGGATACACCGGATGCTCGCCTTTGATCACCGGCTTCTTGGGTCCCCAGTTGACGGGAAGCCTCGGCGACAGGCGCAGCATGTAGTGCGGATTGAACTGGAGATCCTCCACCCATCCACGACTCTCCGAGTTCCCGACAAGGACACCCGTTTTGAAAAATCCGCCGGAGACGTATGAGATGCGGTGTCCGTCCGATGGATGTGTCGCGAAGTCCACGCCCTGCCACGAGTTGCCAAGGTTGACGTCGGTAAGCCAGCACCCTGGGCCGAGTGACCTCATGGTCCACGGATACGCCACGGGTTCCGATATCGGCTGCTCAGGATACCACACGCCGATGCCGCGCGCGCCGCTTCCAGTTGCAAGCATGATGAACGGCTCGCCATTCTCTTCGCCTTTACCCGCCGTGGCGAGAAGAACCGTCCCGCCGTTCTGCGTGTGGTGCGGAACGTCGCTCGACCCGCGAAGCTCGACGCCCGACGGAACCTTCAGCGTCCCGGCACAGCGGTAGTAGCCCGCCGCGACATACACCGTTGCGCCGTCCTTCGTCTTGCCCGCTTCGTCAAGCGCCTTCTGGATCGCGGACGTGTTGTCCTCCGCCTCGCGCGACGCGCCGAAGTCCGCCGCGAAGAAAACTTTGTTCCCCTTCGGACGCGGCCAGGCCGGGAATCCCGCGCGAAGGCGTTCGTCAGCCGGAGCGGCCTTGTCGCCGGCGATGCGTTCGATCCTTCCGCCTGACGAGGCGTCCAGCGCGGTTCGGACAGTCCACGGATACGCAACGGGGGATTCGGCTCGCTGTTCTGGATAGAAGAAGACAAGCCCTTCCAACCCCGAACCATTTTCAAGCGAAAACGCGGCCACACCCTCTTCGTCGCCTCTGCCGCCGAAAAGGCGCAGCACCGTCCCCTTGGTTGGCGAGTCGGGCGAATAGTCTCCGCGCACCGTGACGCCTCGCTTGACCGCCACCGGAGTTTGGAATGCATACGAGCCCGTCTTTAGGAATACGACGCCTCCGCCATTCTTCGCGACGTCGTCAATCGCACCTTGGAGCGCAGGAGCGAAATCGTCAGCGCCGTCAGGCGAGAGGACGCGTTCCGCAATCACGACGTCCCGCGTCGGGAACGTCGTTTCCACGACCTCCGCCGCTGCGTTCACTGTAGCCATCGCAAGGACCGATAGCACGAACGCATGGACTTCTACTTTTTTCATGTCGGATATAATACCATATATTTTCTTCCTTGTGTGGAATTGCGCGTTGTTCCCACTAATCTACACGATCTACACTTCTACACGGCTATTTTCACCGACGCAGAACTGCCGCGCTACTAGCCGAACTTGACCTTGAAGAACTGGCTTTGTCCGCCGGTCGGGAGCGTGACCTCGATCGTCGTCATCACCGTGCATCCTGCGCGTGTCCTGTGCGACGCTTTCGCACTCGCTCTTGAGGTAATATGCCTTATTATGAGAGTGAATCCAATTGTGAATTGATTGCATCTGGATTCATGCGTGTATCAAAGACAGAAAAGACAATAACCTTGTCCTTATAGATTTTATAGTATACCGCAAACGGAAATTTGTCGATCAACATGCGGCGGTAGCCGCGAATCACAGGGTGCAGCGCAGGAAAAAATTGAAGAGAATCAATTGCGGCAATGACCATTGTCTGGAAATACGAGCCAAGGCCAACAGACTGCTCATCATAGAATGCAATACCCCGTTTTATATCGAGACGGGCTTGCTCATGGAGTTTTACAATCATACTACGGCAACTCTCTGTGATTGGAGTTCCGTTTTGACGTCGCTCCAGTCCAGAAGCTCGGACGTTCCATCGGCAAGACTTTGTTCGCGTTCCCGCAGCACATCAAAGTGCCATTGCGGGGCGTATTCCTCGCTTGACGCGGCAATGTCGCGCCACAACATGTTGATAACCAAGAATTTCTCCTCGGTATTCATGTTTCGCACTGCTTCCATTACTGCTGGCATGGTTTTGCTCCTTTGATTGTCCGATGTGTATTATATCAAATTTTCGCTGCAGATTGGGAGTATTTCATGGCGCGTATTATACGCTATGTGCGGCCTCGCTGTCAAGGGGGGCTTTATGACGGGAAGGACTTGGCACGGAAGTAGCCTTTTACGCCAAAGGTCCCATTCGGATATATAGCCGCTTCGGCGAAACAGTTCGCCGCGGCGCCGGATCCCGAGACCATCGCGGCAAGCGTGTAGTATGGTATTCCGTTCACGACGCACTGTCCGCCGGTATGTTCATGTCCCGTCAGCACCGCGCGCACCTTGCCGCTCTTCTCCAGGACTTCGCGCACAGCCGCCGCGTTCTTCATGAGATGGTGCCGCTCCGCCGACGGATCAAGCCGCTGGTGGCATAGCACCACGGCATGGTCTTTCGCGGCGGCGAGCTCGTGATCGAGCCACGCCAGCTGCTCTGGCGGGATGTTGGCGTCCGTCCATGTCCACTTGGTGTTGCGGGAGTAGTGCTTCATGCCCGACGTGTAGCATCCGTCAAGCACGATGAACGTCACGCCGTTGCGCACGAAGGAGTAGTATCCCTTCCCGATTATCTTCCCGTCGTTCGGCGTGCGCAAGAAGAACTCGTCCTCCGTAAGGCAGTCGAAGTCGTGGTTCCCTGGCACGTGGTAGCGCGGGCCCTTGAACTTGGCGAACGCCGCCTCGACGCGCTCAAGGGCGGCAAGCGTAGGGTCCCTGCCGACCGTCAGGTCCTTGAAGTCGCCAAGCTCAACGGCGAAATCGAGTCCTTTGCTGTTGAACTTCTCCACGGCGACGGAAAGCTTCTTGAGCGACTCGCGGTAGTGGCGCGCGGTATTGCCCTTTCCCAACGGCTTTATGTCGGCGTAGTGCAGGTCCGTGACGATTCCGAAACGGACAAGCGGCTGGACGTTAGAAGGGACTGGCTCCCCGAATGTACGGTATGCGACAAAGGCTCCCGCCATTGCCACGAACTCCCTGCGAGTAAGACTGCTTCTGTTTTCCATTTTGCCTCCTTTGTTTTCCTGCTCTGCCTTGTTCCACTCTTTCACGCAAACGCCGTCCCCTACAGTTGCACCTTGACCTTGCGCAGGGTGCCGGAGCGTGCGACCTCGCGTCCGTCAACCTTGACTGTCAGTCCGCCATGGCCGCGATGCCAGCGGATCGAGACGTCATGCCCGCGGTAGCGCAGATTGTCGAGGACGAACCAGTCCCACTTCTCGGGACACAGCGGATCGACCGTGAAGCCGTCCGCGCCGTTCGGCATGAAACCCACGAGCCCCGAGACGACGAGATCGCAGAACGTCGAGTGGTTGTAGTCCTTGCCGCGTTCGCGGGGCTTCTGGTTGCGCTGTATGAGAAGCGTGCGCGCGATCCAGTCCGGCTTGTCGGGGTTCATGTTCTCGTCGATCCACGGCACGACTGGATCGAACGGCCCGCCGGTCGCCTTCCCCGGCGCGCGGTGCAGCTTGTGCGTGAATGCATACTGCCACATCAGGAAAGAGAAGCGGTCGCGTTCGGCAGGCGAGCTGCCGCGCAAGTGGAGGTCGTTCGCGTACGCGGTCAGCGCGACGGACGTCGCGAACGGCCAGCTCGGCCCGTTCCACTGGCACTCGTGCCCCTTGTGCGCAATCGTGAAGCCCTTCGCGCGGCGTTCGGGGAACGAGAGGCCGTAGAGCGCGGCAAAGCCCTTCTCGTCGAAAAGCTGTTCCCAGTCGGGCGAGACGTCGAGCGGAATGCCGAAGTACCACGGCGCGTAGCCGTGCAGCTCGCGAACCGAAGTCAGGACGCCGTCGCGATGCCGCGTGGTGAAGAACTTGACGTCGGCGTTCCAGCACTTCGCCATCAGCGCATTGCGAACGCCGTCCGCCTTCGCCTCGAACTTCGCCGCGAGCTCCGCCCTTCCCGCCCTGCGGGCGACTGCGGCGATGCTCTTCGCCTCGCTCCACATCGCCGAATTGAAGAGCGGCTTCCAGCCGCTGCCGCCGAGCGAAATCTCCGTGCCCTCGTGTCCGTCCAAGGACATGAAGCCGCCGTTGCCGTCGCCGCCCATGATGAACTTGCCGCGGCTCTTCGGAACGCCGCGTTCCCATTGCTCGTAGTACTTCACGGCGTCATCGAGCAATGCGACAGGCAGGTCGTCCAGCCCGGAGACTTCGGCAAGCTGGCACGTGCCCGTGAAGAGCCAGCTCGAATATCCCCATCTGTGCGTTGCAGCCTTGTCCGCCAGCCAGAAGCGGGCGTTGTCCGCAAGGTACTGCGGATCACGCAGCCAGCGCCCTTCGCGGAAGTGGTGCCCCGCCGCGCAGACGATCGTGTTGTCCGTGCCGCTCCATCCCACCTTTGGCAAGAACTCCGTCACGCGCCATCCGCCGCTCGCGCCCTTGCGGAGGTGCTTGCGGTAGGTCCACCAGCGGAAGTACCAGTTGCGCTCGATCTCCCGGTCTGGGCACGCGAAGAGCGGCACGTTCTCGGAGAGGAACTTTTCGGTGGCGGCGTTTGGGATGGCGTTCGTCACTGTCTCTTCGTCGTTCGCGTTGAAGCGGCGCACATACGTGGAGAGAAGTGCCTTGGGGTCGGGCAGCCTCTCGGACGGCGCTTCAAGGTCCAGCCCCTCGTGGATCGCCGCCCCCACGTATTCTGGGCCACCGCTCCTGCCGTTGTACCATAGAAGCCAACGGTTGTTCTTCTCGTCTCGCATGACGGACGGCTTGTAGCATGCGCAGGAATCCCACGTGCCGGGATCTGGAACGACGAGCGGACACTGGTCAAGCACCTTCCAGTCCCTGATGCCGTCGGGCGAGATGGCGCATCCGACGTGGGCGGTGTGGATGTCTGGATACCCGATGAAGAACATTACGAATCTGCCGTCCGGCAGCGGATGCACTTCGCATCCCGCCACGCGGTCGCGATACCACGATTCGCGCGGGCCGCGCGTCAGCACCACTCCGTGCTTCTCCCAGTTTATGCCGTCCTTCGACTCGGCGTAGCAGTTGCGGTCGGGCTCGTACGTGCCGCCGGCCGAGTACCACATGCGCCATAGCTTACGTTTCTCGTCCCAGAGGACGGACGGACACATCACCGTCGGCAGTTCGTAGTCTTCGGTTGCGACAAGCACCGGTTCCTTACGCACACGCTCGAAGTGGACGCCGTCCGTGGAGCGTGCGTAGCCGATGCGTCCCTTGTACTTTTCCTTCGCGCACTGTCCCGTGTACCACATGTGCCACACGCCGTCCTTCTTCACCGTGCAGGAGCGGTTGACGATGTCTTCCCATCCGCTTGCGGGGTTTTCGCGGAGGCAGATCTCCGGCTCCTGCGTCCAGGTCGTTGCGTCGTCGCTCCTGACGAGCGCGATGGACTTCTTCGGCCGCCACGAGAAGTACATCGTGTACGGCGCGGGGCCATTCGTGACGACGTTGATGTCGAAGCACGTGCCGAGGCGTCTGTTGCCCAGCACCGGCTTGTCGCCGCACTTCACCCACGTACCCGCGAACGCCGCACCGGCAGCCAGCGCAAACAAGGCCGCAGAGGCTCTTCTCATCGTTTTTATCTTCATGTCTAACCCTTCCCCTTGAGTTTCGATATTCGAGACACTATGCCGTCGGAGATCGTTGCGTAAACCAGATGCGGAAAACTCCGTCCGGCGGTCGTTAAAAGCTTTGGTAGTGATCGTTCAATGCGACGAATCATCTTGTCGATCTCATGTGCCGCGATGCGTGGACTGATCCCCGACTTCTCCGCCATGCGAAGGAACTTGTCTCTTGTCATCCACCTGAAAGCGTACTCCCCGTCAACCTTCATGGCCATTCGCCTGCCTACCTCGGGATAGATTGCCGTGGACATGACGTCGTATGCAGGGGAAAGCCTCGGGACGGCATTTCGGTAAATGACGGAGAAGTTCTTCGCATGCGCGTCTCCATTGCCGACGATGAAATTGAATACGGCACGGTCCAGAAACTCGACCGTATCAGAAGCCGGAAGTTGAAGCGCGCGCAAAAGCGCGAATGACTCTGCGAAGCCAGGACCGCCAACAGATTCGTATTTGCGCTTCGGGTCGATCTTAAGCATCTGGCAGAAGTCCTCCTGATGCAGTCGCCGTACCTTGCCCGCCACGACCTCGCGGTCATAACGCGTGCAGACGTAGCACCTCCGCCCGCAAATCGTGGCAATCCCACATTCCGCCGCGTCCAATCCGCAAGAGGCCGCGAGACGCATCGAAAACCATTCGTTCTCCACACTGTCGGGATAGTCTTGCATCGCAGGCTTTATGATATGAGTCGATGGCGTACCATTGAGCGGAAGAAGCACACGGCCATCCCGTACGCAGGCAATCAACTTGTCCTGCGCTCCTGCACCCGATATGCGAAATCCCTCCTCGCCGACGTCCAGCGGACGTTTCTGGAGATTGCCGAGTATGCGCCCCGCCTCGTCATCGGAAAGCTCCCGATATTCCTCTTTCTCGTTCCCCTCTGGCGAAACGCCCTCCTCAAGGAACGAAACCGCGCCCGCGCAATCCCCGCCGATCGCCCGAAGGAGCGCAAACGTGTTTTCCCGTGGAATCTGAAGTATGTCTGCTATGCGAGTGCGAACTATGTCGTCAGGAAGGAGGTTTGACAGGAACGGCTCGATTTCCGCATGGCGGAACTCCTCGCTGCGCAAAGGCACGGAATACGAAATCGGTTCGTGTTCGTCCGATTCAAGATACTCCCCAAGATACGCGAAGACCATCTCGCCGTTGTCGTCGACGAGCCGCCCCGCCTTACGGCCATTCAGGTAGACGTCGAGCGATTCCATTCAACGACCTCCTCGGGCGTAAGAACATAGAGACCGACACCAAGAGCGTCCAGCAACTTCAACAGCTCGCGTATTCGCGCTGTCTCCTTGCCGCGCTCCAACTCCGAAATGTACCGCGCCCCAGTTCCTGCAAGACCAGCCAACGTATCTTGGGACACGCCCTGGCTCTTGCGAATCTCCCTGATGCGCATTCCAATGTCAGAAACTCTTTTCAGCTTTTTCATTACCGAGCGGTATTATATCATATTGCGAGGCGGAAGTCAACCGCAAATCCATACCGCTCGGTAATGATGCGCCGAGGGCGTTATAGCGGGAGGGAGAGGCGCACGGTGGTGCCGCGGCCGGGTTCGCTCGCGATGGTGATGTGGCCGCCGAGTTCGGCCGTGCGGCGCTCCATGCCGGCAAGGCCGTAGTGGCCCTCCTTGCGCACTGCGTTCGTGTCGAATCCGCAGCCGTCGTCGGAGATGGACATCCCGAGCCCCTTGCCGCCGAAGACGATCTTCACCTTCACGTGCTTCGCCCCTCCGTGGTGGATCGCGTTCCCGACGGCCTCCTGCAAGATGAGCAGGAGCGTACCCGCGAAGTTGTGCGCGATCTTACGCTCCTCGCCCTCGCTCGCGATCTCCACGATCCCCTCCCAATGTGGAAGCCTGCGCGAGACGAAGTGGACGAGCTCGATCAACGACTCGGGGCCGACGCTCTCCTCGTTCATCGCCCACAGCGTCGAGCGCAGCCCAGACTGCGTGTGCTTCAGCGCGTCGTTCACCTTCTCGAGCTGCGCGCGGCTCTCGTCCGCGCCCTCGGGCAGATAGTTCATCGCCGCCTTCAGCCGGAACGTCGCGCCCGCGAGGTACTGCTGGAATCCGTCGTGCAGGTCCGCCGCGAGCCTCAGCCTCTCGCGGCGCGCGGCATCCGCCTCGATGCGCACGCGCTCGCGCTGGCGCACGGACTCCGCAAGCTCCGCAGTGCGCTTCGCGACCATCCGCCTCAGCGTCGCCGTCCAGATCGCGAGCGCCGCAAGCAGCACCGCCGCCCAGAACAGCATGAAGAGGAGCCGCCCCGATGTCCAGAACGGAGCGCGCCGCACGACCTCCACGCTGTCGCGCGTCGGCGGGATGAGCTCGATGTTCTCGATACGTCCGTATATGCCCTCCTCGATGTTCTCTATCGACGTGTACGTGAGTATGCCCCTGACGCGCACGGTCGCGCCCTGCACGAGGTCCGCCGGAAGCGCCTCCTCGAGCGCCCACGGAAGCTCGACCTGCAGGTTGCAGTCGCCCTCGCCGACAAGAAGCTGCGTCGTGGTCTGGCGCCGGTTGATGTCGCGGAGGATTCCCTCGGTTACGACCATCCCTCCGTAGAGGTCGGTGTTCCCGAACGGCATCAGGCGCGAGAAGAGCGCGGATATCCCGATCTTGAGCGGAGCCGGCACCGCCGATCCGGAGTGTCCCTCGACCGTTACGGTTGCTTGGGCGACGCGGCGCTTCGTCGTCATCTCGCGCTCGCCCTCGACGGTTACGAGGTCGCCGATCTTGATGCTCTTCCCCGAAGGACGCTCGACGCGCCAGTGGATTCCGGACGCGTCGTCCATGAAGAAGAACGGAAGCTCCGTCCGCTCGAACGTCACGATGCCCGTCAGGTTCGTCGCGGCAACTGCAAGAAGGAGAAACGACGTCATGGCTCTGACCTCCCAAGAAAACGTCCCGCGCGCTCACCGGTGGACTTCCCGTCGCGGTACGTCACGACTCCGTTGACGACGACGGCCTCCATCCCCGACGAGAACTGGTGCGGAACCGCATACGTCGCGTTGCCCCTGAAGTCGTCCTCGCGCCACACCGCGACGTCCGCGAACGCCCCGCGCTCGAGGATTCCGCGACGCCTGATGCCGAAGCGCTCGGCGGGCACGGACGTCATGCGCGCGACGGCCTCCTCGCGCGGAACGCCGAGCGCGCGGAGACGGCGGTAGAATTCAGGCATGGTCGCGTATGCACGCGGGTGCGGATGGTCCGCGCCAAGCGGTCCCCACGGGGCGCGAAGGCTCGCGTCACTCCCGGGGACTATCCAGGGGCGGGAGAGTATCTTGTCGAGGTTGTCCTCGCTCATGCCGAAGAAGAATGCGCCGGTCCTGCACTCGTCAAGCTCAAGGATTCGGCAGATAAGTTCGCCAGGAGAAGAATAGAGTCGATTAGGGTCTTTTAGGGTCGCGTAGGGTCGCGTGACATCTCGTCTCTCGTCTCTCGTCTCGCGCTCATCACTAACCGACCCAGACCCCAGAATTTCTGAAATCGACTTGCCGCTGAAGGCACGCGTCTCTTCGTGCCAGGTGCCGCCGATCATTACGGTTGACCAGTCACGGTCCAGCGCGTCGATCTCGGCGACGATGCGCGCGCGCGTCGCGGGGTCCGCGAGCCGCGCACATTCCGCCGGCGCGCCGCCTTCTCCCGCCCAGTCGGGGAACACAACGTCGAGGTCCGTGCCGGCGGCGCAGTACGGATACCTGTCGCTGCCGATGAGAAGTCCCTCGCCCATGGCGCCTTCGATCTTCGCGAGGACGTCGTCGATCTTTCCCCAGTTCCTCCTGCCGCTCGTCTTGAGGTGCGATATCTCGGCGCGGATTCCGCTCGCGCGTGCGAGCGCGATCACCTCGTCGATGGCCTCGAGAATCGCGTCGCCCTCGGAGCGCATGTGCGTCGCGTAGATTCCGCCCTTCTCGGCGGCGACCTTCGCGAGCGCAATCACCTCGTCGGGAGTCGAGTACTTGCCGGGCTGGTAGATGAGCCCGGTGGTGAGTCCCCAGCCGCCGGCGTCAAGAGACTCGGCGAGAAGTCGCTCCATGCTCCGCAGCTCGTCGTCGGTCGCGGCGCGTCCGGCGTATCCGACGACGGACGAGCGAAGTGTGTTGTGTCCCACGAACTGCACCGTGTTCACGGCGGGCCTCGCGGACTCCACCGCCTCGCGGTACTCGGCGAAGGAGCGCCATGAGAGGCGCGGACCGAGGAGAGAGGCCCAGTCGGAGGAAAGGCGCGCCTCGCCGTAGCGCGGCGCGGCGGATCCGCCGCACTGTCCGTTGATCTCGGTGGTTATTCCCTGGGAAACCTTCGACGGGGCGGAAGGCTCGAGGATGAGGTAGGCGTCGGAGTGGGCGTGGGCGTCGATGAAGCCGGGGCTGACGATGCAACCTGTGGCGTCGATAGCATAGGGTCGATTAGGGTCACTTAGGGTCTCATAGGGTCGGTTAGCGTCATTGTTCCCAGCATCCAAAGTCTCATGTCTCACGTCAAACGCATCTCCAGCATCAGCGCGCTTCACGACATCGGCGATTGTGTCGCCGTCGATGACGACGTCGCCGATGAACGGCGGCCCGCCCGATCCATCGACTATCAGACCATTGCCTATTACCGTCATATCATCAAACTCTCTCTGCGCACTCTGCCTCTCTGCACCTCTGCGTGAGTTTCCAACCCGACACTAACCGACCCTAACCGACTCTAATCGACCCTACTTGCCGAAGAACTTGAAGCACAGCGGACGCCAGCAGGAAATGGGCGCGCCGGCCGGCGTGAGCGTGCACTTCGCGCGGTCGAATGCGTACACCTGTATCTCGTTGGACATCTTGTGCCCGACGATCATGAACTTCTCGCCCGGCATCAGCTCGAAGTCGCGAGGGAACTTGCCCGTGAGCTTCGCGACGTTGCGCTGGCTGAGCTTGCCGTCCTCGCCGACGTCGAAGAACGCGATGGAGTCGTGTCCGCGGTTCGACGCCATGAGTATCTTGCCGTCTGCGGTCAGCTTGATCGCGGCGGCCTTCGTGTCGTTCTCGGAGATTCCCGCTCCTGGCGGAATCATCGACCACTTGCCGAGGCGAGTGAAGGTGGACGGCTTCGAGTAACTGTACGACGTCACCGTGG
>Ga0310696_10008376_pt1 | contig 12054 bp, 7 predicted proteins | sample AusTroGonzalo_MG_4_FD_203885 | JGI IMG/M metagenome (GOLD analysis project Ga0310696, IMG submission 203885) | Bovine rumen microbial communities from tropical cattle in Woodstock, Queensland, Australia - Gonzalo_02 (v2) (version 2) | ecosystem: Host-associated > Mammals > Digestive system >... | reverse complement strand
CTTCAACTGCGACTGGAAACGGAAGTTGTTCTCCACCTCGTTTACTGCAACATGCGAGATGGCGGTCACCGACAGTCAGTCGGATGATGTGCAGCCCATCGCCAGCCGCAGTTCGTTCGATTCGCGCGATGCCTATTACGATAAAGTGGAATACTTCCTCGATCCCGAATATTGGAGCAGTTATAATATCATCGAGCCCTCCGAGTCGCTCGACAAGGCGATCAAGCGCTTGGTGTCGAGATACAGAAGAAACTGAGCCACGGAGAGACACGGAATAAAACTGAATGAAAAGAATTGAATCAATGAATAAAAAGATCGTTATAATGGCACTGGCAGTTAGCCAGTGCTTTACTATGGTAGCCCAGGCGTTGCCCGACGTGACGCTGTTGAGAGAAGATACGGCCGAGGTGGTACTGCCTTGGCCTGTAAACGTGCAGACACGACTCGACAGTCTGGTGACAGATCCATTGCTGGAACGGACACAACTCGGCCTGATGGTTTACGACCTCTCTGCCGATTCCATCCTCTATAATTATGGTGGACGTCAGACGTTGCGCCCAGCCTCAACGATGAAGCTGCTGACCTCTGTCACGGCCCTCGACGTGTTGGGCAGCAGTTACGACTATCGCACCTATCTTTATTATAAAGGCACCATCGCCGATGGGGTACTGACGGGCGATGTGTGGCTTGTGGGAGGCATGGATCCATTGTTCGACGACACCGACATGCGCATCATGGCCGAGACCCTACACAGGGTGGGCATCGACTCCATCAGCGGCCGTATCGTCAGGGATGTCTCTTTCAAGGAAGAGGCTCTGCTGGGCGAGGGATGGTGCTGGGACGACGATAACCCCCAGTTGTCGCCATTACTTGTGTCGAGGAAGGATGAGTTTGCCGACCGTTTCAAGGAGGAACTCCAGAAATGCGGTGTCGCCGTCAATGCCCCGATCACGACCGATCGTCTGCCCAAGGATGTGCTGCTCATCTGCTCACGCTCGCACCGTCTGAGTGAGGTGCTTGAGCCGATGATGAAAGAGAGCGATAATCTCTATGCCGAGTCGATGTTCTTCCAGCTTGCCGCCATCGTGGGTAAGCGCCCTGCTACGGCGGCCCATGCCCGTCAGGTAATCAAGAACACGGTGACGAAGGCTGGTGTCACGGGCATACCTTATCGTATTGCCGATGGCAGTGGCCTGTCGCTGTATAACTATGTGACACCAGAATTGATGGTACGTCTGTTGCGCTATGCCTATCTGAAGCGCGACATCATGGCAGCCCTCTACCCCGCTCTGCCTGTGGCAGGCGTCGACGGCACGCTGAAGAAACGTATGAAAGGCGGTCCCGCCCAAGGCAATGTGCATGCCAAGACAGGCACGCTGTCGGGTGTGTCGTCGCTGGCAGGCTACTGTCGTGCCGCCAACCAACACCTCCTGGCATTCTGCATCATCAATCAGGGTATCATGAAGAATGCCGAGGGGCGCGATTTTCAGGATAAGGTCTGCGAGACACTATGCCGGTGATTTCGCCGTTGTGCACTCGTTGACCAGATAGACGATACTCATATAGGGGATGCCTGTGTTCGTCTCAAGACCGATCTCACAGGTACGACTGTTCGAGTAGCCCACCTCGATGTGGTTCGCCTCGATCTGCGGACGGAGTTTCCTTAATCCGTACTTGTTCAGTTCGGGGAACGTGAAGCCGCGGTCGCCGGCAAAGCCGCAACAGCCGACTCCCTCTGGTAGGAAGACCTTCGTTGAACACATCTTTGCGAGATTGATCAGATCGTCGGCCACACCCATCTGTCTTGTAGAACAAGTGATATGCAGGGCTATCTGACGGTCAATCGGATGGAAGTCGAGACGAGGTACGAGGTACTCCATGATAAACTCCGCAGGCTCGTAAAGTTTCATCTTCTTCATGACCTTTTTCATACGATGCAGACACGGACTCTGGGCACAGAGCACAGGATACTTGCCCTGTTCGGAGGCCTCCCAGAGTGCTTTCTCCAGTTCGGCACTCTTGCGGTCGGCAATATCGAGCATACCCTTCGACTCCCAGATCTGTCCGCAGCACATCCGCTCCATGCCCTCGGGGAAGATCACCTCGTAGCCGGCCTTCGCCATCAACTGGATCACCTCATCCACGAGGTCGTGAATCTTACCGCCTTGCTTCGACTGTCCCATCGTCTGATTGATACAACTGGGGAAGTAGACCACCTTGAGAGGTGAGTGCTCTTCCTCTTTTTGCGGGATGGACTTCTCGATGATAAACTGCGTCAGGTCCGACTTCTTCGGCTGGCGCTTTTTCTTTGGCATGGCTGTGGTCCAGAGGGGCAGGCCCATCTTGTTCATCGTACGGCAGACGGTGGTCATCAGTTTCGGACCGAGGGTGACATGGGCAGCATGGGCCACGTCGAGCACCACGCGCAGACCGCTCTTGATGCCCGCCATGTGGTTGGCAGCAAACTCACCCACCTGATAGCCCAACGTGCTGTTGTTCATATCCATCTGACGGATCAGGTGTGTCAGCTCACCCGTGTTGATCTTCATCGGACACGAGGTGCTGCAGAGTCCATCCGTGGCACAGGTCTGGTCGCCATAATACTTATACTGTTTCTTCAATGTTGCCAGACGCTCGGGGTTCTTGCCCGTAGCCTCCAGCTCACGGATCTCACGCTGTACGGCGATGCGCATACGGCTCGACAGCGTTAGTCCGCACGACATACAGTTCACCTCGCAGAAGCCGCACTCGATACATTTGTTGGCACGCTTCACCTGTTCGATGGTCTCCTTGGCTGTCGAGAGTTTCGGATCCATCAGGTAGTGACCGCCGTCGGGCACACTCTTGAAGTCGAAGTCGAGCACGGGCAACGGCTTTAGACACTTGATGAAGCAGTCGGGATCGTCGTTGAAGATCACACCCTGGTTCAGCAGTCCGTCGGGGTCGAAGATAGCCTTCAGCTCCTTCATGGTCTCGTAGGCCTTGTCGCCCCATTCGTATTTCACAAACGGAGCCATGTTCCTACCCGTACCGTGTTCGGCCTTCAGCGAACCGTCGTAGCCCTCTACCACGAGTTTGGCCACGTCGCGCATCATCTCGGCATAACGGGCCACCTCGTGTTCGTCGGCAAAGCTCTGGTTCAGGATGAAGTGGTAGTTGCCCTCGAAGGCATGACCGTAGATACAGGCATCGTCGTAGCCGTGGTCGGCAATGAGCTTCTGCAACTTCACCGTAGCCTCTGGCAGACTCTCGATGGGGAAGGCCACATCTTCGATCAGACACGATGTGCCGACGGGCCTTGTGCCGCCTACGCTGGGGAAGATGCCCGAGCGGATGGCCCAGTACTTACCATAGATGGCAGGATCCTCCGTGAACTCGGCTGGGAGATACAACTGGAACTGCCCCAGACACTCCTTGATCTTCTCAATCTTGTCGAGCAGTTGTTTGTGGGTGATACCCTTCGTCTCGGTGAGGATGGCGGTCAGGTTGTGGTAGTCGCCAGGCTCCACGCCCTTGATCTTACCCGCATCGACATCCTTCTGATACTGCAGGTACACGGGATCGTCGACAGAACTGAGCGACTTGTAGTCGAGCATCTCGGCACTCTTCACCATCAGGTTCTCAGCACTCATCTTCAGGTCCTCGTCGTCGGCCTTCAGTTTCTTCATGGCCACCACGGCCTCGCAACTCTCCTTCATCGTCAGGAAATAAACCATCGCCGAGGCTTTGTACTTGTAGTCGTAGAGCGTCTTCATCGTCACCTCCGAGAGGAAGGCCAACGTTCCCTCGCTGCCTACCATCGAGTGGGCGATGATGTCGAAGGGATCGTCGTAGGCGATGAGCGGACGGATGTTCAGACCCGTCACATTCTTGATTGAGTATTTCTTGGCGATGCGCTCTGCCAGTTCTTTGTCGGCACGCACCTTGTCGCGCAGGTCCTCAATCTTCTTCAGGAACTCGGGATGACTCTGGCGGAAGGCCTCTTTGCTCTCCTCTGAGCCCGTATCGAGCACGGTTCCATCTGTGAGGATAATCTTAGCGGAAACCATCATTCGGTCGCTGTTGGCATGCACGCCGCAGTTCATACCCGAGGCATTGTTGACCACGATACCACCCACCATCGCAGAACCGATGCTGGCAGGATCGGGCGGGAACACACGACCGTAGGGCTTCAGGATCTCATTCACCTTTGCACCCACAATACCGGGTTGCAGTTTGATGGTATCCTGATTCTCGCCGATTTCATATTTCTCCCAATGCTTGCCTGCCACGATCAGCACGCTATCGGTACAACTCTGTCCTGACAGCGACGTTCCAGCCGCACGGAAGGTGAAGGGTAGTTTGTATTTCTGGCAGAGGCGCACGATCTTCGAGATCTCCTCCTCGCCATCGCTGCGGAGGACCACTTTCGGAATCTGTCGGTAGAAACTGGCGTCGGTACCCCAGCCGAGGGTACGAAGCTCGTCGGTGTAAATACGGTCAGACGGCATGAACTGTCTGAGGTCGGAAAGAAATTGCTTCATCATAGGGCGTTATTGGTCTTTGTTTGTTTACTTTGCCGCAAATATACGAAAAATAAGTGAATAGTGAGTAGTGAATAGTGAATAGTTTGGCCTCATTTTTATTTTTTTCACTAAAATAATGTGGAACTATGGCAGATTATTCGTAAATTTGTCGGCAAAACTTGTATAATAATCATTTAATAACTAAAGGCCCCTATGACAGCATTAATATCTGTTATTCCAATTCTATTGCTCATCGTGCTGATGATGGGTTTCAAAGTGTCTGGCTATAAGAGTGCGATCATCACACTCATCGTTACAATCATCTTGGCGCTGTTTGCAGCCCCTGCCATGGGCATCATCCCAGAGAAGAACGCTGGCGTATCCATCTACGGCATCACGCTGTGGTCTGTGGTCGAGGGCTTCCTCAAGGCCTGTTTCCCGATCATCCTGATCATCATCTGTGCCATCTTCAGCTACAATATCCTTTGTGAGACAAAGGAGATCGAGACGATCAAGGCGCAGTTTATCCAGATGACCTCCGACAAGGGGCTGCTGGTGCTCCTGCTGACATGGGGCCTCGGTGGTGTGCTCGAAGGTATGGCGGGCTTCGGAACGGCTGTGGCCATCCCCGCTGCCATCCTCATAGGATTGGGCTTCAAGCCGATGTTCTCCGCTGTGATCTGTCTGGTGGCCAATACGGTGGCTGTGGGCTTCGGTGCTGTCGGACTGCCAGCTACGACCCTCGCCAACCAAGTGGCTGCCAGTGGTGTGGCTACGCCAGAGGAGCTCTGCGAAGTGGCTACCTTTATTATATTGCAGCTCTCGCTGATGTTCTTCATCACCCCGTTCCTCATCCTGATGATGACCGATCGCACGAAGATCGTGAAGAATATCACCATCGCCCTCTTCGTGGGTGCGTTCTCTATCGTCGTGCAGTTCTGTTGCGCCCACTTCATCGGCCCTGAGACGCCTGCCATCCTTGGTTCTGTGGCAGCCATCATCGCCATGCTGATCTACAACAAACTGTTTATCAAGGACGAGAATCCTGCCGACGAGGTGAAGGTCGAGAAAAAGAAGTTCGGGCTCGCGAAGACCCTCAAGGCCTGGAGCGTCTATGGCCTGATCATCTTCTTCATCCTGATTTCGAGCAAGATTGTGCCGCCCGTCAACGAACTGTTGAACAATACGCTGGTCACTAAGTTCGATCTGCCCGTTATCGGCAATACCTTTAAGTTCGGCTGGCTGTCGAATGCCGGTCTGATGATCTTCCTTGGTGCCGTCATCGGCGGACTGATTCAGGGTATGAGCTTCGGCAGTTTGATGAAGCTGTTGGCCAAGACCACCATCAACCTGCAGAAGACCGTGGTTACCATCTGCTGTCTGGTCGCCATGGCCATGCTGATGAACAATACGGGTATGACCAACGACATCGCCAAGGGCCTCGTGCTGCTGACGGGTAGTGTGTTCCCGTTCTTCGCTCCGCTGATCGGCTCTATCGGAACTTTCGTCACGGGATCGGCTACCAATGCCAACATCCTCTTCGGCAAGTTGCAGGCTACGGCTGCCAGCGACCTCGGACTGGTGAATCAGGGCACATTCTTCGGAGTCAGTGGTAACGAGACCAACTGGTTGGCTGCTGCCAACTGTGCTGGTTCTGAGGGTGGTAAACTGCTCTCACCGCAGTCCATCGCCATTGCTACGGCCGCCTGCGACATGGAGGGTCAGGATGGTGACATCATGCGTAAGACCATGCCGTTCGCCATCTTCTGGATCCTGATGAATGGTCTGATGGTCTTCCTCGGCCTCCACGTTTTCTAAACAATCACAGGGAAATCAATCGCGGGGACAACCAGTCTCCGCGATTTTTTATGCCGAAAAGAGATGCCTTCCATGGGTCGTTAAGATGCTTGTTTACCCCCCTAAACAAGCATCCCTTACTGTCGTACTAGGCATACTTTACTGTGTTGGAAGGCATCTTAACGACCCTTAAGTATATATAGTTATAAACACACCCCCGATTTTGCTATCCCGAGATTGCAGTTTTTCGCAGAAATTTGAGAGAGTTTACAAACAATGCCCAACACCTAACATGGATTGCTTGAAATACCTTTAAACAAAGGCTTTGAGGCATGTTAGGTGTTTCTTCAACACCTAACATAGAGGTAACATACACCTAATATCAAATTCCAGAAATGTGAGTTGTCATGTTAGGTGTTTATTAGGTGTATGTTAGGTGTTTTGACAACACCTAACACCCTCCAAACCCTTTACACATCAGCGTTTCCAACGATTCATGTTAGGTGTTGGCCAAAAATAGCTTCTCTCGCACAAAATAAACTCAAAAACATTTGGCGATTAAATATTTCTTTGTACCTTTGTCGGCAGTATGTTTGCACTAACGATGTTGAAATGGTTCAGAGAGAATGGGCGTGAGTTGCCATGGCGGCAGACTCACGATCCTTATGCTATATGGCTCTCGGAGATCATTCTTCAGCAGACGCAAGTGAAGCAGGGCTGGGACTACTGGGAACGCTTTATGCGCCGCTGGCCTACTGTAGAGGCCCTGGCTGAGGCAACGGAAGACGAGGTGCTGCGCGAGTGGCAGGGACTGGGCTACTACAGCAGAGCTCGTAATCTGCACTATGCCGCTAAGCAGATTGTGGTTCTTGGCCATTTCCCGGATACCATGGAGGAGATCAAACAACTGAAGGGCGTTGGCGACTATACGGCTGCTGCCATCGGGAGCATCGCCTTCGGACTGCCTGCGGCTGTGGTCGACGGGAATGTGTATCGGGTGCTCTCGCGCCATTTCGGTATCGACACGCTCATCAACACCACAGAGGGCAAGAAGACCTTCACGGCCCTCGCACAAAGTCTTCTGCCGCCTCAAGAGGCATCGGCCTATAACCAGGCCATCATGGACTTTGGTGCGATACAATGTACGCCACAATCTCCACATTGTGAAAATTGTCCGTTGGTGGAGACATGCTCGGCCTTTCGTGAGGGTAGGGTAGGCGAGTTGCCTGTGAAGCAGAAGACGCTCAAGGTGAAGGAGCGACACCTTACTTATATTTATGTGCGATGCGAGGGAGAGACTGCTATCCACCGTCGTGGGCCAGGTGACATCTGGCAGGGATTGTGGGAACCCTGGCTGGTAGAGCAGGTGCCTGTCGGCGCGCTGCTGATACGACAGGGCGTGAAGCACGTTCTGACCCATCGCACCATTTATGCTGACTTCTACTTATTAGAAGTCGGAGAGAAACCAGCGCTTCCCCCCGACTATATCTGGATAAAAGAGACGGAGCTCGACCGTTATGCCGTGCCCCGTCTGATAGAAATCCTATTGGAGTCGTTGCCGTTATAGCAACGCGACGTCCTGGATGTGTTGGATGTCAGGCTCCGCGCCGATGGTTCCCACGATGGAGATGATGTCGAAACGGACTTCCTGACTGATATGCCTGAATTTGATGTAGTGGTTGATGGCCTGTTGCAGACTCTGCAGTTTGCGGTAGTCGACTGCCTCCTCTGGTTGCCCGTAAAGGCTGTTGCAACGGGTTTTCACTTCCACGAACACAATGACGTCTCCGTTTTTGGCCACGATATCTAAATCGCGTCGGCCCGACTTCCAGTCTCGTTCGATGATGGTGTAACCCTTGCGTTGCAGATAGTCTGCTGCCAGGTCTTCACCCCACTTCCCTAATTCGTTGTGTGCGGCCATTATGCCTCTGCCTCAGCCTCAGGCTCCGCAGCGCGGAAGTTCTTGAGGTCCTCGACCTTAAACATCTTGATGTATGCTGCCTTGCCGACAACATCCTCTTCAGCCATGTGGACATACACGTTGGCGCTCTTCTCGAAGAGCTCAGGTGCCTTCGTGGCATCACGGAGAATGAGGAGCGACATCACAAGCTCCGCCGTCATATCGTAGAGACGACGGGCGAGGAAGTCCTGTGCATCCTGATTCTCGAGTGCCTTGACGGTAGCCAGTGCTTCCTCGTAGATCGTGATGAGTGCAGAAACATGATTCTTGATGCCCTGCAGACTCTCGCTCACCTCAATACTGTCATACATGTCCTTGATGTTCTGGAGCATGGTGCCATTGGTGATGTAGCGGATGGCAGCCACCACCTGCAACTGCGTCGTACCCTCGTAGATTGAGAAGATACGGGCGTCGCGATACAGACGCTGCGACTTGTACTCCATGATGAAGCCAGAGCCACCGTGGATTGAGATGGCGTCGTAGGCGTTCTGGTTGGCGTACTCAGAGTTCATACCCTTGGCCAGCGGGGTGAAGGCATCAGCCAGACGCTGGTACTTCTTCAGTTCCTGCTTCTCCTCAGCGGTGAGGGCACGGTCGCGGGCGATATCCTCGAGACACTTATAGACATCGACGTAGGCTGCTGTCTCGTAGAGCAGTGAACGACCAGCGTCCAACTTAGCCTTCATGCGAGAGAGCATATCATAGACAGCGGGGAAGTTGATGATAGCCTCACCAAACTGCTGACGCTCCTTAGCGTAAGCCAGACCCTCGTTGTAAGCCTCCTGCTCCACACCTACTGACTGAGCGGCAATACCCAGACGGGCACCATTCATTAAAGCCATCACATACTTGATCAGACCCAGACGGGTAGATCCGCAGAGCTCTGCCTTAGCGTTCTTATAGGTCAGCTCACAGGTAGGTGAACCATGGATACCCAGCTTGTGCTCGATGTGACGTACATCAACACCACCCTGGCGCTTGTCGTAGATGAACATAGACAGACCACGTCCGTCCTTAGTGCCTTCCTCAGAACGAGCCAGCACGAGGTGGATGTCGCTATCACCATTGGTAATGAAGCGCTTCACACCGTTCAAACGCCAGCAGTTCTCCTTCTCGTCGAAGGTGGCCTTCAGCATCACGCGCTGCAGGTCAGAACCGGCATCGGGCTCCGTCAGGTCCATTGACATGCCCTCACCAGCACAAACACGGGGGATGTACTTCTGGCGCTGCTCCTCAGAACCGAACTCATAGAGTGTATCGATACAACTCTGCAGGCTCCAGATGTTCTGGAAACCGGCATCAGCAGCACTGATCATCTCGCTCAGCATAGAGAACACAGCGTTGGGCAGGTTCAGACCGCCGTAACGACGGGGCATCGAGACACCCCACAGACCTGCTTTACGGGTGGCGTCGAGGTTCTCGTAAGTCTTAGAGGCGTAGATCATACGACCATTCTCGAGGTGCGGACCTTCGAGGTCGACGCTCTCAGCGTTGGGGGCGATGATATTGGCAGCCACGTCGCCAGTGATGTCGAGAATCTGCTTGTAGTTCTCGATGGCGTCAGCCAGATCCACAGGGGCGTAGTCAAAGTTCTTTGCATCTTCGTAGTTGCGCTCTTTGAGTTCTACGATGCGCTTCATCAGAGGATGATTCAGATAGAATCCAATCTCTGGGTGGTCACTATAATAATTAGCCATAATTACTTGCTGTTCTGTTTGTAATACTTAATGAGTTTGGGAACTACCTCTTCCACAGTACCAACGATCACATAGTCGGCGATGCGGTTGATGGGTGCATCGGGGTCGGAGTTGACGCTGATGATGATACCAGAATCCTGCATACCAGCGATGTGCTGAATCTGTCCAGAGATACCACAGGCAATGTACACCTTCGGATGAACGGTGACACCCGTCTGACCAATCTGACGGTCATGATCGATCCAACCTGCATCCACAGCGGCACGAGAGCCACCCACCTCACCATGGAGCACCTTGGCGAGCTGGAACAGCTGGTCGAAGCCTTCCTTAGAGCCGACACCATAACCACCAGCAACGACGATGGGAGCACCCTTCAGGTTATGCTTGGCAGCCTCTACGTGGTGGTCGAGCACCTTCACAACGAAAGCCTCGGGGCTCACATACTTAGAAACCTCGGGATAAACCACCTCGCCCTTGGCTTTGCCCTCGTAGATAGCCTTCTGCATCACGCCAGAGCGGACAGTAGCCATCTGGGGACGATGGTCGGGGTTCACGATGGTTGCCACGATGTTACCACCGAAGGCGGGACGAATCTGATAGAGCAGGTTCTCATAAACCTTACCCTCTTTCTTATCCTCATACGGACCAATCTCGAGCTCTGTACAGTCAGCAGTCAGACCAGAGGTCAGCGATGACGATACACGAGGACCGAGGTCACGGCCGATGACGGTAGCACCCATCAGACAGATCTGAGGCTGCTCCTCCTTGAAGAGGTTCACCAGAATATCGGTGTGGGGAGCTGAGGTGTAGGGGAACAAGTCCTTAGCATCAAACACAAACAGCTTGTCGACACCATAGGGCAGAATCTGATCCTCCACCTTGTTCCGTATGCTTGTACCGGCAACGACGGCATGGAGTTCTACACCCAGCGTATTGGCGAGCTTACGACCCTTAGTCAGCAGCTCCTGAGATACTTCCTGTACCTGAGTACCTTCTATTTCGCAATATACAAATACATTATTCATATCTCTTAACCAATAATCTTTTCTTCCAACAATTCTTTGATCATTCCCTCGATATCAGCATCTGAAGCCGTCAAAGTTTTCGACTCCTTAGCCTGGAACACGATGTTCTTAATGGCCTTCACCTTGGTGGGTGAGCCATTCAGACCACACTGGTTCACGTCGCCATCAACATCTGCCACTGACCACTGGTTCAGCGTCAGATACGGACGCTCCTCGTAGAGGTTATCGTAGGCCGTACCCTCGGCAGGACGCTCCATCGGACAGGTGGCGCGCTTGTACTTCATCACCAGCTTAGCGTTCTGGGGGCGGCAAGGGGCTGCACTTCCGTTCACGGTGATTACCACGGGCAGAGGAGCCTCAACAGTCTCTACACCACCGTCGATTACACGCTTGATGGTTGCCTTACCATCCTTCACAGAGAGCACTTCCTCAGCATAGGTCACCTGATTAAGGCCCAGTTTCTGAGCCACCTGAGGACCTACCTGAGCTGTATCACCGTCGATAGCCTGACGACCACCGATCACGATGTCCACATCACCAATCTTCTTGATGGCCGTAGCCAGAGCATAAGATGTGGCGAGGGTGTCGGCACCAGCAAACAGACGGTCGGTGAGTAACCAACCTGTATCAGCGCCACGATAAAGTCCTTGACGGATGATTTCACCTGCACGTGGAGGACCCATCGTGAGGATTCCTACTGTTGAGCCAGGATTCTGCTCCTTCAAACGAAGGGCCTGCTCCAAGGCGTTCAAATCTTCGGGATTGAAGATAGCGGGTAGGGCAGCGCGGTTAACCGTTCCTTCGGCCGTCATGGCGTCCTTACCCACGTTTCGGGTGTCTGGCACTTGCTTGGCCAGAACAACAATCTTTAAAGCCATATTAATAAATAATGTGTAAAAATGATATCCTTTTGCAAAAATCGGGTGCAAAGGTACTCATTTTCTCTCATACAGCCAAATTAATTGCACAAAAACAAACCATTTGTGCACACTTTGGCCTTTTTGTGCAATTAATTATGCCGGATATTGAAAAGAATCAGCCCCGTTAAGGCTCTTCTTCCACCCCTTCGA
>Ga0310696_10008375_pt1 | contig 12056 bp, 7 predicted proteins | sample AusTroGonzalo_MG_4_FD_203885 | JGI IMG/M metagenome (GOLD analysis project Ga0310696, IMG submission 203885) | Bovine rumen microbial communities from tropical cattle in Woodstock, Queensland, Australia - Gonzalo_02 (v2) (version 2) | ecosystem: Host-associated > Mammals > Digestive system >... | reverse complement strand
CTTCTCGGCAACTATGCCTGGAAGAAGATGAAGGTTGGTGAGCATACCGTTACCCTTACAGCTCTGTGTGCTGATGGTACCGTGCTTACTACAGACTTCTCTGTGAATTGTCAGGAAATCACCGACCCGCTTCAGAAATACTTCATTTATGGAGAGGATCCTGCTGCTCAGCCACCTTTCAAACCCGCTGCATGGAATGCTGCTTGCATGCGTTTCAGTGATAACGAAGGTAAGTTCACAGATATTAATGGAAATGAAGGCTTCTTGCCCTATCTTTCTGACGAAGTCTATTGGGGCTTCAAGACCCTCATCTTCGACATCTCAGATGCTACGCCTGACTGTGCCGGTCGTATCATGAACGGTTGGTGGAGTGCACGCTATGATGATAATAAGGATGTCCAGTTCACGAATGGTTTGTGGGAACTCCAGCTCACTGAGGCCATTGCCAAGGATTGTGCTCGTGGTAATGGTGGTGATGGTAAGGACCTTGACCTTATGATCACATCCGGTAGCTGCCAAATCAACGCAATTTACTACGAGGAGTAATCATTCCTTATCGGTATAATTAACGAAGAGAGTGTGTCAAAAAAGGCACACTCTCTTTTTTGTGGCACTTACGCAGGAAATATGTGGCATTTACGCAAGAAATAATTTATTTCTGCGCCACAAATTTAAATCTTCTACGCTCCCAAAATCTGCAGACTGAAGCAGTTTTGAAAACAGTCTTAACCACTATTTTCTTTAATCTTAACCAATATTTCAAAAAGTCTTCGGCAACATTTTGGAAAATATTCGCCAGGAATTTTAAAAGTCTTCGGTAGCTCAAAAAAGCCAGCGAAGTGTTTTCAAAAAGCCAGCGAACAGTTTTCAAAAAGCCAGCGAAGAGTTTTCAAAAAGCCAGCGAAGAGTTTTTAAAAAGCCAGCGAACAGTTTTCAAAAAGCCAGCGAAGAGTTTTTGAAAAGCCAGCGAAGTGTTTCAAATTTTCCTGTTAATGGCTGCAAAATTTCCAGTTAAGGTTTGCTGATTTTCCAGTTAAAGATTGCATTTTTTGTGGTTAAGCCCCTCCAAATTAGCAGTTAAGGATTGATTTTATTCCACAGGAAAGGATTATTTTTCCAATCGTTGGGAAAAAACAGAAATTTATCGTATATTTGCAGCATCAAAAGACTATTAAACGCAAATACGAGAATATCCAATTTAAATTTATACGATTATGGGACAAATTAAAGTAAAAGGCACAATGCAGCGCGTAGCAATGTTTGATGAAGACCGCGTAATTGGTCATGTCATGCACTATTCTACATTGGGGGAAGACGAAATAGTGAGCTATGCTGCCCAGACGGCGCACATCCCTGAGTCAACACTCCTTGCCAGTACGCTTGCAATACGTGAGGCCATCGCTTTCTTTGTGCTCAATGGCCACCATGTTGACTTGGGCAAATTCGGCATCTTCGGCATCCGCTCCAAGCAGAAGGCGGCCACCGATGCGGAAGAGGTGGATCCCGATCTGGTAAAACACCTCACCGTAGGTTTTAAACCGTCGGTAGAGATCAAACAAGCCATCAACGCCCTTCATATTGAAATTGAAGTTTAATTTGTAAGATACTAAAATTATGGGAACAGGACAAGTAAACATTAGTTATAAAAAACGTCGTATCGCTTACGACGACTCTGAGAAACTGGTAGGTCAGGCCGTCCGCTACAGCACGATTCCATACGCATCCGTCATTTCCTATGCAGCCCAAGCCGCCAATGTGTCGGAGGCGAGCATCGTATTGTCGATGGAGGCATTGTTTGATGCTATGGACTATTTTGTGCTGAACGGCCACATGGTGAAAATTCCTAATTTGGGGACATTCTACCTCAGCGTACGCATGAAGAGCGCCGCGACAAAGGAGGAGTTCATTGCCAACTTCTATAAAAACTTTCGCAATTTAACCATACGTTTCCTGCCCGCCCCTGAGTTGAAGGCCAAGATTGCCAAGACTGCCATCAATACTATGGTAGAATGAGCAGGGCGATTTAGCTAAAAATTGAAATTAAGCGGCACTTTTTCAATTAAAGTGCCGCTTAATTTTTATTTCTGAGGCGGGATGATGCGGTAATTGCCGCTCAGGTGCATGAAGGCGAAGAGGCGGAGGAGGCCATCGTAGTAGGCATCGAAGTAGCCATCGTCGAAGGGTTCGTGCTTGGCTTTCCAGAAGGCATCGACGAATTCCTTGCTCTTGTCGTGGCTGCACATCATTGAGGCAGCAGCCGTTGTGGCCACCAGACCGATGCTGTGACGCAGTTTGCGGAAACCACCGGCACCGAGGATCTCGTTACCCTCAGGCAGGGTGCCATCCTTTCGATACTGATCCATGAAGGTATCCACACCCTGGCTGTACATGAAATTCTGGAAGGTCTCGCCATACCAGCGCTGCCACTCGCCGTCGGCACAGCTCCACTCATAGTCGAGCGTGATATTCATAGGTACGCGCCAGGAGTCGTAGCGGAAACAGTTGTTGCCGTTGCGGGGAGGCGTCTGAGGTGCTCCACCCTGCTGCTGTCCCTGAGGACGGCCCGGGAAGCGGAATCCCTGCATCTCAGAACCGTCGTACTGGCACTGGTCGCCGTTCAGGGCCGTCTTCTGATCCACGCACTTGTGGAGGAACTCACGGCTTTTCTTGGCACACTCCATCCAGAAATCGCTGCGGCCGTCGTCACCCCATTTCGCCCAAACCTCGTAGAAGGCAGGGATATGATAGGAAGGATCGGTATGACGCTGTCCGAAGCCATCGGGCGTAAAAGTAATCAGTTTCGTCTCAGGATCAATGAGATACATCTTCTGCTTGGCAGGCGGTTCCTGATTGTTGTTGGCCTGCTGACCACCACCGAAGCCTCCGAAGCCGCCAAAACCACCGAAGCCGCCACGTTCAGGCGTATACTCCTTCGGCTGGATGCAGTTCAGGATGCGCTGGGCCTCAGCCTTGTAGTTGATGCCAGTGTCATTTCCCCAACGGTTGGAGGCGAAGATCAGAGCCGTGATGAAATACAACTCACCATCGCTGGCAGCACCCTGGGCATTGCGGGTGCCATCGGTGCGACAACTCCAGGCAAAATAGCCCTCTCGGATGCCGTCCTGGTGCTGCATATACTTCTTGCTCCAGCGCCACAGACGGTCGAAAATATCCTTCTTATCGAGCTGCACGGCAATCATCATGCCATACGACATACCCTCCGTGCGCGCATCATGATTCTTTACATCAGAGACATAGCCCATGGAGTCGCCGACCTCGAAATACACCTTATTCGGTCCGAAAAACACATCATTGAACACTTCCTTCACCTTGGCATCGACCTCGGCCTGTGTATAGCCCATCTCTACCAGGAGGTTACGGTACTTGTTGGTCTCAAACGCCCCTTTCTTCCAAGGAGTCAGCGCCATTGCGGGAATAGCGAGCAACAGCGACATCATAACAATTATTTTTCTCATAAGCGGTATATTTATCATGGTGCAAAATTACTAAGAATTACCCGTTTAGACTTTGCGAAATGTAACATAAGCTATCGGCTAAGTATCATTAATAAAGAAACACAGGCAAACGTTTGGCCAATTAAGAAAAAATTTGTAAATTTGCACATCATTTTTTTCAAATCATAAACTAATGAAGTATTTACTATCGTTACTACTGTTATCGGGGGTGTCAATGACAGCGTTGGCACAGAACCCCATTATTCGCGACCAGTTTACGGCAGACCCGACGGCTCGCGTTTTTAACAACAAGGTGTACCTCTTCCCATCGCATGACATCAAGCCTCCCGTCGGACAGCGACAGGACTGGTTCTGTATGGAAGACTACCATGTGTTCTCATCCGAAAATCTGACCGACTGGACAGACCACGGTGTGATTGTTACCCAGAACAAAGTGCCCTGGGTACGTCCTAACTCTTATTCTATGTGGGCGCCTGACTGCGTCGAGAAGAACGGAAAGTATTATTTCTATTTCCCCTCAGCTCCTAAAGAGGGCCGAGGCGGTTTCGGTGTGGGTGTAGCCATCGCCGACCGTCCAGAGGGTCCGTACATTCCTGAGCCAGAGCCCATTAAGGGTGTGGGTGGCATCGACCCCTGCGTGCTCTTAGCGTCCGACGGCAATGCCTATCTCTTCTGGGGTAATGGCCGCTGCGCCAAGCTGAAGCCCAATATGAAGGAGCTGGCCGACGACAATCCCAAGTCGACCATGAAGTTCGGCAACCGCGAGATGGAGGTGATTGGTGTGAACTGTCTTGAAGGCCTGCCCAACCGTCAGGCTGAGGGTCCGTTTGCTTTCGAGGCTAACGGCTGGTACTACCTTACTTATCCGTACGTAAGAAATAACACTGAGGTGCTCGGCTACGCCATGAGTAAGAACCCGATGGGTCCCTACGAGTACAAGGGTCTGATCATGCCTGAGCATGAGAATGGCTGCTGGACCAACCACCACAGCATCATCAACTACAAGGGTCAGTGGTATCTGTTCTATCACCAGAACGCCTTCTCACCCCGCGATGACAAGCGCCGCAGCGTACAGATCGACAAGCTGTACTTCAATGCCGACGGTACAATCCAGGAGGTGAAGAAAACCATGCGCGGTGTAGGTATCAACAAGGCCACTGAGAAGATCGAGATCGACCGCTACAGCAGCGCCAGCGACGGCGTGACCAGTGAACTGATCGATACCGTCAACACCTTCCGCAGCTATATGGCCACCCTGCCTACGAAGGGCAGCTGGCTCAAATATAACGACGTGGACTTCAGCGTGATCACCGACGGCTACCTCATCATGAGTGTGAAGGCTGCCGACAATACCGAGCTCGCCATCCGCGAAAAGAGCGCTACCGGTAAGGTGCTGGCCCGCATCAAACTGACCGTGAAGCCCGAGGAACCCGCAGGCGGTGCCCAGGCCAATCCGATGATGGCCCGTTTCCGTCGTGACCAGCGCAACCAGTGGCTCACTCAGACCGCTACATTGGATTATGTTCCTCAGGGTGTGACCGATCTCGTGATTACGAATGAGGGCGAAGGCGCCTTGAGCGTGGACTATGTACGCTTCAAGAACCGTCCGAAGTACTTCTCAGCAGCTACTGCCACACCGATACAGCCTGATGCTGAGGGCTTTATCCACCGTTGGCTGCTCCTGGAGCCTATCACCAAGCCCAACAGCGGTAACACCGTGTTCACCGACTCTTATCTGCGCGAACATTTCAATAGAGAATATTTCAAGGGTCAGCAGACCATCATCCCGAAGGACGGTCAGAAGGTACAGGCCGTGTTCAAGCAGGAGCAGGCTCCCGCAGGCTTCGGCCGTGGTTTCGGCGCTCAGCAGCAGCCCGCACAGCCTGAGGTGAAGACCGTGAAGCAGACCCTGACCTGGCACGCCCTCGACAGCGAGAACCTGAACGTGAAGCTGTTCCGCTTCGCAGAGAAGTATGGCGAGCAGATCTACGGTGTGCTCTTCTGGGCAGTGACCATCATCGATTGCGACGAGGAGATCGAGAACGTCCGCTTGGCCGTTGGTTCTAACTCTGCATCTATGTGGTGGTTGAACGGCGAGGAGACCCTGTTGCTCTCCGGCGACCGTCGTATGGTGAAGGACGACGCTATGTCGAAGCGCGTCACCCTGAAGAAGGGCCGCAACATCCTGCGCGGTGCCGTGATCAATGGCCCGGGCATGAGCGACTTCTGCGTCCGCTTCCTCGACGAGAAAGGCAATCCCGTTAAGAACTACACGGTTACAACAAATACAGGAAAGAAATAATTAATGAAACGAATATGAATAATAAGAATAATTTAATCCACGAATATTTATAATAATTATAAAAATTAGTTTGTATTCGTGCGTATTCGTTTCTTAAAAAGAACAGAATTATTCCAATTATTCTAATTCGTTTCCAGAAAAAAAGAATATAGATATGAAAAGATATTTGTTAAGTGCAACATTGGCTGTTTCAGCTCATTTGTTTTGCGTAGCGCAGATTGGCGCACCTTTTATCCACGACCCCTCGACGATTGCCGAGTGTGAGGGCAAATACTATACTTTCGGCACTGGCGGCGGCGGCCTTATCTCAGAAGACGGCTGGACCTGGAACAGCGGTGCAGAGCGTCCCGGAGGCGGTGCTGCCCCCGATGTGATCAAGATCGGCGACCGTTACCTCTGCATCTACGGTGCTACCGGTGGTGGTCTCGGAGGCGGTCACGCTGGCCGTATCCTCACCATGTGGAACAAGACCCTCGACCCGAAGTCGCCCGACTTCAAGTGGTCTGAGGCCGTAGAGGTATGCTTCTCCGACGGTATGGAGGATCAGGACGCCATCGACCCGGGTATCATGCTCGATCCCTCGACGGGTCGTCTGTGGGTGAGCTACGGCACCTATTTCGGCACCATCCGTCTGATTGAGCTCGATCCTACCACAGGTTTCCGCAAGAGCGGCAACGTAGAGAAGGACATTGCCATCGACTGTGAGGCCTCCGACCTCATCTGCCGCAATGGCTGGTATTACCTGCTCGGTACCCACGGCACCTGCTGCGACGGTGTGAACTCTACCTATAACATCGTAGTAGGCCGTTCCAAGAGTCCTGAGGGACCCTATATTGATAATGTAGGCCGTGATATGTATCATGGCGGTGGACGTATGGTAGTGGCCGCTGGCGACCGCAAGACCGGTGCCGGACACTTTGGACGTACCATCATCGACGAAGGTGTGGAGGTAGCATCTTTCCACTGGGAGGCCGACTTCGACATGGGTGGTCGTTCTACACTGGCTATCCGTCCGCTACTCTGGAAGAACGACTGGCCCTATTGCGGCGAGCAGTTCAAGGGCGGTACCTTCGAGATTGAGAGCGAGCGTCGTGGCTACGCCCTCGAACTGGCTGTCGACTTCGTTCGTATGAACGTGGCCCGTGCAGGTGGTTTCGGCGGCTTCGGTGGCCGTCCTCAGGCAAATGCCGCTCCTCCTCAGCCCGTGGCCAATCAGACTCTGGATCAGGTGAAGGGCACATGGCCCGAGGGTGACATCCCCGCCCGCATCGGTGACTATATGTTCCGTCCCCACCAGCGTTGGACCGTGACTCCCGTAGAGGGTAAGGGTGCATATCTTGGCAATACCTATTTCAAGATTACCATCGAGGGAACCGAGCGCGCACTGGCAGCTACTGCTGATAAGGAAGTGATCACCGTTCCTGCCTACACAGGCGACGATGCTCAGCTCTGGCGCATTGAACAGCTGACCGACGGTACCTTCCGCATCATGCCGAAGGTGATCCCCGGACAGGAGGGCATCAACACGCATATCTGCCTCTACTCCGCAGGTGACTCTACGCCTACCCTCGCAGAGTACGACTTCAGCAGCGATAATTCCAAGTGGAACTTCCGCAATCACTAAGTTTTTAGACAACGAATTTCACGAATTTTTAAGCCCCGCCGGTCGGCGGGGCTTTTTTTCCCCTCCTAAGTAGGAGGGGTAAGGGGTGGTCTGAACAAGCGTGTTCTCTGTGGACGATCAGACCCCCTCTAACTCCCCCTACTTAGGGGGAGAAATAGTTACTCTGTTATCTTCAGGATAAAGCCACCACGAGGCTGGCAGGTGATCTCGGAAGGCAGTTGTTTCAGAGATTTGATGTCCCAGGGCTTTTTCTGATCCTTGCCATCGAAGAACGCCTGGATGGCAGAAGATTTCGTCACGATATTGCTCAAAGAAAGCGTCAGTTTCTTGGTATCGTCGGTACCGTTGATGCCAGCTACATACCAGATATGACCGCTGCGACGGGCAATGACGGCACTCTCACCAGGATAACCACAGACGAAACGCGTCTCATCCCAGACACTGGGGAGCGAAGACAGGAAGTCCTGCACCTCCTGCGGCTGCGCAAAGAAGCTCTCAGGACGGTCTGCCAGATGCTGAAGGGCACTTTCATAGAGCACCGTCAGTGCCAACTCATGGGCATGCGAGGTGATATGCGGGTGCTGAGAGTCGCTGAAAGCACACGGGGTATAATCCATCGGACCTATGACATTACGCGTGAAAGGTAAGGTGGCATTATGCGACGCAGCCTGTTTGGTGAAGGTAGGTACATTGTTATACCACTCCGCACCATAGACACCCTCGGTAGACATCAGATTGGGATAGGTACGCTGCCAGCCTCTCGGAATAGTCGCACCGTGGAAGTTCACCAGCAGGTGATGACGTGCAGCACTCTCCAAGAGATCGATGCAATAGTCCATGTTCATCTGATTGTCGCCAGAGAAGAAGTCAATCTTCACACCGGCCACGCCGATCTTCTCGCACCACGCAAATTCCTTCTCACGGTCCTCGGGTTTGTTCAGGCGGTATTTCGGAGTCGGCGCACCGTCTACCCATCCCACAGAAGAGTTATACCATATCATCGGCTTCACACCCTTCTCCTTGGCATAGTTCACGGCATCCTCCACGGTCTTTCCGTCTTTCATACGGTCCCACTCTGCATCAATGAGCATGTAGGGCAGATGGAGCGTGGCAGCCATGTCAATATACTTGCAGATGATGTTGTAGTCGTCGGAACCATGGTTATAGGCCCAATAGATCCATGATACCACACCCGGATGAATCCAACTGGTATCCGTCAGCCGGCAAGGCTCTGAGACATCAGTAATCAGCGTCGACTCCACGATATCTGCCAGTCCTCCTACGATAGCGACACGCCAAGGCGTATGCCAGTCGTCAGAGATACTCAGGGTATTGGCATCGGGGGTGACACGATAGAGTTCACCGTCGTTATACAGACACGAAGCACTCTGCAGACGCTCGATATTGGCTTCGGAGAGCAGGGCAAAGACGCCATCGCGAGGCTCTATCAAGGCAGGATAGCCCCAACGGATGTTCCAGCCGTCGGCCGATTTGAACGTGCCGCTGTAATTGCGCACGGGGAGCGTCTTATATGAGGTCGTCAGGGGGAAGAAGCCCTCGTATGAGTCCGTCCACTGCTGCATCCAGCGCTTTGTGCCCTCAGGAATGCGATAGGTGGTCTTTTCCTTGGGTAGGGCACCCGACAACTGCGAGAGTTCGTAGCGGAAAGCCAGACCGTCGTTATACAGTCTGACAATCATCTTACCACTCTTGCCGAGGGCCGTCTCATATTCATTGGCCTCGTTCGTGGCATGCAGGCGCTTTCCGGCCAACATGCAATAATCGGCGTTTACCTTCCTGACAAAGGTAAACGCAGGCTTAGCACTTACACCCTCGAAACCCACTTCGGGGATATCGAGCACGGGCTGGTTCTGATAACAGAGCCGCAGCCCCTCACCCGCTGTCTCTAACGACAGCTTACCATTCGGCGAGGCCACCTTTTGCGCCATAGCAGGCATCATCATCCCCACCACAGCTAAACATACTATAAATCTTTTCAACATATATTTATCTAAATATTTTGGGAACGAATTTGTATTTTCTGGAAACGAATGTGAATAATATGAATAATTCTGTTCACGAATATGAATAATAATATTTCTAATTATTAATAATTATTCGTTCTTATTCGTGGGTTAAATTATTCACATTATTCACATTCGTTTCCTTTTCAGAACCATTCACATTCGTTTCAAGATTTACTTCAGTTCGTCGAACTTCTGGTTCTTCTCCAGGGTCCAGTCCTTGCGCTTCAGAATGCCAGGGTCACTGCCCTTGAACATCTTGGCAGCCTCAGCGTCGCCCTTCAGCTGCCACTGCAACCAAGCGAGAGCCGCAACAGTGAATTCGCCGCCATGAGGCTGGCGATAGGTACCACCATGACCTACGGGGAAGTTGACAGCGAGAGCAGGCACATGGCTGATGCGATGGAAATCGTCCATACCATTGCCGTAGGCAATGTCCGTCTCACCACCGAGCAGATACATAATCGGTGTATGGATCTCGTTCAGTTTCTCTTTCGGGGGCATGGGCATGCCGCCAACAGCCTGATTGGCATTCTGACGGTTGAAGAGACCGCTGTTGCAGATCATCAGCAGACTGATACGGGGATCGGCGCAGTTATAGAGTGTCTGCAAGCCGCCGCACGACATACCAGCCACACAAATCTTCTTCGTATCGATCTTGTTATAGTAAGGTGAGTTCTTATCAGCATTCTGGGCAATGATCCAGTCGATAGACTCAATCTGCTGCTCCGTTCTCGACATCGGGCCACGATAGCCCTCTTCATCCATGGGGATAAAGCCGGTGGCCAATACGATAAATCCGTGGCTGGCAATCTCGTTCAGGAACTTATAATGCTCCCAAGGTGAATTGGTGCAAGCACCGTTACCCCATACCAGCACGGGCAGTTTCTGGTCTTTGCCAAAGACGGAGAGATCCTGCGGAACCAGGATGGTATGCTCCTTCAGGCTGGCATCTTCCTTCATGATAGCCTTGTAAGGACCCGTTCCGCCGTCTTCCACCACGCGCGATTTCTCTTCAGTTGTAAAACTCGTGCAGACCAAGCCAAACAGGGCCACTGCAACCATACTCGTCAATAAATTTACTCGTTTCATAATGATAGCTTATTTAATTAGAACATAATATGTTGCAAAGATAGTGTTTTTTTTAGACATACTAACCTTTTAAAGACATATTAACTTTTTTATCTGTTAGTATGTTAATATGTCTTTCTTTTGTTCTTCTGTCTAAAAAAAAGTTGTAACTTTGCACTCAAAATAATATAGAATATAGATTATGTGGTCAACTTTACTATCAGCTATTCTAATCATTAATGAAGTGATGGCCTCGAACACTGGTGAGGTCATGAGTCCTGCCATCAATTTCGACAGTTGGATCGAAATCTATAACCCCGGTGATACCGATGTCAATCTCAGCGGTATGTACCTGAGCGTCGATGCCAGCAATCCGTTGGCATGGAAGATGCCCAGCGACATCGGAACCGTCAAGAAAGGTGGTTTCAAGGTCATCTGGCTCGGCTCCAACGAGATCAAGAGCAATCAGGCACCCTTCAAGCTCGACTGCGATGGCGGTACAATCTTCCTGAGTGACAAGAATGGAGAGCTGATCACCAAACAGAACTATCCCGAGGCCATGAGCCGTACGGCATACGCCCGCAAGACCGATGGCGGTGAGGAATGGGGATGGACGGCCACACCAACCCCCGAAGCCTCGAACGCCACAGCCGTCTTCGCCAAAGAACGCCTGAAAGCGCCAGTGGTCAATCAGGGTAGCCAGTTGTTCAAGAGTGTGGTCAATATTGTGGTGGACATCCCTGAAGGCACTACCCTCAGATACACCACCGACGGCAGCGTGCCGACCACATTAAGCCCGGTTTCCACTAAGGGCATGTTCTCCGTCACGAAGACCACCAACTACGTATTCCGTCTCTTCCAGGACGGCTATCTGCCCAGTGTGCCCGTCACCCGCAGCTACATCAAGACCGACGACACCTATACCATCCCCGTGGTCAGCATCGTCGGCAACCAGAAATATTTCACCGATCCGAAGATCGGTATCGACTGCGATGGCGACGGCACGAATGGTAAGATCGGCAACGGACAAGATCAGCCCCGCAACTACAACAACGACTGGGACCGTCCGGTGAATTTCAGTTACCTGAGTCCTGAGGGGCAGATGCTCTTCAATCAGGATGTGAATATCGCCGTTTCCGGCGGATGGACGAGGAGTATCTATCCCCGTTCGATGAAACTGAAGTCGAATAAGATATTCGACGGTCAGAACCGCTTCGATTTCTCGTTCTTCCCACAGAAGCCCTATATCCGCAACAAGCAACTGGTGCTGCGCAATGGTGGCAATGACAGATGGGTCAGCAATGCCCGTTTCATGGATGCCGCCCTCGAGACCATCATCCAGCGCTCAGGCATCGACCTCGACTGTCAGTCGTATGTGCCCATCATCGAATATGTGAACGGTGAGCTCCGTGGCGTGCTGAACATGCGCGAACCCAACAACGACAAATACGCCTATGCCAACTACGGCTACGACGATGAGGAACTCGACGCCTTCGAGAACAATGAATTCAAGAACGGCGACGACAAGGCCTTCATGCATCTCTGCGAATTAGGCGCTC
>Ga0310696_10008373_pt1 | contig 12060 bp, 11 predicted proteins | sample AusTroGonzalo_MG_4_FD_203885 | JGI IMG/M metagenome (GOLD analysis project Ga0310696, IMG submission 203885) | Bovine rumen microbial communities from tropical cattle in Woodstock, Queensland, Australia - Gonzalo_02 (v2) (version 2) | ecosystem: Host-associated > Mammals > Digestive system >... | reverse complement strand
CTTAAGGAACACTTCGTGAAACAAGAAAAGATAGAAGAACCTATTCATCAAAAGATGATAAGCTATCTTCGTGAATATATGGTGGTTGGGGGAATGCCAGCGGTTGTAAACCAGTTCCTTGCCACCAAGAATTTCGGCATTGTCCATCAGGAGCAGGAAAAAATAATTTCTGCCTATCTGAACGACATTGCCAAGTATGCAGAAACGGCTGACCGACCCAAGGCGCGTAGTTGTTTCCTGTCGATTCCTAAGCAGTTGGCGAAGGAAAACACCAAATTCCAGTATTCGGTAGTTGAACATAACGGAACAGCGCGGAAATTTGCCAACTCCTTGGATTGGCTTCGCGATGCTGGCATTGTGGCGTATTGCTACAATTTGTCCGCCTTGCAGTTCCCGTTGTCGGCGTACGTCAGGGATGATCAATTCCGCATATATATGGGTGATATTGGGCTACTGATTTCGATGTATGGCTTTGAAATGAAGGCAGCATTGATAGACGATACGCTTGAAGGCCCTGCAAAAGGTGGTATATACGAGAATCTTATGGCCGACATTCTACACAAGAAGAAGTATCCGCTCTATTTCTACAAGAAGGACGATTCATCGGTTGAGATTGAGTTCGTGTTAACGCATGGAGCAAGTCCTTTGCCGTTGGAGGTGAAGTCTAAAAAAGGCAGGTCGCAGTCGCTCAATACCGTGCTTATGTGGAAGGGCATTGAAAAAGGCTACAAATTTGGCATGTCTAATGTCGGTGTGGTTGACAATAAGATAACGATGCCGTTGTATTTAGCGATGTTCTTGTAAAAAAGGGCACATTAGTGTTGGGGCAGTTTAGCTTAGGACAAAACCTCCGAAAATCTGCATCTGTATCAAAAATAACCTCCGAAAATCTGCAACAATCTTGTAAACAACTGATAATCAATTATACTTGACTCCATATAAAATATGCTTAATTTTAGTCTATCTGCAAGCTGAAATTGACATTTTCTAATTTTGGCTTATTAATAGACCAAAATAAAAATTTTAGTTAATTTTCTATATATCAGAAAATAATATTATTTTTGCACAAATCTAAAGTTGAACTTTATTTTTGTACAAATTATGGATTATATATACCGAACTATCTCAGAATCAATAAAAAACGATTTACAATACTACAAAGTAATAGTTATCACGGGGCCGCGACAGGTTGGCAAAACTACGCTTTGCAGGATGCTTTTTCCCGATTACGATTATGTAAACCTTGAGAATATTCCGACAAGGGAAATTATTCGTGACGATATGCAAAAGTTTATTGACAACATAAAAGGCGGAGTAATAATTGATGAAGTACACCATTTGCCCGACTTGTTTTCGTATATTCAAGTTGCAGTCGACAAAGGCTCAGACAAGCGTTTTGTACTTACTGGAAGTAACAATTTCGGCATGTTGCAGAATGTTACGCAGTCGTTAGCTGGAAGAGCCTCACTTTTTACATTGCCACCATTTAGCATTGGGGAGGTTTTTGGTTCGATTTCAGAAATGACGACAGATGAACTTATATTCAAAGGGCTATACCCTGCTGCATACTCACTAGAAACTCCACCTACGCGCCTGTATTCAAATTATTACAGCACCTACATTGAACGCGATATGCACCAGCTAATCAAGGTCAAGGACTTGTCTCAATTTCAACTATTCGTCAGACTCTGTGCTGGAAGGGTTGGTTCTGAGTGCAATTTCGCTGCGCTATCAAACGAAACTGGAGTTTCGGCACCGACAATTAAGGAATGGCTCAGTGTATTGGAAGCATCGTACATTGTGTTTAAATTGCCTCCATTTTATGCAAACATCAGCAAAAGGCTGGTAAAATCGCCCAAAATATACTTCTACGACACAGGAATTTTGTGTCTTTTACTCGGAATAGAAAGCCCTAGACAATTAGAAACACACCCATTGCGTGGGGCGATCTTTGAAAATCTTGTTGTAGCAGAATTTATCAAATCAAACCTTAACGCCGGCAAATTGCCCAATTGCTATTTTTACCGCGATAGTCGAGGGACCGAAGTTGACCTCGTCCAACAACAAGGAAACGAATTTGGTTTATATGAAATAAAATCATCAAGGACTTTTAATTCTAATTTCTTTGAGAACCTAAGGGCTGTCAGCAAGATTTTTGGCGGGAATGTGCGTGAATCTGCAGTTTTGTACGATGGTGAAGATATTCGCGAGTCACAATTGGAAGGAATATACAACTTCCGCAATTTTACATATTAGACAACACATTAATTATCAACAGCAAAACAACAAAACGAACAAATCTAAAGTTGAACTTTATTTTTGTTCACATTCTCATAAATCCTTCAATAAGCTTTGCATATTCCTCTCCCAAGGGCAAATCATAATTTGCTTGCAGGCATCGGCGAGTTACGATAGTCTTCTGATGCGTGCGCGGATTGTAGCCTTCCTTTTCCACATCGACAAACCAAACGCCAACGCCACGCTTTTGCCACAAAGGTAAGTCGTTGTAGTTTATGCCGTTGGAAAACAACAGTTCGTTCTTGTCGGCAGTTGTCTTCTTGCTCATCTGCGACTGTGCTTCCGATGGTTTTACACCTTTCTTCCTCAGCATCCAGTAGCAGTGCGAATTCAAGGCGTTGCGGCTGGCATCTTCCTGCCGCCACAAGAAATAGTCAAGAACCAGTTCCTTGTTCGGCAGCGGTATTATCCTGCAGTCGAAAACGCCCATTTTGCCAAGTTGCATGGAGAAAAACGCACTGGCAGTTCCCGAAAGTATAGAATTGTACTTGCGCACTTTTCTGGCAAAAGAATTCTCGTCGATATGGAACAGCAACGAAATTTCATCGCTTTCCGTATAACCGTAAATTATGCGGAAACCACAATCCATCAATGTTTTAAGAGTTTCAACCATCATATCCCTAAAACGAATGTCGAAAGGTGCCTCGAACTTGCATTTTTCCTTTGTCAACTTCGTGAAGCCTCGGCCGTCGAGACGTGCAACCATATAGGTTTCGGGAACAATAATCTGGTCGAGAGATTCCTCATAGACTCTCATTTTCTTGTCAAATGCGTCAAAATCCATAACTTTCAGTTTTATTCAATCCATTTTTCAATTACAAAATCTCCATTTCCATCAAATTTCACGAAGTAAAGTTCATCAAATCCTTCGGCATACGATGGTATCACCAATCTATTTTGCATATACGGAATTGCAACTCGCGGCACCTTTCCTCCACGTGCCTTGTTTCGTGCAATACAATCCTTCAATATGCTTTGAAAATACATTCCAACAATACGATAGTCGTTGGTCTTAAACAAATCTATATACTTTTTCCGTTCTTCTGCCGTCGTATTTGTATTGTCAATCACAACATTACAATTCTGCAAAACGTATTGTTCCATAAACGCCGATTCACGTTGTCTTGTCCGAAGCGTATCAAGGTTGATGTGCTGGAAATCCGCAGGTTCAAAATACCTTTTATAAAAAGTAGATTTTCCCGATGCAGGAATACCAGTAAAGACAACCGCGACTTTCTGTCCATTGCAATGTTGTATCAATTCATTCCCTGTCATTTCTCTTTTCAAATCAACCGCAAAAATAAAAAAAACTTGGCAGGCTTCGGGGATAGGACATTTGTTCAAAGGCACCAATGTTGCCTATGGCTCTGCCAAGGAAATCTGCTTCCGGCGGCTATAACGCCTGGCGAAGCAGATTTTTTTGAGTTGCATGGATTATCCCCAACGCAGCATAGTCATTAACCGTTTATGACTGACGGAATCTCCACAAGGATACGCGTAGGAACGATTTTACAGCCGACCCTGTTTATCGGCCAACGCCAATCAAATGTTTTGCAACACGGTCAGCCCATCTGACAACACTGCTAGCAACTCAATTTTTTCGTTGCAAAATTACAACCAATTTACGGACCTACTTGCGTAGTCTTTTTTTCAAAAAAGTGCTCTGCGCTGTGAAGCACCACCGAGACGAAGCCCAAAACAAGATCAAAAACCAGCACGTCCATCAAAAACAAAAACAAAGTCATTCAAATAATTAAATTTGGACGCGCCGACATGTTTTTTTAGGTCTTACTACCCAATTATGCTATAGATCACGTCCTTTATCAGGACTATCATTCTTTTAACATGTACCCACAGCACAGATTAAAAAGGAACGCCTGAGACAAGCTCCGCGCCCCCTTAAACACTTTATTTGTTCTTCCCGACTGCAGCAACCAACTCGTAAGTTTCCTTCAAGCTGTCGGGAATAATTATTTTCAAACCTCTAATACGTCGCAACTCCTTGTCCCTTGCCTCGTCAACCTTGTCGGTAATGGTTTTCATTGCAAGGTTAAACTCCTCAGCAGACCTATGATTGCTCATAATCACCTTAGAATTATGCTCATCCAAAGCAATTTCAATCTTGTGCTTGATGCCGTTTAACTCGGCTTGCAAGCTGCGATGCAATTCCTGCATTTCCATAAACTTCTGGTCAACCATGTCCATGTCAAGCGAAGCCGAGTATTCGGTAATTGTCATGTCGCGACCTTCGCCGCTTGTCGCAAGTCCGGTCCGAAGCGATTGTTTTGCCTGCTTGATGCTGTTGCTGAAATCGCCCGACGGATGTATCAACTTGCCAAGATTTGCACATTGCGCCTCAAGATAATAGTAACGGCAGCGTTCTGCAACCGACATTTCTGCAATTACATCATCTTCAGTGATACGCTTCATCATTTCGCCCAAAGTCGGAAGTTCCAACCCCAACTCTGCAGCATAAGTTTCAACATCAGTTATCTTTACAGCATCAACCATTGTTTGCCTAGCCTTTATTGCTTCGCGCAACCATGCAATAAGCGCCTTCAACTTACCGACATTGGCGACCTCATCTATGGACTTGTTGAATTCGTCCAAAGTCATTCCCTTGTGCGAAACGACTTTCCTGTCCATGCCAATGACGCTGACTTCGCTGGTTACAAAGTCAAAGAAAACATTGTTGCTGTTTTCGTACATTTCCTTCGCCTTGTTTGCGATAAAGTTGGCGCTTGTATTTGTAAGGCCTTCAGCACCGAAAAAGGCATCGAGTTTTGATGAATAAATTGCCATAACTTTTCTTTTTTTCTGGTTTACTAATTTGGTGTCCTTTAAAATTCGCCGCAAAATTACAACCCCAGTGCGCAACCTATTTGCGCAGTCAGAAAAAATTTTAATTTTTTTTGAAAAAATTGAAAAAATAATTGGCAGCAAAAATAATGTATCTTTGCAACACTATGGAAACAGTTTTCGACCATAATATTACAAAAGAAGAAATGGTAGCCGTAATGGGACTGCCGACATGGACAAGGGAGGAACTTTTGTCAATGGGCGGCACACAAGAAGAACACTATGGCATAATTTATAGGTTATACACATACCGTGGAGACCATGTTACCGCAAAAAAATATGCTGACATGATTCCGAATGATATTCATAAAGTTTTTGGAACTTGTTATCACGACTTCGCAACTTTCCGATAGCACCCACCAACAAGTCACCAGAATGTATTTAACTGTTGCAAGGAATAAAGTCAACTTTACCCAATGCCTTCATAAGACCATTGAAATCAAGCGATTCCAATTTTTGTTTACCATCGGCATAACTGCAAAAGTTAACTTTCTTGTCCCACGACACTGAAACAAATTTTTGTGGCTTTGTACATTTCAGTAAACACGATGGAGCTTGAAACGCTTCGCTGCCCGATACTACAGCCAAATCTTGTGGAGACGGCGTATCGCTAAACCGCTGCGGAACCAAAATAATCTGGTCCTTGTTCAAAATGCCCCTCAATCTCCTATATACCGACGCACAATGCTCAACTTTATTCTTGTTTACAAGCAAATTCACCCCTGGCTTTATCTCTGTTTCAGAAAGTTTCCTCAACATACGCAGCACACATTCCACTTCGCTTTCATTATCAGGCTGATGGATAGTAACATGAACCTTGTCAGGCTGATGTTCGAGGAGCAAATTCCAAAACTCATCGTTTTCAAGCGGCAAACCATTTGTCGTTACCGAAAGGTAAACTATCGGCTGCAACTCATCAATAATTTCAAAAATGCCATCATATTCAAAAGGTTCGCCGCCACCTAGAGAAATAGCCTTAACGCCATTAGCAACGCAATCCTTTGCAAACGAAACCACTTCCGCCGGAGTCCACATTACATTTCCTTCGCGCGTACTATGATTGTAGCAGAATTCGCATTGCTTGCTGCAATAATTGCTTAAATCTATTGACAAAAGTTCAACCATCTGCTTATCCCTTTGGTGCTGGAACAACATATTTTTCCTGTAGCCTTATAGCTTTGCCCTCTTCCACGAACTTATCCATCACTTCTTCGGGATACACAAGTTCGAATTTTTCACCGCGGTATGGCATTGATGCATATTTCTCAATCTCTGCCCGATATTCATCAACCTCCGAATCTAAATAAACAGGATACGAAACGTCACCTATTTCAACCCGATGATTGTCTATTGGGTGTACCTTCTCGAATATCTCACGCACATTCTCATCAAGAATAAACACACGCGGCTTAATTCTGCCAACCTGCATATCAAAGTACAAATGTGTCTTTGTCCACATTTTCTCTATGAGGTCTGGATTTTTCTTCCATTCTCCATAGTTACGCGAACTGCCTTTCCTATAAGGATAATACCTGAACAGCGGAAGCTTTACAGCGATATCCATCAAACTATTATATTCGTATGATTCATCAGCATCCGGATGATTCACAAAAATCACAGTCGGAGCAATCGAACCGACACGTTTGAACACCCATTCACAAAATACATTATTACAAGCCTCGGGGTCACAGTCGTCGCCGTATGGGCAATATGGACGAAAATTGTCTGCCAGTATCTCCACGAGGCAATAAACCCTCTTGTGTTCTCCCGAAGGCAACAGTTCGTATTTACATCCATTATAAAGAACATCTTCATCATACGAATCGCAAGGTACATGCTCGGCAATCTGAAGAATTTCCATGTCGGCAAATATTCCTTTAACCTTGTGTATCCTATGCCTGAACGAAACGGGAACCTGATTGATTTTTACAGGATGCTGGGGAACAATCAGACGCTTGGCAGGGAATGCTCTCCAATATGCCTGATGATATATATAATATGGTGCAGTAGTGTAGTTTTGCTTGTGGACGACATCCGCTATTTTTTCATCGAATTCGGAATCGAACCAAAAATCCTTGATTTTATATGCTTCGAGAATAACATGCTCGTCCAACATTTTTTGTAAAGACGAATGTTTCTTCAAAATCACTTCACTTGTGTTCCGGTAGCAATCCCGTGCCGAAAAATAATATAGGCCGACCTCCTTTTTCAAGCATATTGCAGTAGAAATGTCTTTATTTTGGCAAAGTTCAAGGAACCTATTCTCCTTGCCTGTATCTATCCGCACAACACTCGCCCACCACAAATCCTTCCAAATAGGAACTTGCGGTTCGTCCTCGACAGAAGCCATAATTTGTTCCTCTGTCAAATCAAACAGCACGTCGGGTTTGTAATCGCCCTGATAGCCGAAGAGCAGCAAATCCGGAGCAATTTCCTCTGTACACAAAGGCACAGGACCGTTGTCCTCATAGTCCATTATGCCTACGTTTCCGTCATCGTCAACCATATACCACGAAGTATCCATCGAATGTGTTGCAGGATATTCCTTGTCTGTTTTCATTTATATAAATTTTTCACGGACAAAATTAAGCAACATTTTACGATTGGCAACAATAAGCGTTTCATTTTTCGGACACAGGGAATTATTAATGTCCGCTAATTTGCGCGTTGTCACAATTTTTGTTTGCTGTCGCGACAAAAATATGCGCCAACGCTCAAAAAAGCATCCGCTTTTCTATAAATATGTAACCTCTCCGAGGTTGCTATGTTGCTACAAAACCAAGCCTACGCATTTCGTTGTTAATATAACAACTTGACTCGCCGAATTTTGTATTGATTTGTAAAAAAAAATTGGCGAACAACAATAACAAGAAATAGAGAAACTGAATCAATATGGCTCAGCGTGTTCGATGTTGTCAAGGAGATCAATGATATGCTTGCCATCATCAAGAACAAAATTCTTGATAAGGTCGTTTGCATCTTTGAAATAGTGCCCATACGGACTACCGAATCGTGTCATATTGCCGTCTTGACCGAAGCACTGATATGTTCCACTTACATCATTTTGAAAATAATAGGTCTTACCTTTATAAACCAGTTCAAGGTCACAGTTCTGAACTGCAAAGTCGTAAAGTATGACTTCGTGGTCGCCATTCTTGTATCCGTGGTATTTATCACCGTACTTTTTATAGTCAGGCGGGAACTCTTTGTTTGTAGGAAAATCGCACATAACAGTCAAATGTTACCAACAAATTATTACCTAATCATCTTTCTCCACAAAATCATGATGCTTATCATAATCCCATTCTTCAGACTCACCATTTTCTATGTATTCGTTCATCTCCTTTTCTCCAATAATGGCATTTGTGTTCTCGTTATAAAAAATAGAGCCGCCATTTGAAGCCCCTAATTTCCACCAAATTCTATCCTTATAAACATACTGTGAACTCCAAATATCGCTCACTGGCACATATTCGGCAAGTTGAATTCTTTCTGTATCCTTGAACCTTAAAGGAAGAACCTTTGCTTTTTCTCTAATTTCATTTGGCAATTGCTCTGCTTTCAATGGAAATTCCGGGTTGATTATTTTTATTGCCGGTTCAGAGGCTACAGAATAGTCTTGGTGGTAGATATAAAATGGGAATCTATCATTTCCAGCAAAATTTTCATTTATATCATCTTCATAACTATATATAGGTGGATAATATTTGGCTATAATTACATCGTTCTTTTCCAATGCATCAACTATTTCTTTGTCCGAATGGAAATTAACATAAAACAATCCTTGCTTTTTGGAAATACAAATAGGCGGTCTCTCCCATTTCTTAGCAACATGATGCTTTAGAATTTCAACTTTGGACATATCAATTTTAATAATTACATCCCACCAGTCAACATTAAACCACCCATCCGATGTTTTTTCCCAGCTTCCCATAGTGCCAATAGGTTTTGTCAACAATGGTTTTATCTGTTCGTCGGTAAGATTCAACATTCTAAAACCAGTTTCATCGTCATAAGAGAAATCATCCCATAATACTTCATCTACAACATTTTCCCTATATTCACCAACAGGCACAGGACCATTGTCTTCAATGTCGAAAACCCCGACATTGCCATCTTCATCTACACAGTACCACGCTGTTGCCATCGAATGTGTTGCAGGATATTCCTTATCTGTTTTCATTTCTATAAATTTTTCACAGACAAAATTAAGCAACATTTTATGATTGACAAAAAATCTTACCAAGTTGAATAGTCAGTTATGTTCAATTTTTCGCCACACACTGGACATACAATCGAAATACCTATCCCGATGCCACTTGACATATCGGTTTCGTATTCGTATTTAATGTCCTTGCTCTGCTTGTGCATGATGTCGTGTTTGTCGGCAAAGGCTAATGCATCTGCATATTCTTGTTCAGACAATTCATACCGCCGTCCGAACACTTTCACATATTTTAACAACATGATTATTTTTTTCCTCCAAATAGTTATCATTTTTCCTTCAATTCCACCTTAATAGCATCATCTTCCCACATTAAACCTGGAAACAGATTACTGTCTATTTCGTGAACGCCAAACATATCGTAGGCGTCACACAACCAACATTCATTTTCGCTGTAGCGTACCGGCGGCTCTACTACAAACAAGTTCTACTTTCCGTTTTTATCTCGTGCAACCCACATATTCAGTTATTTAAAAATTCGCCGCAAAATTATAACCCCAGTGCGCAACCTATTTGCGTAGTCAGAAAAATTTTTAATAAATTTGCAAAAATTTTCATTTTCACGATTATGCCAGCAAGTAAAAACGCGTTGATACGCTACAAAACCATCGACCAGTGCCTGCAGCGACGCAACCGCCTATGGACACTCGAAGACCTTATTGAGGCCTGCTCCGATGCCTTGTACGAGTACGAAGGCAATATGAACGGAATAAGCAAGCGCACCATTCAGCTCGACATCCAGAATATGCGCAGCGAAAAACTCGGCTACAACGCACCAATCGTCGTAACCGACCACAAGTACTATTCGTATTCCGACCCGAAATTCAGCATCACCAATTCGCCCATCACCGACTTCGACATGAAGGCAATGACCGAAGCAATTACAGTGCTGAAGCAATTGAGCGGATTTTCGCAATTCGGCGAACTGGAAGAAGTTGTAAATCGCCTGAACGACCATGTTTCATCGTTGCAACACAAGACACAACCTGTCATATTCTTCGAGAAGAACGACAGGCTTCGCGGACTTAATTATATTAATATGTCGTACGATGCCATTGTCGCCAAGCGTCCGCTGGATATTATGTACAAGTCGTTCAAGTCGCCGAAAGCCAATCCATTGCGTTTCTCTCCGTATGTGCTGCGAGAATACCGCAACCGTTGGTTCCTGTTCGGGAAGGCAAAAGGCGTAAACATGATTCTCAACCTCGCGCTCGACCGCATAGAGTCAATGGAAATGGGCGATGCGAAAAACTACATCGAAAATACCGATTTCGACCCAGTTGCATATTTCGACAAGATTGTAGGCGTAACACTCTACGACAAATCCGAAAAGAACATAGTCTTCTGGGCAAGCGCAGAGCACACTCCATATATCGTCACCAAGCCTTTCCACAAGACGCAACGAATGATAAAGCAATACGAAGACGGTTCCGCCGACTTTGTAATCAGAGTTATCTGGAACAGGGAGCTTATCCGCGAATTTCTTGGCTTTGGCGAAGGACTTGTCGTGAAATCCCCTCGTCAACTAGTGAAACGAATGGCAGAACAGTCGGAAGGAATGTATAAGAATTATTGCTGTGGAAATAAGACGGATGATAATTCAAAAAAGTAACTGTTGTCCTTTCGGATTTGTAATCCGAAAGATACGAATATAAGGATTTATAATCCGCAACGATGTCAACACCGCATTGCAAATGCTGATATTCGCACATGTCTGATTGCCCATAGGGCGAGCTAAAGGTTGCAAATCCGACACAACTATATTGACACACAAGCACTTACCCCTGTTTATTTTTGTTCAAAAAAATCAATAAAATTATCTTCGTTTACCAATAAAAAAGGTATATTTGCGAATTAACATTATTAGTAACTAATTATTTATAATTTCTTAAATAACAGACGTTTATGGCAGAAAAAAAATTCATGACATGTGATGGTAACTGCGCGGCAGCTCACGTTGCCTACATGTTTAGCGAAGTTGCCGCTATCTATCCTATCACCCCGTCGTCACCGATGGCTGAATACATCGACGAATGGAGTGCAGGCGGCAGAAAGAACATCTTCGGTGAAACAGTAAAAGTAGTAGAAATGCAGTCGGAAGCTGGTGCTGCCGGTGCTGTTCACGGTTCGTTGCAGGCTGGTGCCCTCACAACTACCTACACCGCATCGCAGGGCTTGCTGCTTATGATTCCGAACATGTACAAGATTTCAGGCGAATTGCTCCCTGGCGTTTTCCACGTTTCGGCTCGTGCTTTGGCAGCTCAGGCTTTGTCAATCTTCGGCGACCATGCCGACGTAATGAGCGCACGCCAGACTGGTTTCGCAATGCTTGCAACTAGCTCGGTACAGGAAATCATGGACCTCGCTCCAGTAGCTCACCTCGCAGCTATCGAAGGTCGCGTTCCTTTCCTCCACTTCTTCGACGGTTTCCGTACATCTCACGAAATCCAGAAGGTAGAAGCAGCTGATATGGAAAAGCTCCGCAAGCTCGTCAACTACAAGGCTTTGAAGGAATATCGCGACAGAGCTCTCAACCCAGAACATCCTGTAACCCGCGGTACTGCTCAGAACCCCGACATCTACTTCCAGACAAGAGAGTTGCAGAACAAATACTACGACGCTCTTCCTGACATCGTAGCAAAATATATGAAACAGCTGAGCAAGATCACAGGTCGTGA
>Ga0310696_10008371_pt1 | contig 12063 bp, 10 predicted proteins | sample AusTroGonzalo_MG_4_FD_203885 | JGI IMG/M metagenome (GOLD analysis project Ga0310696, IMG submission 203885) | Bovine rumen microbial communities from tropical cattle in Woodstock, Queensland, Australia - Gonzalo_02 (v2) (version 2) | ecosystem: Host-associated > Mammals > Digestive system >... | reverse complement strand
CCTGGTGGATGAGCTGGTAGAAGGCGTGCTGGCCGTTCGTACCCGGTTCGCCCCAAAGGATCGGACCCGTCTGGTAGTTCACGCGCTTGGAGTCGCGATCGACGGTCTTACCGTTGGATTCCATGTCGGCCTGCTGGAAGTAGGCAGCGAGGCGATGGAGGTACTGGTCGTACGGGAGCATGGCGTAGCTGGAAGCGCCAAAGAAGTTGTTGTACCAAACGCCGATAAGGGCGAGGATAACGGGCAAGTTCTTGTCAGCCGGAGCGGTCTTGAAATGCTGATCCATTTCGTAAGCGCCCTGGTGGAGCTTCATGTAGTTTTCGAAACCGATGCGGAGAGCGATGGAGAGACCGATGGCAGACCACAGAGAATAGCGGCCGCCAACCCAGTTCCAGAATTCGAACATGTTTGCCGGGTCGATACCGAAAGCGGTAACGGCTTCGGTGTTGGTGGAGAGCGCCACGAAGTGCTTGGCGATGGACTTTTCGTCGCCATTGAAAGCCTTGAGCACGGCGGCCTTGGCCGTTTCGGCGTTCGTCATGGTCTCGAGAGTCGTGAACGTCTTGGAAGCAACGATGAAGAGCGTTTCTTCGATGTTCACCTTCTTGAGCGTTTCGGCCATGTGCGTGCCGTCGATGTTGGAAACAAAGTAGACTTCCGGAGAGTATTCGCCATCAACCGGCTTTTCGGCATACGGCTTGAGAGCTTCGGTAACCATCACCGGACCGAGGTCGGAACCGCCGATACCGATGTTCACGACGTACTTGATGGACTTGCCGGTGTGGCCCTTCCACTTGCCGGTACGCACGAGCTTGGTGAATTCTTCCATGTGCTTGAGCACGGCGCGAACTTCGGGCATCACGTCCTTGCCATCGACGCAAATCGGATCGTTGCCTTTGTAGCGCAGAGCGGTGTGGAGCACGGCACGCTTTTCGGTGGTGTTAATCTTTTCGCCAGCAAAGTATTTGGCGCGCATGTCTTCGAAACCAGAGAACTTGAGAAGGTCCTGGAGCTTTGCCATGGTTTCGTCGGTGATGATGTTCTTGGAGTAGTCGAGGAAGAGTCCACAAGCTTCGACGCTGAACTTGTCGGCGCGAGTCGGGTCCTTTGCGAAGAGTTCCTTCATTTGCCAAGTTTTGGCGACTTCGGCATGGGCCTCAAGGGCCTTCCATTCCATAGAATCTGTCAGTTTAGACATAGATTAATCCTTTCCGCACACGCGGGTTCTTGTTACGAATGCAAAAATAGCAAAAGTGTGCAAGGTGAGTCATGCACGAAAACTTGTTTTCGTATATGCGAACCGCAGCCACGGACGCCGAAGGCGTCAAAAGGCGAGAGTCGCAGAAAAATGCTTGCATTTTTCTATGACCGAGCCGAGCTATATGCACGCGAAGCGTGCCAAGATTGCAAAAGTGTGCAAGGCGAGTCATGCGCAAAAGCTTGCTTTTGCATATGCGAGCCGCCGCCACGGACGCCTATACGAAACTTGCCACTTTAGTGGCTTAGTTGAGTTATCCTCTTTGGGGAGAAGGCGTCAAAAGTGTGCAAGGCGAGAGACTAGAGACGAGAGAAAACAGTGGATGTTTGCGACCAATGGTCAATAACTAATGACCAATGACTATTGACCAATAACCAGTAACTACTCAAGATTGTATATTAAACACATCGCCGTTAATTTTTTTGCGGCAAAGGAGAAATATATGTCTAGAATCAAAGAAGCTATTGTGTTGGCGCTTGCTATTCTCGGCCTTGGCGCATTCCTCTATTATGCCATGATGCACACGAAGGATCGTGATCGTGTCGTATCGGTCAAGGGACTTTCCGAACGCGAGGTAAAAGCGGATTTTGTAATATGGCCAATCGTGTATAAGGAAGTCGGAAACGACCTTTCCGTCATTTATGATGGCGTGCAGGCAAAGAACGCTACGCTTGGAAAATTCCTGCGTGATAATGGAGTTGTGGATTCGGAAATCAGCTGGTCTGCTCCCGAAATCGAAGATATTCAAGGTGAACGTTATGGGGACAACAAGCGTCCGTTCCGCTATATCGCTACGGTGGTGACGACGGTTGCCTCGAAGAACGTGGACCGCATCCGTGATATCATGGGCAAGCAGGGCGACTTGCTCAAACAGGGCATTGCGTTCAGTGGTGATGATTACCGCTATCGCAAGATTTACAGCTTTAACGGTTTGAATGAAATCAAGCCGGCGATGATTGACGAGGCGAACAAGAACGCCCGTGCTGCCGCGCAGAAATTTGCAGCAGATTCCGATAGCAAGCTTGGAAAGATCAAGACGGCAACGCAGGGGCAGTTCTCTATCAGCGATCGTGACGATAATACGCCATACATCAAGAATGTCCGCGTGGTCACGAGCGTCCAATATTTCTTGGAAGACTAAAAGGACTGCAAAAAATGTAATTTTGGGCTATGAAACAGCCTATTCGAAATATCGCCATTCTTGCCCACGTCGATGCGGGCAAGACGACTCTTTCCGAGAGGATTCTTTTTTCAGCCGGTGAAATTCACCGCCCGGGGCGTGTGGAAGATGGTCTTGCCACGATGGACTACATGCCCGAAGAAAAGGAACGCGGCATCACGATTGAAAGTGGCGTTGCGCATTTCGAATGGAAAAATACGTGGTTCAATTTTATCGATACTCCGGGGCACGTCGATTTTGGTGCCGAGGTCGATATGGCGCTTACCGCTGTGGAAGGCGCCGTTCTTGTAGTGAGTGCAGCAAGTGGCGTTGAGACGCAGACGGTGGCCTCGTTCCGCAAACTGCACGAGTCCCGTGTGCGGACTATTTTGTTTGTGAATAAACTAGACAATCCCGACTATTCGCTGGACGAAACGTTAATTAACATTGAAGAGACGCTTGGCGTGCGCCCGGTGCTCATGTCGGTGCCGCAGTTCAAGAACGGCAAGATGTGCGGCATGCTGGATGTGCTGAGCCAAAGCCGCTTGGTGCATTCGGAGTCGGATGTAGAAGTCCTCGATGACGGCTGGGAATCGGATGCGAGTGCGGCGGAAGAGCGTGCGCTCCTCAAGAAGTATTACGCCGAAGCGGTAGAATTTGCAAGCAACTTTGACGATGAAATTTTATCGCTTGCGCTAGACAATAAGCCTGTGCCGCCCAAGATGCTTTTGCGCGGGTTGAAAGCGCTTGCTACAAGTGACGATTATGTTATTTGCTATGCGGGCTCGGCGTTGGAAGGTTTTGGCGTTCGCAGTCTTGTGACGGCTCTTTCGTTCTTTTTGCCGGAAGTCCCGACGTTTGACGAAAATGAGTTGGGGCAGGTGGTGCGTCTGAGGCATTTTCGTGGGATTGGCGAAATATCGCTGTTCCGTAGTCATGTGGATTTGTCTCGGCGAGACTGGCCGACGGGTTTTGAATTTTCACGTCTCAAGGCGAACATGCTGTTGCCGGTGGACGAAATCCGTTCGGGCGACATTTATGCGATGAGAAGCCCGTTTGAGACCGAACTCGGGCAGGTGATTTATTTAGACGACAACTGTGCAAGACGAATGTCGCGGCAAACGAAGTTTGACATGACTGAGTCGAACAGTTGGTACTTGAGCGAAGCGAAAGTACAAAGACGAGAGGCGAGAGACGAGAGAGGCGAAAGTGCGACGGGTACGTCATTGCGAGCCGAAGGCGAAGCAATCTCGAATGCTGTTGGAAATGTCGCGCCGTCGATTAGCGAAAATTATCTGCCGTTGTTGCAGACGCGTGTGGAATGCGTGCGGACGGAAGATTACGCCCATGTGGAGCGCAGCCTTTCGGTGCTTGCGCGAATGGATCCGAGTTTCCGCGTGCAGAAGGACGATGGCGGTTTTTGGTACTTGCATACGGTGGGCGAAGTGCAACTCGATGTTTTGCTTGCTCGCCTCAAACGTGAATTTGGTTGCGAAGTGCGTGCCGGCAGCCCCGAAGTGCGTTGGCAAGAGCGTTTGTGCCGTGCTGTCGGACCCGCTGAAAATACGTTCCAGATTGGGCCGCATAAAATGTCTATCAGCATTTCGGCGTCTCCGCTGGAGGGCGATGCCCACGACATTCGCTTGTCTGCAGAGTTCATGGAGAATGCCCCGCGTGAAATTTTGGCAGGTGTGCGTTCGGCGCTTCTGGAATCGACCGAAGTCGGCGTGCTCGGCAAGGGGCCGCTTGTTGGCGTGCGTTTTGAAGTTCACCGCTTTGAATGGACAGAAGGAGCGCTCCCGCCGATGATCAAGAAGTGTTGTGCCGATGCGGTCGCTAAACTTGTGAAGCCAGCGGACGTTCAGTTGTATGAACCGGTCATGGAGCTTTCGCTAGAATGCCCGGTGAATTTTGCAGGCCTTGTGACGGGTGATATCCAGGCACGTGAAGGCAAGGTGAAGGAAATCGAAGGCGATGGTAAAACGCACTTTTTGAAAGCCGATGTTCCGCTGCGGAAAATTTTCGGATACGCTACGGGCGTTCGCAGCATCAGCAAGGGCACTGCGCTTTACAGCATGAAGTTGCTCGGGTATAGACCGGCGACGGTTTAAAATTTTTTTGTTGGTAAAAAAGTAACTGGATTGGTTTCGCTCACAACCTCAGAGGGCGAAGCCCGACCCCATACCCCATGCCTACTTTACATTCTTGCGGCACGGGCGCGTCGGCGGAAGTGCTCGATGAGCGGGGCGACGGTTTCTTTGAAGTCGTCGTGCGTCTCGATGCGGACAAAGTCAATGGACATACGCTGGAAGAGTTCCTTGGTCGCCTTGCCTTGACGTTTGGCTTCGCGGGCGAATGCTTCGCGGAAGGCGGCATCGCCAGTATCGATGAGGAGCGTTTCGCCAGTTTCTGGGTCTTCGAGTTCTACGAGGCCTGCGGACGGGAGTTCCATTTCACGCGGGTCAACGACGGATACGGCGAGAACGTCGTGACGCTTGCGGAGAATCTTGAATGCGTTTTCGAAACCTTCATCCAAAAAGTCGCTCATCACGACGACCACGGCGCGGCGGTTCAGAATCTTGCCGGCGTATTCGAGGGCGACCTGCGTATTGGTGCCGTGATGCTGTGGCTTGAAGTAAAGAATTTCGCGGATGAGACGAAGCACATGCTTGCGGCCTTTCTCGGGCGGGATGAACAGTTCGACCTGATCGGTGTAAATGAGGAGGCCGACTTTGTCATTGTTCTTGATGGCGGCAAAGGCGAGGAGTGCCGTGAGCGTTGCCATGACTTCGCCTTTCATTTGCTTGCCGGAACCGAATTCCGAGCTGCTGGACGCATCGACCATGAGGAGCATGGTCATTTCGCGCTCTTCGATGAATTTTTTGACGTAAGGCGTGCCGGTTCGTGCAGTCACGTTCCAGTCGATGGTGCGCACGTCGTCGCCGGGCATGTATTCGCGGACTTCGCTGAATTCCATGCCGTTCCCTTTGAAGGAGCTGTGGTAAGCTCCGGTCATCACAGTGTCGAGCGTGCCGCGAACGCTGAGTTCAATGCGGCTAACGGTCTTTAAAACTTCTTTATCGAGCAATTCTTTATCGGCCATCGTAAATCTTCTAGTTTAACGCTAAAGAATATACAAATATTGCGCAGGAGAGACCAAGTGCGATGGATTGCTGTGCGATTCGAGGCGGCCTGTTTGAAAAAATGGGCTTGTGGATGGTGAAAAAAAACTTTGTTTGTAAAGCGTGCGGAAAGCGGAAATAGAAAAATGCGCGTTTTTTACGTAAAAAACGTTGAAAATTTGAAATTTTGACGTAAAATTTTAACTTTGTATGTGCTATTTCTCTCGTTTGAGTGAATTTTTACGATGTTCGAGCGAAAAATGTGTTGAAATTAGGGGCTCATAAGGCAAAAAAGGAGTGAAAAGCATGCGTGCAATCGCGTTTTTAAGAAAAATTGATTCATTTATCTGAAATTTTACGTAAATAACAGGGCTTTTTCCTGTTTTTTTACGTAAAAAATGGCGAAAAATTGATTTTTGCTTTTTAAAACTCCGCTTTGGCGAGGATGCTCACGTTGCGGCCTTTCTCGGGTATCACGGATTTGAGGCGTGAAAGGTGGTTGCGCACGTCGGCGTTGAACAAGTTATCGCCGCGGAGGACGATGCTGTAATGCGCGAGCTTGAGCGACCAGTGGAATTCTAGGAGCGCACCGAACGTGATATAGCCGGGGGTGCGTTGTTCGTAGCGGTCCACCCGGTTTTGCGCAAGGGCGAATTCCGTGTTGATTCCTGTGCGGACGTGCTGCCAGATGTAGGCGATTTCGCCGTGGAAATGGAACGGCGGAATTTGTGGCATGTCGCTCCAGTTTTCGTTCTGGTAGAAACCGCAAACGTAGCTCGCGCCTGCTTGGGCGTAGAATCCTGTTTCTGTGACAGTTTCGACGGAAGCGTTTGCGCCCATGAGGAGAGCGTCGTCGCCGCTGACTTGGTAAATCGGCAAAATTTGCGACCAGTTGGTGTCACCGGTGGCGCGTGGAGCGAGGTGGTTCAGGAACCATGTGCTGTGAACGGCGGCGCGCCAATTGATGATTTCGCCGTAATCGCGAAATTCGAGTTCTGTACCGTAGCCGCTTTCTGCATCGAGCTTGTGGTTGCCGCGTTCGTAAGTGTAGGCGGCGAGATGCGGACCTTGGTTGTAGAGTTCTTCGATAGTCGGGGCGCGTGTGGTGCGGAATACGTCCAGCGTCAGGAATTTGCCGGGGGCGACACGTTGCGAAAATTCTGCGGCGATGGCCCATAATGCAAAATTGCGGTCTTCGATAGCGTCTTTGTCTGCAACGACGCTTTCGCGCGGCCTGAAGAATGCGCCACCGAGTCGTGCGGACAAGGTAATCTCTAAACCGTCCCGCCATCCGTTTAGGCTAGCAACCGAAAAGAGCGAGGCTGCGTAAGAATTTGTCGGTGGCGTAAAGACGTAGCCGCCCATTTCGATGGAACGGATGTCGAATTCTCCGCCGATGTGGATGCCGAAAAATGGTCCGCTTTGTGCGATGAATTTTTCGATGCGGACGTTTTCTTGATTGACGGCGAATTCAGCGCCGACATATTCCTTGGTCTCGTATTCCGTGTGGTGGTACTGATTGAGTCGGAATGTGACGCTTAGCGTATCGCTTGATTTTTGGGCGGGGAGATAGAGTCCGCGTAACGTCAAGTCGCGTTTGGAAAGTTCGATGTCAACGCCGTTGGGGTGGCCTCCGATGAAACCGCCCGGAATTCCGTAATCGGAATTGAACGTGCGGAAGGAAGCTCCGAACTTGAAGCGTTCAAAAGTGTAGGCGGCCCCGACGGCGACGCTTTTGTTTTTGATGTCTGTGTTTTTGAGCGTGCTGTTGGGTGTTTTCATGTCGCTCATGTTGCGGGCGGAAAGTTCGCCTTTGAGCGATAGTGCGTGGATGTTGCCGCTTGCGCCTATGACGGTGGCGAATCCCGGCTGACCGCTTTCGGCGTAGTCGGCGATGTAACCGTGAATTTGTGTGTCGCTTGAAATGGGGGATGATGAATCCTTGAGTGGTGAATTGCGGACGGTTGCTGTTTCAAAAGGAATGTCATTGTGCTCGACTTGAATGACGCCGCCTGCAGTGGCGAAGGATTGCATGAGAATTTGCGGTCCACGTGTGATGCGCAGTTTATGTGCCGTCAGGACTTCGGATGCGACGGCGTGATCGGGCGAGGTGGCGCTCATATCTCCGCAAAAGGAGCCGTCTTCGGTGATGGCAACGTGGCTGCCGGAAAGGCCCTTGATGACGGGGCGTGCGGCCGCGGGACCCATGGAGCGGATGGCGATGTCGGGCTCGTTCTTGATGGTCTCTGCGATGGTCGTGGAAATTTTGCGGTCGAGTTTTTCGGCTTGCAGTTCTTCGTCTTTGCGCAGACCATCTAAAATTGTTTCGGTCGATTGTTCTGCGACAACAGTTGAGTTGCCTAAATTTTGAATAAATTCTTGGGCGAAAGAATGAAGGAAGCCTCCCAGAAGGAGGCCCCCCATGGCAGCCCTATTGAGGCTATTTTTCATGATGGTGCTCATGATCGTGATCTTCGTCTTCCTGGAACGGACATTTGTCTGCATCCAAAGCCTTATCGACGACTACTTTTATTTCAGGAGTTTTGGCATCGGCGTGATCGTGGTGCTTGACCTTGAGAATCAAAGTTGTTTCACCTTTCTTGAGTCCCTTGAGATGGAAGCCCCAGCCGCCTTCCCATTCGATATCGAGAATTTTCTTGTTGCCGACTTCCCAACCGAGAGAATGTTCGTTGTCGTTCGGACCCGCGATTTCTTTCTTGTTTTCGTCGATGAACTTGATATTGATATGGGAACTCATGCAGTTGGCATTGACTTTGAGGCCCGGGAGCTTGGAAACTTCTTTGCCTCGGTAAACGCTGTAGAGCGTGTCCCATTCGGCTGAATAGAGTGTCCAGCCTTCGACTTCGAAGTGTTCGTGCTGCTCGGTAGAGGTGGAATTGCTGTCGCCACAGGCGGCGAAGATGAGGATGAAAATGGCAATAGCCAAGAAATGGATTTTTTTCATTATTAATCCTTTTTGAGTATGTGATAAGATTGTCCCGCCTTCGCGGGAATGACATCATTCTTGTTGTATATAATTACATGGATTTAACTGGATTCTTCGTGGCGTTCGCCACTCAGAATGACGTTTTCCGTTTCTGTCATCCTGAGGCGAGAAACGTTGATGGATCATGTTAAGTCATGGTGATGGGTGGGCCACGAGGATTATAATGAGGAACGAAAGTTTGCAGATTTCGTGTGGCGTGCTGTACTTGTAGAATAAATAGCAGTACCCAAAATACGACTGCAATGGGCGTGAAATCTTCGAGATTGTATCCATCGTGAATTAATACGCAAATAGGGCAGTCTTCGTGCTCTTCGAAATCGTCATGATGGTGCTCGGCAACCGCCAATAGGCATGCCGCGATGAGCACGATGACGAACTTGCGTATGGATAGCAGATGGCTCATTGCGTGGCTAAAATTTCAAACGATGCTTCTTTATTTGTAAAGTTTTGCGTTCTTGATAATCGGGAATCCAATGCCGTCTTCTTCCTTTTCGAATTCAAAAGTTCCGACAATTGTGATTGATGCGCCTTCATCGGGGTAATCGTTGGGGTATCTGCGGACTTTTGCGGTTTCAAAGGCTAGTCCTTGTGAACAACAAGCGAGAGCGTCTTTGATGACGCAACCGAAAAAACGTCGTCCGGTTTCTTCGTCTTGATAGCTGGAGAAAGCTCCCTTCATTTTGATGGTTTTGCCGACGAATTTTTTGGGCTCCGTAACCATCTGGAAAACCATGGAATAGACCATGGTGCTGCTCATTTTTGTGAGGTCTATGTCAACGCGGTTTGCGGAAACTTTTTCGGCAGCATCGCTTGCACTTGCAAATGCGAATATGCAAAGAACGGCAACGATTAAAGTTCTAGAAAAAATTTTATATAAATTACATTTATCCATTTCCATTCTCCTATTTACGTTTTTCTATTGCGAATGAAACTTGTCAAATAACAAATCAAAAATGCGACAATGTCCATGGCGACAATCGTAGAACCCACGGGAGTTCCTGCGAGAATCGCGACAAGAATCCCGACTAGCGAACAAATAACCGAGATGACGGCTGCGGCAACGGTTACCGAGAAAAAACTCTTGAAAATACGCATCGCCGAAAGTGCAGGGAATACGACCAATGCAGAGACGAGTAACGCACCGACAAGATTCATGGCGAGAACGATGATGACCGCAATGATTATTGCGATGAGTAGATTGAACAAGGTGACATTTACGCCTGTGGCCCGCGCAAAATTCTCGTCGAAGGTAATGGCGAAAATCTTGTGATAGAATAGCACGAACGTTACGAGAACTACAATCGAAAGGGCTACGCAGAGGTAAACGTCTGTCGGCTTGAGCGTAAGAATGGACATGGAGCCGAAAAGCGTTGTGCAGACATCTCCTGCGACATTAGCCGATGAAGAAAAAATGTTCATCAGCAAATAGCCGATGGCGAGTGCTCCGGCCGAGACCATGGCGATGGCCGCATCGCCCTTGATTCGTGCATCCTTGCCTCCGCAGAGGAGCAAAATGGCAACAGCGATAGTTACGGGCAAAATGATGAGCATGTTGTTCGTGACTTTAAGAACTGCTGCAATCGCGAGCGCTCCGAATGCGACGTGCGAAAGTCCATCGCCGATGTAGGAGTACCGCTTGAGAACGAGTGTCACGCCCAAAAGCGAAGAACATAGCGAAATCAAAGTTCCGACGATAATCGCATAACGTACAAACGGAAAATCAAGATAGAAGAAAAGTTGGTCGAACATAGGTTAGTAGGAAGTAGGAAGATTGTTATTGTGCTATTTCGTTGAAATTCAGGATTCTCGTGGCGTATTTTGTTGCTGCTTCCACATCGTGCGAGACCATCACGATGGTCATTTTCTTTTGTTCGTGAAGGTCTTTGATGATGTTGTACATGTTCTGCGAAGATTCGGGATCGAGTCCAGTGACGGGTTCGTCTAAAAGCAGAAGCCTTTCGGCGGCGCATAAAGCCCTCGCTAAAAGAACGCGTTGCTTTTGGCCTCCCGAAAGTTCACGGAAACTTTCCTTGCGCAAATTTGTGGCGTGCGTCAATTCCAAACACTCGTCTGCACGCTTGCGGAGGGCTTTTCCGTAAAATGGCAACAGCAAACTTTTCCCTTGAAACGCCGAAAGGACGATTTCCTCGACAGACGCCGGAAAGTCCTTTTGCGCTATTGTTATTTGGGGCAAGTAGCCAATTTGATTTCGTCTGAGATTGTCGCGAAGTTCTATTCTCCCGGCTTTCGGACGCAGGACTCCAGCAAGGCCACGCAAAAACGTTGTCTTTCCGCAACCATTTCTGCCGATGATGCAGAGGTATTCGCCAGAATTGATTTCGTAATTGAAACTATTGACGATATTTTTGCTTCCGTAACCGAGCGTTAAATTGTGGCACTTGATCATCTTAATTCAAAGCCTTTTTCAGATTTTCCAAGTTCGATTTCATTATGGACAAATAATCGGCACCTTCATCTATTTGCTTTTCCGAGATGGATTGCATGGAATTGATGGTGAGAATTTGTGCGTTCTTGGAATTCTTACTGGCGGCAAGCACTGCTTTTGCGATTTTCTCGTTTCCGTTTTCGATAATGAATATTGATGGGAGCGACTCGGAATCCATTTTATTCGCGAGGAATGCGATAGTCTCGAAGCTAGCCTCGCTCTCGGCGGAACACCCCACAAACGCGGCATAGTACTTAAGGCCATAATCGTCCACCAGATAACGAAAAGGAAAGCGATCGCCGAAGAGAACCGTCTTGCGGGCGGCGCTTTCGACAGTAGCGCGGTAGTCGTTGTCGAGAGACTGGATCTTGGCAACATAGGCGTTGACGTTTTGTGTGTAGACAGTTGCGTGGGCCGAATCGAGTTTTGCGATTTCAGCGGCAATCTTTTGTACGATAATTTCTGCATTTTTCAGCGAAAGCCAAACGTGTTCATCATTTTCGATGTCTTCATCGTGGTCGTGATGATGGTGCTCGTGTTCTTCAGCGTGATGCTCATCTCTCGTCTCTCGTCTCTCGTTTTTCGTCTCGGAACCATCCATGCCTTCGATGACTTCTTCCGCTTTTACGCGGTCGCCAAGAACTTTCATCAAGTTGATTTCGGAACGACCCTTTTTCGGAGTTGCTTCAAGAGCTTTCTCGATCCATTCGTCGGATTCTCCACCCACATAAATGACCATGTCGGCGCTTGCAATTTTGGCGATGTCTTGCGCGGTGGGCTTGTAGCTGTGCAAATCAACTCCATTTTTCATAAGGAGTTCGAGCTTGACAGAATTGAATCGCGACCCGAGAATTTCCTTAGCCCATGCGTATTCCGGATAAATTGTCGCGACGATGGAAAGTTTGCTCTCTTTGGCGATTTTACTTTTAGGTGCATCGCCACAAGCGAACAGTGAAAATAGTGCAGCGACAAAAATGGCGCACACCAAAGAACAAAATGAAAACTTTTTCATTTTATAATCCTTTTATGGATGTTGAATGTTGAATTTTTGAAAAATTTTTTAGATCTTAC
>Ga0310696_10008370_pt1 | contig 12066 bp, 14 predicted proteins | sample AusTroGonzalo_MG_4_FD_203885 | JGI IMG/M metagenome (GOLD analysis project Ga0310696, IMG submission 203885) | Bovine rumen microbial communities from tropical cattle in Woodstock, Queensland, Australia - Gonzalo_02 (v2) (version 2) | ecosystem: Host-associated > Mammals > Digestive system >... | reverse complement strand
TGTGGATTACAGATACTTGGTTGATACATTTGAAGGTCTGGTTGTTCCTGGTGAACAAAAAGCAAAATTGGCTCTGATCTGTAAACTGAAATTCAATGTACTCGGTCTTTTGAACTTCCCGGCAATGAAGATGTTTAGCAAAACAACCATCATGTCATTCAAGGATAGTAATGGATTTGATAGCAAGTACATTCCTATGGGTGGTAATCCAATGGCTGGAACCGGCGCCAAGTTTATGTTGGCTTCTGAAGACAATGGAGCAAGCTTTGTTTCATATAACACCCCGGTTATTCTGAAAGATCCTGAAACTGGTGTTAAAACAAATGTTCCTGCAGCTGCATTGGTTTCTAATGACTTTATGGATAAATTCACCAAGTTCTTGCCTTATTCAATCGTTGCCGGTCCTAATAGAGGTCTTATTAATGATCCTACCTTGGTGGGTCCTGACTTCAATTTCGGTCGTTATGATTTGGATAACCTCGAACCTATGGGTGTTAACTGTATGGTTTATGTTCCTGGTAAGGGTACTTACATCAACTCCAACCAGACAGCTAAACAAAATCCTGTAACTGCTCTGTCTAAGATCCATGTTCGCGAGCTTTGCACATTCCTGCAGGATGAAATCGAAAGAATGATGGAAGATTACCACTGGGATTTCAACACCCCGAACCTTCGTCAGACTCTGAAAGATCGTGCAGATGTTATTTGCGAAACCTGTTACCGAAATAACGGGATCTATGCGTACTATAATGATTGTAGTGATCAGCTTAATAATGAAGAAGTTATAGACAATGAGATGATAATTCTTGCAACAAGTATTGAGCCTTCAAGAGGTGCTGGTAAGATGATCCAGGAATTAACCCTGTATAGAACTGGTGGATTAACTGCATCCATTAAAGACGCTCAGTAAAAAACCTTAATTGGTATTCTTTATAAAAACCCCGAAAGGGGTTTTTTTTATACGGAAATTTATCAGATAAACTACTTGGGTCTTTAATAAAAGAAAGAATTATTTTATTTTTTTATAAAATACACGATATCATGAAAATACCGATCATAGACACAAAAAATGTAAATACTCTTCAAGAACCTTATAATAGAAAAAGATATCCGGAATTTTGTAAATATTTAGATGAACATTATCCGGAGGATTTGCAGTTTAAGGAAAAATTATATTGGTATTTTCATGACCTGGATTCTCATCCGGTTTGTAAAATTTGTGGGAAACCAACGCGGTTTATAACTTATGGAGAAGGATATAAGGAATATTGTTCATCTGCATGTGCATCCAGATCCGAAAATTCAAAGGAGAAACGCAAAAAAACCTGTTTAGAAAAGTATGGTGTGGATAATGCATCAAAATCTCCAATTATATTACAAAAAATTCGTAACTCAAATATGGAAAGATATGGTGTTGAATATCATTCTCAATTAGAATCAGCCAAAGAACAAACAAAACAAACTTGTTTGGAAAGATATGGTGGGAATGCTCCAAGAAGTTCCAAAAAAGTTCAAGAAAAATCAAAACAAACCTGTTTGGAAAGATATGGGAACGAAAATTATAATAATAGGGAAAAATCAATTCAAACCTGTTTGGATAAATATGGGGTTGAAAATCCAATGCAAAACCCAGAAATAAAACAAAAGTCCAATAATACTTGTTTGGAAAGGTATGGTGAAATTTACGTTATGAAAAATGAAGATATTAAATCAAAATCCAAACAAACAAAACTGGAAAGATATGGGGATCCATTTTTTACCAATCCAGAAAAAATCAAACAAACAAAACTGGAAAGATATGGGGATGAATATTATGTAAATCGAGAAAAAGCCCAACAAACAATTCTGGAAAAATATGGTGTGGATCATTATATGAAATTAGATAAAATTAAACAGAAATTTATAGGAAATGTTAAATCCAGCACATTAAATAAATATAAGGAAATTATATCCTGGAACGACGACGAATATATATGTTCATGTCCTCACCCGGAATGTTCAAAATGTAAGGAAAAACAATACAGAATTCCAAAAGGAATATTTTTAAACAGAAAATATCAAAATATTGAAACTTGCACAACTTTGGTTCCGTTGGATAGACATAATAAAAATACATCCTTGGAGATTTTTATTCAAAATATTCTAAATAAATACAATATTAATTATGAGACCGGCAACCGCAAAATCCTAAACGGAAAGGAATTGGATATATATATTCCGGATCTCAATATTGCCATAGAATGTAATGGAATTTTGTGGCATTCTCAATATACTGATAAAAATCAAAATTATCATTTTGAAAAATGGAATCAATGTATGATTCAAGGAATCCAACTTATAACATTTTGGGAAGATCAGATTATAAATAATCCGGATATGGTTGAATCCATATTATTATCAAAATTGGGAATATATCAAACTAGAATTGGGGCCAGTAAATGTAAAGTTGGATCAGTACCTAAAAAGATTGCTCGGGAATTTTTATTGGAAAATCATTTACAAGGTCCGGTAAATTCATTGATTTGTCTTGGATTATATTACAAAGGAGATTTGGTATCATTAATGACTTTTGGAAAGAAAAGAAGATCCTTGGGGAATACTAATGATTCTGCAGATGATTATGAACTTTATAGATATTGTACAAAAAAGAACTGGCAAGTAATTGGAGGAACGGATAGATTAATGTCCCATTTTATTAAAGAATTTAATCCATCCAGGATAATAAGTTTTTCATCCAATGATATTTCCATGGGTAAACTATATGAAAATTTAGGATTTCAAAAATCCGGATATAATATCTCATATTGGTATATTGATAAAAAAATGAATAGATACCATCGCTACAAATATAGAAAATCCGAATTAATTAAAATGGGTTACGATCCTAAAAAGACAGAATTTGAGATAACTTTGGGGGAAATCGGATTATATAGGATTTATGATTCTGGTCAAACCAAATGGACAAAATCCTGTCTCTAACAAATGATCTCCACCAGACCTATATAAGTATATTAGATTTCGGAGATCTCCTGTTAGATTCAAAATTTTTAAGGTAAAAACTTAATATTTTCCGGAATCATTTATATAAATATTGAACTCATTTAATATATATAATTAAAACAATTCAGATTCTATGAAAATAAGTCATGAAAGTCCTTTACAGTTGTTGGAGATTTCCAGAATGTATAATGATTTTGATTATGCATTGGTTCACCTTTTCGATCAATATCCGGAATATTATAAATTCTTTGAAAGATCACTGGGAATGGGACGAACCGTATTTTTGGATAATTCTATTTTTGAACTCGGGACTGCATTCGATACTGATGAATTTTATAAATGGGTAACCAAACTAAATCCAACCCATTATATTGTTCCCGATGTTTTTGATGATATGGATTCAACTCTCAGGAATTTGAAAGATTGGAGATGTAAGTATGGTAAGAACATCCATGATGGCAAGGAAATTGTGGTATGTCAAGGTAAGACTCCAAGTGATTTCCTGACGTGTTATCAAAAGTTATTGGATTTTGAACCGGATATGATAGCATTCCCAGTAAATTCCCAATCTTATTTAAAAGGGAAGGAATATAGTCCAAAAAATATGATGGATGGTCGTTTCCTAATGATTGGTGTATGTATGTATTGGCATAGATTACATGAGTATAACATGAAACACCATTTATTAGGACTTTCCTTGCCCCAAGAAGTTGGTTTATATAAGAATGTTCCGGAAATTGTAAGTGTGGATACCAGCAATCCTGTTTTACATGGCATGGATGGAATCTGGTACGATGAAGCCGGTTGTCTTTATGACAAATCCAAAAATAAGATGCACGAATGGATGGAATGGGTGATCACACCGGAAACTTTTGATGCAATATCCCATAATATTACAAAATTTAGATCACATTTAAATTAAATATAAACCAAAATTCAAAAACAATGATTCATTCAAAACCTTACAGAAAAGATTCCGGAATTGAAATTACACCGGAAAACCCCTATTTCACCAAACCTGGTCGTAGCCAAAGAAGAGCTTATGAAAGAAGTATGATACCGAGAAAGGTTGCAAGATCCGGTGAGTATGCCCAAGTTATTGGACATTGGGATGAAGCCCATCACAAATTTATTCAGGAAAAAGTAATTATTCATCAAAAACGAGATTAGTATGCAGTTAACAGGTAAAGAAATAGTACAGGAAGGTATAATCACCGGTTATGATCCGGAAAATGCCATTCAACAACAGGGTGTGGATGTCCGTCTGATGAAGATCAATAAACTCAGCGGCGGCGGATATATACCGGCAAATGGTAAGACCAATCTTCCGGGTTATGAGGAAATTCCCACAGACATTGATGTAACTGAAGGCGAAATTTGGTACCTTCCAAAAGGTTATTATGAAGTTCAAATGATGGAAGGTTGTAAGACCCCGGTTAATAGGGTTTTCGATCTCAAATCAAGAAGTAGTTTGGTAAGATGTGGTGCTGAAATAGTTTGTGGACAGTTTGATGGAGGATTTGAAACAGATCATATGGGGTGTTTCCTGAGAGTGGATAATCCGAATGGTATTGTTATTGGTTACGGTGCAAGAATTGCCCAAGTCCGTGTTCACCAAAGCTCCGATGTGGATAATCCTTATAATGGACAATTCCAGGGAGATAAACAACGATCCCTATAATTTTTTATCATTAATTTTTTCAATGGAGGAGAAATCCTCCATTTTTTATATTAAGTTTTCAGGATTCCGGTTATATATAATCATAATACCTTAAGATATGAAAAGACACATTAATGATTTTACCGGTTCAGTTGGAAGAATCCTTTGTAATCACTGTGAAGAAGTTTCCAGAATTAAAAACGAGTTTGACCTCAATAAGTTTATGTCTGGAGTGGTCTCCAAGGAGATTGAACCCCAGTATGAACAGGACTATAAGGATATGGTTGAGTATATGGGGGGTTTGAGAGGATTTAATTGTAAGTATAGATTCCTTTATAATTACATTTTAGCCGGTGATGGTTTGAGAGTTAATTAAAAATCAAAAGATATGCAAAAAGTACTTATTTTCAATCTGGTAACAAATAAGGATATAGAAGATGCTGCCTGGAGTATTAATAATCACCTCAATGAGGATTGGGAGATAACTTCATCTACGCTATCCGGAGGTATATTATTTGTTATTTTAGAAAAACAATCCCAATTTATATGTGAAGGAGATATGGATTAATTATTATTTTAAAAAACAAAAATGGGATTAATTAAACAACGTGGAATAGTAAGACAATTCAATAGAAAAGAAGATATTATAGACTTTGAAGATTTCCTAAGAGGAGATAATGATGATTTTTTTAATGCCATTGAACAATCTTGTCCGGATCTGATTACTCCAGATGAAGAAGAATTTGAATACCAAGCAATTTATGTTCACCATCATGATAATACTATTGACTTTGTGATGCCAAATACTTTAGATAACTATTCAATAAGAGAATTGAAATTTGCATTTACTGTAAGGGGTAGTATTGAAGATCATATTAAAAAAGGAATATATTTTAATGGAGATTTGAGTTTATATAGACATGTTCCAAACCGAATTCCTCCAACCATATGTGACCAAGTTGTTAATCTGGTAACTATAACCTTAAATTATTATTATCTTCAAACCATATAATATTTTTTTTCAAACACCGTATACTAAAAAGACCTCTTTACCGGAGGTCTTTTTTTGTTTATTTTTATATAAAATAAACTTATAGTCATATGAAGGATCTTGGGAATGTCGATGTGGTGCTTATAATGGAAGAACCGCCCTGTATATCTGAAGCAAAGGGCTTAACGAAGCGATCCGGTTCCCTGGATCCTCGTACTGACTACCATGCAGACTGGATGCCAGATCATATAGAATTTTTGAGAGGTCTCGGTTCTGCTTCCCAGAATAGCTTTGGATATATCCTGAGACAATACCTACAGATGGGATCCGGTTACCAGGTTGAAGTTACAGATTTTAATGAAGCAGTATCAGTCAAAATTACCTATACAAATGTTCGCACATGCAAATCCGCAAGTATACATGCATGTATAGTATTTCGAACAAAATCCGGAGTTTGCAATGCCTATATAAATGGACAGAGATTCCGCACCTGCAATAGTGCTGAACAAGCTGCAAGTTATATCCGTGGTAAGGCATCTGTGCTGGTTGGGCAAACTTCATCAATGTTAAGTTAATATTATGAAACATCTAAAAGAAGGTCTTATTAAACAGAGAGGTGTTGTAAAGCCAAATAAAGAAATATCTAATCCAACATATGAGGATATATGTCAGGAAGGTAATATTGTTATTGTTGAAGACGATGGGAAACTCATCCCACATATTGTTCTTTCTGAATTTATGGATATTAACTACAAAGAAGGACTAATGCTGGTTGGTGTGTATCCATCATCAATAACCGGATATGGATATTGGAAAACCAGGCATTTTAAGGAAAAATTTCCAAAACACGGTAATTGGATAAATGTAAAAATCATTCGTGTATTTAAAACTAATATTAACCCGGAATCCATAAAAACAATTGAAGATCTTAAAAGAGTTTTAGAACCATTTAAAAAATATTGTAAGTAATCATGAAACATCTAAAAGAAGGACTTATTAAACAAAGGGGAATAGTTAAACTCTCGGAACTTTTTTCAAAAAAAATATCTCCAGGATGGAGACGTTGTGATTTTAAGGACTGGTCTGGCTTTGATTGTAGACCATAATAATCTTGTTGGTGAAGATGGATATGTTGATGTTCAAATTAAATTAAGTTCATATACTGAAGATTTACTTAATAAAAACCTGTATACAAAAGATATTATGTCAGTATATAGGCCGACTGGAAATTTGAAAAGATATTTAACCCAAGGCCATATTTATGATTCAACCACGCTAAGAGATATGGTTTATAATTATTCAGAAACCCAGTTAATATTTGATAGGAATAAAAACAATTAAACCATGAAACATCTATCTGAAGGACTTATTAAACAAAGAGGAGTGGTAAAGCTCCATTTTTCAAAAAAAAAAGATCTTCATGATGGTCTTAAAGAAATCTCCAACATGAGCCAATAATTCCCATATTAATATATATTATATAGCAATTGGGTCTCAGAAAACATATTTATTTATTTGATATATAACGAATTAACATCCTTTTCCGGGATGTTTTATTTTTGTATTATAAATTGCATAATTTCAAACAATTACAAACCAAATAAATTAAATAAACAAAATAAATTATGATTCTTAACGAAAACGAACAGAGATATCGTAATCTGATTTCCGAAGAATTACATGTCTCCGATGAAAGAAAATTGAACTGGATGGCTCAGATGGCCAACGTTCATGCTATTAAGGAAGGTCTTCAAACCAATCCCGCAGCTCATGGTATTTATGCTACCCCATTGAACACTCTTGGTGTAGGTAATCCTTTCATGCCCCTTGGTCTTGGTATGAATCCTGCTGATGGTAATGGCAATGGTACAGGTATTGGTAATACCGGTGCCGATTTCCACAATCCTGCTTATGTTAATGGTTCTGGTGACGTTCCTATGTCAACCCTCTCAATGGCTCTCGAAGTTGCAGCTGTTACCGTAGGTTTCGACCTCGTTGCTACAGTTGTTGCTAATGGTCCTTTGGCTATGTTGACTTTTGTTGACTATCCTTATGCTGGTGGTAAACTTGGTCACATTGGTGAAACCAATTTGGATGGTAAAGGTCCTGGTGATGAGAACAAACCTATCTACATCATGTTGAAAGGTGATCCTGAAACCTCAATGTTGTTCCGTACAACCGAAGGTATCGAGCCTTTGCGTAGTACATTTACCATTACAAGTGCTGAAGGTGGTAATGAATTCGTTGGTATCTATATGGGTAACTCCCGTATTGATGGTTCAGTTATCTTCCAGGTGAAATCAGTTACCGATGGTGAAACTAATCCTGCCGATATTTCAATTGCTGAAATGTTCCTGAATCCTGATGTATTTACTGCTACTGATGGTACTCATACTATTGTATTTGGTACTCCTGCCACCACAGATCCTGAAGCTCCAGCAGTTAAAGTAAGATTGGTTCCTGATCTTGTTAAAGGTATTACTGATCATATTCAGTCATTCTCCAACTTCTTCGGTGATGGTGAAGGTAATCCTTCAAATGATCCTATGACCAGAGCTCAGAACGAGACCGGTACTGGTAACACTATTGGTGCCCGTATGTTCTCAAAGATGATCCAAATGGGTAACTATGAAGTAACCGGTGCTGTAACCCGTCAACAACTTCAGGATATGCCTTTGTATGGTATCGATGTTATTGGTGGTGTTCTTGAAGCTTGTCAAGCTGAAATTTCACAGGCACTGAATAACCGCATTATTGACCGCGTTATGAAACTTGGTGTTGAAAACTACAAGACACAGCGTGCTGTTCAGGGTGTTGATCTTAACCTCTATCTTGGTAATGTTGTTAAAGATGATGGTACTGCCAACTTGAGCAAGAACCTCAATACCTTCAAAGCATACAACAAGTTTGTTGACATCAAAGGTAATACAGTTCCTAATGTTGCTATTCCTAATGCAACCAAGAACTCAAGCGCGGAAAACGTTACAACTCACCAGAGACGTATTGCTTCCCGTTGTTTGGCTGCTTCCAACCTCGTTTCAAGTGTTACCCGTAGAGGTCGTGCTCAGTGGATCCTGACCAATGCTCAGATCCTGACCGCTCTCCAGGATTGTGCTGGTTATGTTGTTGCTCCTATGACCAACAACCTCGTACAAGGTGGTGAAGAAAGTCTGTATTATGCTGGTTCAATCGCCGGTATGCAGATCTACGTTGATCCTTACATGCTCTGGGAAGATACAAGAGTTTGTGTAGGTCGTCGTGCTACTGTTGTTAATAACCAAGTTCAAGGTAGTGGTGTTGTGTTCATGCCGTACATCCTGGCTGATACAGTACAGATCGTTGCTGAGGGCACCATGGCTCCTAAGATTTTGGTGAACAGTAGATATGCAGTTGTCGATTGCGGATTCTACCCCAGTCAAAACTATTACTGCTTTATGGTTGAAACAGATTCAGATTTTATCATCTAATCTATTCAATAATAAACAGTTAACTCAAAAACCTCCCAGCTGGGAGGTTTTTTTTTTATTTTATGATAATCCTAAAAAAATGTAAATTTAATCATATATTAAATTAATGAACATCCCAAGCATCACAGAACTTCTCAGTATCAAAGGTCTCAACAGGAATCTGGTCAAGGGCCGTTGGCCTGAATTATATGACCAGGTTTTGTTATATCCTCCGGATCTTGGATTTACCGAGAAATTGTACTGGTATTTTCATGGTCTTCAGGAAACTCCGAGGTGTACTTGTGGAAAATCTCTAAAATTTCGAAATCTTCGGGAAGGATATTCAGAATTTTGTTCAATAAAATGTTCCAATTCCAATCCGGATAAGAAACAAAAGACCAAAGAGACCTGTTTTATGAAATATGGAGCTGGAGCTCCAGCAGGCAATCCGGAGGTTCTTAATAAGATGAGAGAGACCTGTCTGGAGAGGTATGGAGTGGATAATTACTCAAAGAAATTTCCCAGAACCAGTCTATTATCCGAAGAGACCAAGCAAAAGATGAGAGAGACTTGTCTCGAGAGGTATGGAGTTGATAATGTAATGAAACTTAAGGAATTTCAAGATCGGGTTAATTTCGGTAAGGATTACAAGGAAATATCCAAAAAGGCATGGGAATCCAGAAAATCCAAGGTTATTGAAGGAAATCCGGATATTATAAGTATTGAGGATGGAATGTGGATATGTCAGTGTCCTCATCCGGGTTGTGAAAAATGCCAGGAAAAAACTTATCGAATAACTGCTCAGATGTGGCATGACCGAAAAAGAAACTCAACCGAACCATGTACGATTCTTCTACCTTCAAGTCCTAATAATAATCGGGATACATCCCTTGAATTATTTGTAAGAAGAATACTGGATGAATATAATATTTCTTATATAACGAATGATCGATCTGTATTGAATGGAAAGGAATTGGACATATGGGTTCCGGACAAGAATCTTGCTATAGAATGTAATGGTGTATTCAGTCATAGTTCCCTATATAAGGATTCCAGATATCATGAAAGGAAGTATGAATCCTGCAAAGAACAAGGAATACAACTGATTAGTATATGGGAGGATTGGATAAAGTGGAAACCTGATATTGTTAAGAGTCTGGTGCTGAGTAAGCTTGGAATATATGAACGAAGAATTCCGGCCAGAAAATGTGAGATCCAGGAGGTCAAAAGCAGTACTGCTTTGAAGTTTCTGGATCAGAATCATATACAAGGAAGAACCAATGCAAGTGTATATTTGGGATTATATTATAGTGGAGAGTTGGTTGGAGTGATGTCATTTGGACATAAAAGAGGATGTTCAGGTAATACTCAGGATGAAGGATGGGATCTGAGTAGATTTTGTACAAAATCAGGAATACAGATTATTGGAGGAGCCAGTAAGTTATTGAAATGGTTTATAAGAAAATGGAATCCGGAAAGAATATATTCATTTTCAGCCAATGATATATCAGATGGAAAGTTATATATGACTTTGGGGTTTCAGTGGTCCGGACATAGCTCATCCTACTGGTACGTGGATAACAGGACTCTAAAAAGATATCACCGGAGTACATTTACAAGGAAATCCCTAATTGAACGGGGTTGGACTATGGAGAATGAAACTGAGTTTGAAACTATGTCCAGATTGGGATATTGGAGAATTTACGATTCGGGAACTGAAAAGTGGGTTTTTTCAACAATTTGAAAAATCTTTATTATTATAAATAGAAAATAAATAAAATCTAAAATATTATGGCAACAGATTTAGGAAATTTATACACTCATTCGATGGTTCACCCGGACGTGGCCGCAGTTTATGTGGATGATGATCCTTTGACGGATCTTCCAAAGGCTATTTTGGACAATGAAGTTCCCAATGCGTCAGTAATAGCAAATTTTGATGCTGAAAAATTCCTCATTACAGTTAATGTGACTTTCGGTCAGGAAGAATATGGTTCTGTAACTGGTGGTGGTGAATATAACAAAGGTAGTAAAGCAACTATTAAGGCAACTGCAGCGGAAGGTTATAGATTTGTAAAATGGAATGATGACGACACCAATGCCCAAAGACAAATTACAGTAACGGAAGATGCAACTTATACAGCATCCTTTGAGGTTGTTCCAACCCATACTATAACCACTGACGTAACCCCAGAAGAATCCGGTGCCGTGGCTCTTTCACCTGAAGGTGGTGAATATTATGAAGGTTCTCAAGTGACCCTGACGGCTACTCCTGCAGAAGGATATCAGTTTACAAAATGGGATGATGATGAAACTGAAAATCCAAGAACTATCACAGTAACAGAAGATGCAACATATACCGCAACGTTTGCTGCTGTAGATCCTGGTACTGAAGGCGAGTAAAAACTCTAACCTGGCATAATAAATTTCGTGAGGGCCTCCTGGTGAGGTCCTTTTTTTTTTATCTTAAGATTCATGGAGAATATTTATATATAATTATAAAAACTATTAAATTATGAGATATGTTATAATACCGGATGTACATGGGCGGAGTTTCTGGAAGGAAGCTGTTAAAGTACTAGCAGATCATTATATTTTTCTTGGAGATTACATGGATCCTTATCCTCACGAAAAAATATCCAATGAAACCGCTCTTGAAAATTTTTTGGAAATCCTTGATTTCAAACATCAGGATACCAATAAAACAACCCTATTACTTGGTAATCATGATCTTGGATATATGACTACCCCGGATTTTTGCTCCTCGAGACATTGGAGCCGGAAACATGAGACCTTAAATACATTATATAATTCCAATAAGAACCTATTTGATATATATTATAAGGCTGGTGAGTTCATCCTCAGTCATGCCGGGGTGCATCCTGAATGGTTAAAACAGGAATCCCTATCCATAGATCAATTTCTGGTGTTTAACAAAATGTATCATAGCGATTCCGGCTTCCAAAAAG
>Ga0310696_10008369_pt1 | contig 12068 bp, 11 predicted proteins | sample AusTroGonzalo_MG_4_FD_203885 | JGI IMG/M metagenome (GOLD analysis project Ga0310696, IMG submission 203885) | Bovine rumen microbial communities from tropical cattle in Woodstock, Queensland, Australia - Gonzalo_02 (v2) (version 2) | ecosystem: Host-associated > Mammals > Digestive system >... | reverse complement strand
TTAGTTTTTGCCGTTCATGGCATTTGCCGTCTGTATTTTGTTATGTATAATCTCAAGGAATTCTGTATTTCGAGTTCCTATAAAATACGTTGTGTTCGGAGCGTAGAATATGTCTTCAAAAAAAGTAACAAAATTTGATCTCGTCGAGGCTGTTTATAATAATGTAAATTGTGAGAAGAAAGTAGTTCAGGCTGTTGTTGACTCTCTTCTTGTGCAGATAAAGGAAAGCCTTAAAGGTGGCTCAACAATCGAGCTTCGTGGTTTTGGAACGTTTGAGCTTCGTCTTAGAAAAGGTCGTGAAAAAGCTAGAAACCCGAAGAATGGTGCTCAGCTTTCAGTAAAACCACATTATGTAGCAGCTTTCCGCTCCGGTCAGGACTTAAAAACTGCTCTTTGGGAACTTCCTATAGAGAAATAAGTATCTTTAAGAATTTAATATTCCGGTTTGAAAATGGAAAAAGGTAAGAATATACTAATCAACATTGGGCTTTTATTGTCCGGAATAGTTTTGTTCGCATTGCCACATCCAAATTTCATTACCGTAGAGGGGTTCCCTCTTCTTTCTTATTTTGCTTACATTCCTCTTTTCATATTAATAAACCGTATATCTTGGAAATCTGTCTGGATATACGGTCTTTTGTATGGAACTGGGTGCTATTGCCTGTTTGTCTACTGGCTCGCTATCTTCAATCCTGTTTCTATGCCTGTAATTGCAGGAATGTATGCAATTTACCTTATGTTGGCTTTCATCGTTATGAAAGCTGCCGCGACGCTTTTCCCGAAATATGCGATATTCGCTCAGTGGGTCGTCTGGTGCGCCTATGAGTATGTTAAAACGCTTGGTTTCCCCGGCTTCAATTACGGGGTAACAGCATATGCGCAATGGCGTTGGACTTTGATAATCCAAATAGCTTCTGTTATCGGTGTGTTCGGGCTCAGCTCGGTTATATCTTTCTCGTCTGCTTGGTTTGCCGCTGTTATTACTGATAAAGCTGACGGTTGGCGGACAAAAATAAAAAATCACCGTGTTTCCGGGATAATCTGGCTTGTCGTTTTCGCAGGCGTGATTGTCTACGGATTTGTTTCTCCTGTAGATTATTCTTCGTGTGAAACAAAAAAAGTCGCTCTTATCCAGACAAACAGCGACCCGTGGGCTGGCGGTGAGTCTGTTTTTAAAGACGACCTTAATACGCTTATTTCTCTTTCTGATGCAGCTCTGGCTGCGGACGATTCTGTTGAGTTGGTCGTATGGCCGGAGACTGCTTTCGTCCCAAGGATTACGTATCACTATAAACATCGGCAGAATCCTTATATGTACGGGCTTGTTGCCGAGCTCCTTGACTATCTTGATAGTAAATCTGTTCCTTTCCTAGTTGGTAATGATGACTGTGTTAAGGGTTACAATAAAGAAGGTCAGTATACAGATCTTGATTACAACGCAGTATTGTTGTTCCGTCCTGGTGAAAACGTTATTCCTCCGGAGCCGGACAGATATTGGAAAAACCATCTTGTGCCGTTTACTGAGCATTTCCCGTTCAAAAAACAGCTTCCTTTCATTTACAAACTTTTGGAAGAGAATGATACGCACTTTTGGGAAAGTAGCGAAGAAAAAACTGTGTTTGATATTGATGGCTTCAAGTTCTGTACGCCAATCTGCTTCGAGGATACATTCGGTGACATAGCCAGGGATTTCGTCCGTAACGGGGCGCAGGCTATCGTTAATATGTCGAACGATGCTTGGGCAAGGACAGCTTCGTGCCAATATCAGCATCTTGCGATGGGTGTTTTCAGAACTGTAGAGAACAGAATTCCTGCTGTCAGGGCAACGTCATCGGGACAGACTGTATTGATTGATCCTAATGGAAAAATCCTTGATATGGCGGAGCCTTTTGAGCCGACATACCTGCTTTGCGACCTTCCTGTGATGGAAAAAACATCTCAGACCATATATACTAAATACGGTGATTATGCTGGAAAATTCTTTGTGTATGCTGCATGCTTGCTTTTGGCTGGTGGCATAATCATTAAAGTAATGGGGAAAAGAAGAAATGGCAAAAAATGAACACTATGTTGACGGAAATGTCACGATACTTGGTAAGGAAACTGAATTTGAAGGTGTTTTGGAATACACTGACAATCTGGTCGTCACTGGAAAATTTTCTGGAACTATAAAATCAAACGGATATCTTGAGATATCTGAAGATGCCGAATGTAAAGTAGACTCAATGTCTGCCTCGTCAGTGATAATATCTGGAACGGTCAATGGTAATATAAACGCCCATAGCAGGTTGGAAATGAAATCAGGCAGTCACGTCGTTGGCGATGTTACTACGAAAAAGCTTTGCATTGCAGATGATGTTGAATTCCATGGTTCTGTTTCAATGCTTGAGGAGGTTCCGGAAATCGATGTTTTTTCAATGGAACCGGCAGAATATAAACAGCAGATGAGAAATTCAGATAAAAATGATAATACGGTGGAACCGCTTTAATCGACGTTTGATAATTGTTTGCAAGCATCAAAACGGTTGTGTCATGGCATTGGGCGTAGCCAGCCTTGATTGACAGTATTAATGTAGGAGTATATGTCGCTTGACATATAGGAGATTTTTTTTTATACTTGAAAACAAATAAAGTCCATCAATGATGAACGAAACGGCTTATGTTAAGACAAGACAGTGGTCGTAATCGTTCGTTCTTAAATATTCAAATCAAATACATTTGGAGTTCTTAATGGCACCGATTCAAAGACGGCGTTTTGTTGACACGTCTGATTCCCCTGTGTCATCGGAAGATGAGATACAGGGAACCCTCCCCTTGGAAGAAACTTCTCAAGCAGTCTCTACAGAAGATGCACAAGAAGGAGCAGAAAAGCAGACTCACGAGAAACTTATAGTACGTCCTAAAGTTAGACGCAGAATACCTAGGACAGAGGGCAGAAGGTCTGCTGCTGTTGTGAAATCTGACGGTCAAACGCCAGAAAACAGAGAATCTTTTTCAAAGCAGTCAGAATCAGCAGGTTCATCTGTACCTGAAGAAACAGAAAACCTTAATAGAGAAAAACCGAAATTAGTAATAAATGAGCTTACTTCAATGGGAATGCATGATTTGCGTGACCTTGCGGCGCGTTACGGATTCCAGAGAGATGAGCTTGCTCCTATGAAAAAGCAGGAGCTTATTTTTGTAATCCTAAAAGCCCACACGGAGCATGGCGGAATTATCTTTGCTTCCGGCGCTCTTGAAATCCTTCCCGATGGTTACGGCTTCCTTCGTTCCCCTCAGAACAGTTACCTTCCTGGTCCAGACGACATTTACATATCACCCAGCCAGATACGACTTTTCAACCTTAAGACAGGTGACACGATATACGGACAAATCCGCTCTCCAAAAGAGGGCGAAAGATTTTTCGCGCTGCTCAGAATTGAGACGGTAAACGATGATGATACACGTCTCGCGCAGACACGCATACCTTTTGAGAACCTGACTCCGCTTTATCCTGATGAAAAACTCAGGTTGGAGACTACGACAGAGGAGCTTTCCACAAGGATTATGGATCTTTTCTGCCCGATCGGAAAAGGCCAGCGTTCTCTTATCGTCGCACCGCCAAAAGCCGGTAAGACAATCCTTATGCAGAAAATCGCCAACGCTATAACGGCGAACCATCCTGAGGTAAAGATTATCGTGCTCCTTATTGACGAGCGTCCTGAGGAAGTTACCGATATGGAGCGTTCCATCAAGGCGGAGGTTATTTCGTCAACTTTCGATGAGCCGGCTTCCCGCCACGTTCAGGTTGCGGAGATGGTTCTTGAAAAGGCGAAGAGGCTTGTGGAGCATAAGCGCGACGTAGTTATCTTCCTTGACTCCATAACGCGCCTTGCACGCGCCTATAACCAGACCGTTCCTACTTCCGGCAAGGTTCTTTCAGGTGGTGTCGATTCCAACGCGCTCCACAAGCCGAAGCGGTTCTTTGGTGCTGCTCGTAACGTGGAGGAGGGCGGAAGCCTTACGATTATCTCAACCGCTCTTATTGAGACTGGTAGCCGCATGGACGAGGTAATCTTTGAAGAGTTCAAAGGTACCGGCAACATGGAGATAAACCTTGACAGAAAGCTCGCCGACAGAAGGCTTTTCCCGGCTATCAACATAAAGAAGTCCGGTACAAGAAAAGAGGATCTTCTGCTTACTGAGGAAGAACTTCAGAAGATTTGGGTTCTCCGCAAGGTAATAAATCCGATGGATGATGCAGAAATTATTGAATTGCTTATTGACAGAATGCGAAAAAGCAAGAATAATGAAGCGTTCCTGCGTTCTATGAACAGCATGGAAGCATAGATGAATTTAAGTGATTTGTGGAAAATATCTCTGCGTTGAAGCAGCTGTTTTTCGGGCAAGTCGTTTGAAATAAACTAGGAGGAAAAAGATGAAAGAAGGTATTCATCCTAATTACGAACTTACAAAAATTACATGCGTATGTGGCAATGTAATCGAGACTCGTTCAACAGTAAAGAATATTAATGTTGAAATTTGCTCTGCCTGCCATCCTTTCTTTACAGGAAAGCAGAAACTTGTTGATACTGCAGGCCGTATCGAACGTTTCAACAAACGCTACAATATCAAGCAGTAATACTGCGGTTCGGGTGGGTAACGGCAGCTCCTTCGGGAGCTGTTTTTTTTGCCCTGATGTATTGTACGCTGGTAGACGTGGGTTCTTGCATAATGCGATTTTTTTTTGTATCGCGTTTCTTTTGGCATTACAATCTTAAGTTTTTAGAGATTTTCTTTATTCATTACTTGTAAAAATAAATGTTTGGTTGTATTCTAGAAATGGAGGCTTTATGGCAGTAGGTGATTCCCAATTCCAGTTGGTAACTTTCCAGCTAGGAGAAGAGTTGTACGGTGTTGACATTATGGATGTTAAAGAAATCGTTAAGATTCAGAATGTACGTCCCATTCCAAACGCCCCTTATTATGTAGAAGGTATTTTTAATTTACGCAGTGAGATTATTCCCGTAATCAGTCTTCATAAACGGTTCAGGATTGCTCAGATTGAGCTTGATGATGAAGACGATGAATCCCAGGGCGGATTTATCATCCTGAATATCGACGGCATCAAGATCGGTATTATAATCGATCGTATCGCCAGGGTTGTTCCTGTCCGTGCGGAAGAGGTTAAACCACCGCCACAGATGCTGAGCGGAATAGGAACGGAGTATATCCATGGCGTAATCCGTCAGGAAACAGGATATCTCATTGTTCTTGATATCCGCCGTCTGTTTAATCCGAAAGATTTACAGAAACTTATTGGTGCAGACCGATAGACATGAGTATTCAGACATATAGCTCGACTATCCGCAGAAAAGAGATGGATGCGGTTCTTACCTGTATGGTGGATGAGAAAACCGGTCCTGGAGAGCTGAATATGCGTCTGGTTCAGCAAGTCAAGGATTATTTCAAAGTGGCAGGAGCTGTTGCGTTGCGCAGCCCTGCTCTTGCTTTAAAATATGCATTGGCGGCACTGGGAACTGAAAAGGGTTGCGGTATAATGGTTTCAGCTCTTGCCCCTGACTGGCAGTATTCTGCCGTCCTTGATGCTGGTTACACACCTGTTATCCTTGATGTTGATGAAGAGACTCTGCTCGTTACCGAAGATATCGTTCGTGACGGTATAAAAAAAGGCGGGCGTGTTCTTCTTTTCCATGAGACGTCAGGTTTTCTCCCTGATTTTTCTGCTTTTCTTGAAATTGGTATTCCGATAATCGAGGATATTTCTCAAAGCGCAGGCGCGTCCGAGGACGACAAAAAAGCCGGTTCTTTTGGTATATTCTCAATCTTGGGGTTGGAGCAAAACGATATCCTTACGGCGGGTGGGGGAGCTGTTCTTATAGCTCCGCAGGCACGTGAGTGGACAGTTCTTAAAAGCATCTCCGAGGCTCTTCCTTCGACGGATAAATTGCCTGACATTAATTCTGCGCTTGCTTTTATTCAGCTTAAGGAACTGGACAGGAACGAGCTTATAAGAAAAGAGATGCGTGAGGCTTATTGCCGCTCTTTGATGCAAGGCAGATACAAGACGATAAATGAGAAAATCGACAATGCAGTGAGCGCGGTATATTCGTTCCCTGTTGTTCTTACAGGTGACATAAAAGATGTCGTGGACTATGCGCTGCGCAAGGATATTGAGACTTCTGAAGCATTTAAGGACAGTATTGTATATTGCAGGAGAAAATCTGAGGAAGCCGATGTTTCGTCTTGTATAAAAGCAATGTCGTTATCATTGCGCTGCCTGAATTTTCCGCTTTATCCTCGTTTGGGAAATGCTCAGTCGGTGAAGATTGCAAAGGTTCTTTCGACATTGCCCTGAGCCGACGGAGACAACCGCAGGTAAAAAATGAGAAAGTGTATAATCGTAATCAACAAATTCAGGGAGACTGCTTTTAAAATAGCGGATGACATCGCTTCTTTTTTGGAAAGAAACGATGTTGCTGTCTCGCGTACTGTTTTTGGCAGTCAGCAGGAAAAATGCGATTTCTCTTGTTACGATTTTGCGATAACGCTCGGAGGAGACGGAACCGTTCTTTATGCGGCCAGAAAGTGCGCTCCTCTCGGTATTCCTGTTTTTCCAGTAAATCTCGGTGAGTTCGGTTTTATAGCCGGGATAAATCCGTCGGACTGGGAGACACCTATGAGCGATTTCCTTGCGGGAAAGCTTCGTCTTGACAGCCGGATGATGCTTGTTACTGATGTAGTAAGAAACGGAAAAACAGTATATACTTCATCATCATTGAACGATGCGGTCATGAAAATTGCCGGTTCCGCGAAACTTGCAGAGCTCGATGTAGTCTGCAACGGATATTCTTTGGGGCGGTTCCGCTCCGACGGCATAATAACTGCGACTCCAACCGGCTCAACTGCGTATTCTGCCGCAGCCGGCGGTCCCATCGCAGACCCTTTGCTTGATGTAATCGTTTTCAGTCCAATCTGTCCTTTCTCGCTTTCAAACAGACCTTTAGTCCTAAGCGGCGACAGCATTCTTGAGGTAACCGTAAAAGATTCTCGCGGAGCGGACATACTTCTTACGTGCGATGGGCAGGAGTCATTTTTGCTGAAAACGGAAGATGTGGTCGTCGTACGCCGTAACGAGAAGGAAGTTCAGCTCGCCGGCTGCGGAAAAAACGAGTTCTATGATGCGTTGCGTTCAAAATTAAACTGGTCAGGAGGCCCCCATGCTTGAGGATCTTGCTATAAAGAATTTTGCTCTTATAGATGAAGTCTCGCTTGATTTTTCAGATGGTTTCACTGTTTTTAGCGGAGAAACCGGAGCTGGAAAGTCTATTCTCATCGGGGCAATGACTTTCCTGTTGGGGGGCAAGGGCGGTCTGGAGGTCATACGTGCAGGTTCTCATGAAGCGAGCGTTTCTGGAACAATTCGTATCGGAAAAGAATGCAAAGCTGCGTATGAATGGCTTGATGAGCATGGCATAGAGCCTGAAAATGAAAGGGTGCTGCTCCGCCGCGTAATTAGAGACACAGGAAAGACTTCCGCTTGGATTCAGGGAACACCCGTAACGAAAAACGACCTTGCCGACTTCACTTCATATCTTGTTGATATTCACGGCCAGCATGAGCATCAGTCGCTTATGTATCCGGCTTCTCACCGCGTTTTCCTCGATTCCTACGCCGGGCTCAACGAACAGGTAGCTGCTTTTTCTGGGCTGTATTCGCAGCTGGTTGAAAAGCGTAATTTGCTAAAAGAGATTAATACGTCCGGTGCGGAATGGGAGCAGAAAATGGACATGCTGCAGTTTGCGGTAGAAGAAATAACGCAGGCTGCGCTTCATCCCGGCGAGGACGAGGAGCTTGATGCCGAAGAAAAACGGCTTGCACAGTATGAAAAGCTTTTCTCTGATGTGGACGAAGTTGACTCAGTCCTATCCGGGGGCGAGAATATTGTTTCTGTGCTGAAAAAAGCCCGTTCAACTGTTTCTCATGCAGCAGGAATCGACAGTTCCCTTGAGAAGCTTTCCGAGAGGCTTGAAAACGCTTTCTACGAGCTTTCTGACATTTCAGAAGAGCTAAAATCATATAAGAATTCACTGGTATTCGACCCTGTTCGTCTTGATGAGGTTCAGGAGCGTTCCGCGCTCATTTTCAGGCTAAAGAAAAAATATGCTGCAAGTCAGGCATCTCCTGTTGTAGATGTGATAAAATATTGCGAAGATGCTCAGAATGAGCTTGATAGGATGCAGAGTAGCCGTATTGATTCCGGTACGCTTTCAGAGGAGATTAAAGTTCTGGAGCGTTCGGTTCTTTCGGAGGCTGCGAAATTATCAGCGGCTCGCAATGAAAATGCGTTGAAGTTCGCTGCTGATGTTATGGCTGTTCTTTCAAATCTTGGCATGTCGAATACTGTTTTCAAAGTGAACGTCGCAAAAAAGCCGGGCGACACGGATGTCCAGCGATGCGGGCCATACGGATTCGACGACATAGAGTTCCTTATTAGCGCGAACCCAGGCTCGCCGCTAAAACCGCTTGCAAAAATCGCTTCTGGTGGTGAGCTTTCGCGAGTCATGCTTGCGTTGAAAACTGTTCTTTCAGCCTCAGATACAACGGAAACCCTCGTTTTTGACGAGATAGACACTGGTATCGGCGGCGAAATAGCGGTCGCAGTAGGGCATCATCTTAGGAATTTATCGCAGAATCATCAGATTTTGTGCATAACACATCTTGCGAGTATTGCAGTTTGTGCCGATAATCAAATTAAGATTGAAAAAATCGTCAGCGATGGCAATACATCGACAAATGTTCATTATATAGAAGGAAATGAGCGTGTGTCCGAAATTGCGCGTATGCTATCCGGTGACGCTGTGAGTGAAGCCTCTCTTTTGCATGCTTCTTCGTTGCTAGAGGAGAATCAGCGGCTACGTAAGAGTCTTGGGAATTAAAACCTCGGTAGGTAAAAAGTCGTTGATTGATGTTAGATTAATGTAACCAATTACGGGGGAAACTTTTCTATGGCAAAAATTACAGATGAGAGCAGGGAAGACTTTTTTGTTAAGATGCAGCCTTACAAGGAACTTGTACAGCAGGCGTTTGACAAGGAAAAAGAAATTCTCGCCCTTATAGCTAAAGACAATACAGGTGTCGGATATAAAAAACTTCTTCTTGCTGAACAGATGATTTATATATCTACGCTCTACCTTATCATTAATAATCTTTCTGTTACTCTTCTTGATGCAAAGAATACCGATGCCCTCAACGACAGCCGCAAAACGCTTTACAAGGCTATCATCTATCTGGAGGAGATTGTCACCGACACAATAGACGCACCGTACGCTGATTATGAGGACAAGCTTGCGGAGATTAGCAATACACCGCTTGATAAACGTTATTATATAGTAAGAAAATTAGGGCTTGCTATCCGGCTCGTTATCGACGCGTATGGAGACAATACAAAATGGAAGTGGTCTTTCGTCGAGCTGGAAGGACGTTTCGCGACTGTAGCAAAAAATCTATTTGATATGAAAGAGGGAATGAAAGTTTATTTTGATCCTCGTTCGCCTGATTTTGACACAACCGTTTACTATGTGCGCCTTATAAAGAAACTTTTTGACAAATCGGCTACCGGTTACCGAGACAAGTACGAGCTTTCTACAAAAAGACAGGATGATATGAGGCTTGGTATAAATTATCTTCTTGCTTTACGTAGACTTAATATTCTTCTGAACGAAAAGGACGAGGCAGAGGAACTTAAGAAAAAGATCGTTGTCTGGAGGACAAAGCTGGAGAAAGACCAGAAACAGGGAATCTGCCGGTAGTTTGTGCTCCTGAATGAATAATATCGGAATAATAATATATATCTTTTTCTGAAAAATCTTTTATTTCTTCTCATTTATATTCAGGAAGCCAGTATGTGGCACTTGCAAAACTGAATTTTGACTATTAGTGTTTCAGAGATTCAAAATAATATACAAATAAGCAGTGTTTTTTTTTTGAAAAGTGTGTATACTATCAGCTATGAGCATTTTAAGGTTTGCTATGTAAACCTAATATCTAGTGGAGGATTCAAATGAAGAAAATTGCTCTTGTTTTGATGATTCTCGTTCTTTCTTTTGGCGTAGTATTCGCTGGTGGAAAAAAAGAGACTCCTGTTGTTAAGTCAACACTTCCTACTGTTCGTCTTGTTACAGATGCTACAGGTATCGACGACAAGTCATTCAATGCAGCTGCATGGCGTGGAATTCTTGAGTTCTACGGTGACACATGGGAAAACCAGAAAGGTCGCGGTGATTTGTACGATGTAGTTACTTGCCAGACACAGGATATGTATATTCCTACTCTGAAGCAGGTTTCTGACGAGGGATACGATCTTGTTATCACGACAGGATTCACATTCGCTGACGCTCTTACAGAAGTTGCTCAGCTTTATCCTGACCAGAAATACATGATCGTTGATGTTGACTGGATTGGACTTCCTAACGTAGCAGAATATGTTTACGCAGAGGAGCAGGGATCTTATCTCGTAGGTCTTGTTGCAGCTCTTCAGGCTAAAGCAGACGGTATTGCAGATCCTAAATTCGGATTCATCGGTGGTGTACCTGGTGCAACAATCACAAAGTTTGAGATGGGTTACATTCAGGGACTTAAAGCCATTTATCCAGATGCAGCAGTATATGACTATTATGCTAACGACTGGGGAAAACCAGAGCTTGCAAAGGCTCAGGCTAAGAACTGGTTCGACGGTGGTGTTTATGCTGTATTCTCTGCTGCTGGTGGAACTGGTGGTGGAACAATCGCACAGGCTAAGGAATACCGCTCACAGGGCAAGAACGTATGGGCTATCGGTGTTGACTCCGATCAGTACTACGATGGTGAGTATGCTGCAGGAAAATCTGCTGTTCTTACATCAATGGTTAAGCGCGTAGAGACATCAACTCTCCTTACTCTTAACGCTATAAAGAACAATGCTTTCAGCGCAGGTGCCGTAACTCTTGATATGGCTGCCGACGGTGTTGACTATGCTCCTACAAACACAGAACTTAAAGCTGATGTAAAGAGTGCTGTTGACGCTGCTAAGAAAGACATAATCAGTGGTAAAATCAAGGTTCTTGGTAAATACAAGGATGCTCTTGCTGCTGGTGTTGTTCCTGCTAACCTTGGCGCAATTGACGACTAATAACTTGGAAACCAAGTAAAGTATTGTGGGGACTGCCTCTTTGTAGGGGTAGCCCCGCTATTTTTTTTCTGTCTGGAGGATTCCTTTGGCTGATGCAATAGAGATGGTGGGAATAACGAAGACCTTCCCCGGTGTAATTGCTAACGACAATGTTTCAATAAACGTAAAAGAAAATGAGGTTTTGGCTCTTTTGGGTGAAAACGGAGCTGGAAAATCAACGCTGATGTCGATTTTGTTCGGTGCATACAGTCCAGACCAAGGCATCATCAAGATAAGAGGAAAACAAATTCAAATTAAAGATCCTAATGCCGCTACGGCACTTGGAATAGGTATGGTTCATCAGCATTTCAAGCTGATACATAATTATACCGTTACCGAAAACATTGTTCTGGGAATTGAGCCGGTGAACAAGTTCGGTATGCTTGATTTAAAAAAAGCTCGTGAAAAAGTAAAACAACTTTCGGAAACATACGGACTGAATGTAAATCCAGATGCAAAGATTGAGGATATTACGGTCGGTATGCAGCAGCGTGTAGAAATCCTTAAGGTTTTGTACCGAAATGCTGATATTATTATTTTTGATGAGCCTACAGCCGTCCTTACCCCGCAAGAAATTGATGAGCTTATGGATATTATAAGACTTCTTAAAAAGCAGGGAAAGACGATAATCCTTATTACACATAAATTAAAAGAAATTAAAGCAGTTGCCGAGCGTTGTACGGTTTTGAGACGTGGAAAAGTTATCGGTACTGTTGAGGTAAAAGATGTCACAGAAGATCAGCTTGCCGAGATGATGGTCGGTAGGGCTGTAAAATTTGAGATAGATAAAAAGCCTGCACAACCAGGTGACGTTGTGCTTTCGCTTAAGAATATTTCCGTAAAGAACAGCAGAGGACAG
>Ga0310696_10008368_pt1 | contig 12068 bp, 11 predicted proteins | sample AusTroGonzalo_MG_4_FD_203885 | JGI IMG/M metagenome (GOLD analysis project Ga0310696, IMG submission 203885) | Bovine rumen microbial communities from tropical cattle in Woodstock, Queensland, Australia - Gonzalo_02 (v2) (version 2) | ecosystem: Host-associated > Mammals > Digestive system >... | reverse complement strand
CTTTGTCGATGAAGGCCTGGCACATGGTCTTGGCGTTCTTCATCACCTGCTGGATGTACTGGTCGTAGCTGTCGGTGAGGGCTTCGCCGAGGGCGACGGCCTTAGCGGCGATGACATGTTCCAGAGGACCGCCCTGTACGCCCGGGAAGACGGCGCTGTCGAGCAGGGCGCTCATCTTCTTGATCTCACCCTTCGGGGTGGTCTTGCCCCACGGGTTGTCGAAATCCTCGCCCATCAGAATGAGGCCGCCACGGGGTCCGCGGAGGGTCTTGTGGGTGGTGGTGGTCACGATGTGACAATATTTGACGGCGTTGTTCAGGTAACCCTTGGCAATCAGGCCGCTGGGGTGGCTGATGTCGCCCATCAGGATGGCACCGATCTTGTCGGCAATCTGGCGCATGCGTGCCCAATCCCAGTCACGGCTGTAAGCGGAGGCACCACCGATGATGAGCTTCGGGTGCGTCTCAAGGGCGCGGGCTTCCATCTTGTCGTAGTTGATGGTGCCGGTTTCCTCTTCCACGCTGTAGTCCACCACGTTGAACATGATGCCGGAGAAGTTGACGGCGCTACCGTGGCTGAGGTGACCGCCATGGTTGAGGTTCATACCCATGAAGGTGTCGCCGGCGTTGAGGCAGGCCATGAAGACGGCCATGTTGGCCTGTGCGCCGCTGTGGGGCTGCACGTTGGCCCAGCAAGCACCGTAAAGCTGCTTGGCGCGCTCAATAGCGATGGTCTCGCTCTGGTCAACCACTTGGCAACCACCATAATAGCGTTTCCCCGGATAACCTTCGGCATATTTGTTAGTCATCACGCTGCCCATAGCTTCCATCACCTGGTCGCTGACAAAGTTTTCAGAAGCAATCAGCTCGATACCCTTGGTCTGGCGATTGCGTTCCTGCTGGATCAAATCAAAAATTTTGTTGTCTCTTTCCATTGTTGTTGAATTGTTTATTTGTTGAATTGTCTATTTATTTTATTATTATGCTTAAAATCAAATTGTTGCACAAAATGAAAACGGATGCAAACTTACAAGTTTTTTTGAAGTTATAAAAATATATGTGAAACAAAATTGGGCGTTTTTTTTTCGCCGATTTTCCGAAAATGGCACACTTACAGCCATTTCCAAAAATCTAAAATAGGGCCAAAAAATCGAAAAATCTTATATTATTCTGAAAATCAATATTTTATAAAATATCTTTTTTTATTCCAAAAATGATGCTGCGAACGAAAAAAAATGTACTTTTGCAGCCTCAAACCGCTGTCCAATGGTGTAACGGTAGCACTACAGTTTTTGGTACTGTCTGTCTTGGTTCGAATCCAGGTTGGACAACAAAGAACTCTCACTAACTCCATAGTGGGAGTTTTTTATGAAAGCAGAAAGGAAGAGGGGACGTAAAAAGTCCTTTTTTTATTGTAAAAAACGAGAAGAAAAACAATATAACAAATTAATAATCAATAAAATAAAAATGGAAGAACGTTTAAATCTGATTGACACCTTTGCCGAGTTCAAGGAGTTCAAAAATATTGACAGAGAGACGCTGATGCGTATTTTGGAGGATATTTTCCGTTCCGTGCTCACCAAAAAGTATGGTCCGGAGGCCAATTTTGACGTGATTGTCAATGTGGACCGCGGAGATTTGGAAATCCAGCGCTACCGTGAAATCGTGGAAGACGGCGATGTGGAGAACGAATTCACCCAGATTGCCCTGTCGGACGCCATCAAGATTGAGCCTGACTTTGAAGTGGGCGAGGAGGTCATGGAGAACGTCAAGCTGGCCGACTTCACCCGCCGCGAAATCCTGTCGCTGCGCCAGAACCTCATCTCCAAGATTATGGAGTACGAGAAGGACCTTATCTATAAGAAATATGAAAATCGCGTGGGAGACGTGATCACTGGCGAAGTGACGCAGGTGTGGCGCAAGGAAATCCTTGTGGCCGACGAAGACGGTGTGGAACTGGTGCTCCCCAAAGCCGAACAGATTCCCTCCGACCATTACAAGAAAGGCGATTCGCTGACCGCCGTCGTGCTCCGCGTGGAGGTCGTCTCCACCACGCCGCGCATCACCATCTCCCGTACTGCGCCGGTCTTCCTTGAAAGACTGCTTGAAAACGAGATTCCGGAAATCGACGACGGCCTCATCACCGTCAAGAACGTGGTCAGAAGCCCCGGTGAAAGAGCTAAGGTGCTGGTCGAATCCTACGACGACCGTATTGACCCCGTCGGCGCCTGCGTCGGTCTGAAAGGAAGCCGTATTCACAGCATCAGCCGCGAACTCCGCAACGAGAACATCGACATTATTCCTTATACCCCCAATATCAAACTTTTAATAACCAGAGCATTAAGCCCGGCCAAGATTTCTTCTATCGACCTTGACGAAGAAACCAAGAACGCCAATGTGTATATGAAACCCGACCAGGTGTCACTCGCTATCGGTAAGGGTGGTTATAACATCAAGCTGGCCAGCAAGCTCACCGGTTACGAAATTGACGTCTTCCGCGACGATGTGGTGGAAGAGGACGACGTAGATTTGAAGGAATTCAACGACGTGTTCGACCAGTGGGTCATCGACACCTTCAAGCGTATCGGCTGCGACACCGCCAAGAGCGTGCTGAAGCTCTCCCGCGAGGAGCTCATCCAGCGCACCGACCTCGAAGAGGAGACCGTCGATGCAATGATTGCCGCCGTGAAGGAAGAATTGGAAATTGAATAGGGACTTTCGTCTCTCCATACTCAGAATGCTCGCAATAACAATTAATTAGAAACAAAAACAACAAAGACAACAATAATGGGTGAAGAAAGAAAATTACCAAGATTAGGAGCCGCCGCCAAAGAGTTCAACGTGGGTACCAGCACCATCGTGGAGATTCTGAAGAAAAACGGAATCGAAATTGAGGACAACCGCAACGTGAAACTGACGGAGGAGATGTACGAGATTCTGCAAAAGAAGCTCAGCGGGGAGAAAAAGGTGAAGGAGGATTCGCAGAAGATCGACATGGACTTCTCGCACAGCAAGTCCGGCGCTAAGGTGGAAGCCGACAGCAAAGCCACCGAAACCGTGGAGGAAGAGCCTGTGGAAACCATCCTTGTCAAAGGCAACACGATTGAAAAGGAGACGGTGAAAATCGAGATCAACAAGCCCAAAGTGATTGGCAAGATCAACCTCGACACCCCGAAGCAGCCCAAGGAGGAACCGGCCGCCGAGCCCGCCCCGGAAGAACCGGAAGTGGAACCGCAAGCCGAAGAACCCCAGCCAGCTGTAAAAGAAGAAGTTGTGGAGCAAGAGCCCGTGGAGACGCCCCAGCCCGAAGAAGGCCCGGCAACAGAAGAGACGGAAAAGCCCGCCCCGAAAGCCAAGAAGCCGGCAAAACCGCAGCCTGAAAAGGTGGAAGTTTCCGTCGAAAAGCTGTCCGGTCCGAAAGTGCTTCGCAAAATCGACCTCAACAAGAAGAACGAACCCGTCAAGCCTGTTGAGGAATCCAAACCTGCCGAAGAGCCCAAACCAGAACAGCCCGCCAAACCCCAACCTGAAAAGGTGGAAATCGTGGTGGAGAAACTGAAAGCACCCAGCATTGTCGGCAAAATCGACCTTGACGCCATCAAGGATCCGACCAAGAAAGGTCCCGGCGAAACCGCCAAGAAGAAAAAGAGAAAGAGAATCAAACAGGCTGCGGTCAAAGCCGACAGCAAAGCGGGCGAACCGAAGAAAAAGCCCGAGCCGAAAATCGAGATTTCCCAAGAGGACGTCCAGAACGAGATCAAGAAGACGATGGAACGTCTTGCGCCGAAGGGCAAGTCGAAGGCTGCACAACGCCGCCGCGACAAGCGCAAGGAACGTCAGGAAGAGAACATGATGCTCGAACAACAGGAACTTGAACAGCAGAAAGTACTGAAAGTCACGGAGTTCATCACCGCAAACGAGCTTTCTTCCCTGATGAACGTCCCCGTGGCGAAAATCATCTCCACCTGCATGAGCGCCGACATCTTCGTCTCCATCAACCAACGTCTGGATGCCGAAATCATCACCCTGCTGGCTGAAGAGTTCGGCTTTGAGGTCAAGTTCGTGGGTGTGGACGACGACGAAAGCCACAAAGAGGAGCTGGAAGCCGACAATCCGGAAGACCTCGTGCCGCGCCACCCCATCATCACCGTTATGGGTCATGTGGACCACGGTAAGACCTCCCTCCTTGACTATATCCGCAAATCCAACGTCATCGCCGGTGAGGCGGGCGGCATCACGCAACACATCGGTGCTTACGAGGTTACCCTCGCCGACGGCAGGAAGATCACCTTCCTCGATACGCCGGGTCACGAAGCGTTCACCGCCATGCGTGCCCGCGGTGCCAAGATCACCGACGTGTGTATCATCGTCATCGCTGCCGATGACTCCATCATGCCGCAGACGGTCGAGGCCATCAACCACGCCCAAGCCGCCGGTGTCCCGATGGTTTTCGCCATCACCAAGATCGACAAGCCGCAGGCCAATCCCGAAAAAATCAAGGAGGGTCTTGCCAACATGAACATCCTCGTGGAAGACTGGGGCGGCAAGTACCAGTGCCAGGAAATCGATGCCAAGCACGGTACCAACGTCAACGAACTGTTGGAGAAGGTGCTGTTGGAGGCCGAAATCCTCGAACTCAAGGCCAATCCGAACCGTCCGGGTATCGGTACAGTCATCGAGTCCTCGCTTGACAAGGGTAAGGGTTATGTGGCCAAAGTGTTGGTACAGAATGGCACGCTGAAGACGGGCGACCCGATTCTGGCTGGTCCCTGCTTCGGCAAAGTGAAAGCCCTTTACAACGAACGTAACCAGAAGGTGAAGTCGGCAGGTCCGGCTTCCCCGGTATTGCTGTTAGGTTTGGACGGAGCCCCGCAGGCCGGTGATACCTTCAAGGTGTGCGAAACCGAGCAGGAGGCCCGCCGCATCGCCACCAACCGCGCCCGTCTCATCCGTGAGCAGGGCCTGCGCACGCAGAAGCACATCACCCTCGAAGAGATCGGTCGCCGTATCGCCATCGGTGACTTCAAGGAACTGAACGTCATTGTGAAAGGTGACGTGGACGGCTCTGTGGAAGCTCTCGCCGACTCCCTGATGAAGCTCTCGACCGAGCAGATTCAGGTGAACGTCATCCATAAGTCGGTGGGACAGGTGACCGAAAGCGACGTGATGCTGGCCTCTGCGTCCGACGCTGTCATCGTGGCCTTCCAGGTGCGTCCTTCCGCCGGCGCCCGCAAACTCGCCGAGAAGGAGCAGATCGACCTCCGCACCTACTCCATCATCTACGACGCTATCGAAGAAATCAAGGACGCTATGGAAAGCATGCTGGCTCCGAAGATCCGCGAAAAGGTGCTCTGCAACATCGAAATCAAAGAGGTGTTCAAGATCACGAAGGTTGGCAACGTGGCCGGCTGTATGGTTCTGGACGGCAAGATCACCCGCGCCACCAAAGTGCGCCTCATCCGCGATGGTATCGTCATCTACACGGGCAAACTGGCCTCCCTCAAGCGTTTCAAGGACGATGTCAAGGAGGTGGTTTCCGGTCAGGACTGCGGTCTAAACATCGAGAACTTCAACGACATCAAGGTCGGCGACATCATTGAAGGATACGAAGAGTACGAAGAAAAGGCGACATTATAACAAAACCTTAAAAACGTAAAGCCATGGATTTCACTTTCTTGCATCATCCGAAGCCCAAACAGTTCGAGTACAAGCCGCGCTTCTACAAGCCGGATTCGGAACCTGACGAGAACGGGCGCGTGCCCGACGAGACGGAGCAGTTCGCCCGCCGCCTGCACCGCGAGTGGGACTCCAAGCGCATGAGCCGCGAAAAGAAAGGGTTCTCCAAACTCACCATCGTCTGGATTCTGATTATTTTGGGAGTGTTGTTATACTTTCTTTTGAAGTAAAGAGGAAGGAGGCAAGAGATGAAACGCTTCTTTTCCATTTTCTTTTCTTCCATCTTTTGGATAATTATCATTGGTCTTCTAATTACCTCTTACACAGTAAGTATTGTCTTAGGCATCATACTCACTGTTTTCACTGTATTAGTCCATGCTTGCATTGTAGGAAATGACGAAGCGAAAAAGGCACCTCAGCAGCCAGCCGCTTCATCACCCAAGAGCAATTTTATGGACAATCCTGCGGCAGTGGACAAAGACTACTTTAACCAAATCATCTCCGTTGTGGAGGATTTGATGTTCCATTTCAATTATGCCTGCCGCAGTTCGAAGTTCAAAGAACATTTGGAACACAGCGGAATCAACTTAAATATGAACGGCCAGCCCATTGCGGACATGAAGACAAAGGTCCGTATATTGTTCTGGCTTGATCTGATCCGGTGTTATAACGGATTGGGGCATCCCATCAATTTAAAAGACAAAGCGGGCTACGGACTGTTGTATTTCTCTGCCCGCAGCCGGGGAGTGGGTTTCTCCCTTTCGCTTGTTAAAATCACGGAACCGTCTTTCTATCGTGACACGGAAGATATTATGAAAAGCTTGTCCGAAAATCTCCCCGACCAGTTTCTGGTGGCCCACCTTTTCGGCCAGTTTGACGAAAATCGCAAGAAACGATATCTTGTGTCGTTGTATCGTTTCGCATCTATCACAGCCAAAGCCGACAATGAGGTCACCGAAGAGGAAGCCAAGTGGCTGAGCTCCATTTTGCAGTTGCAAAGTAACGGGTACAATACACGAATCACCGAAGAAGAAGATGATGAGGAAGATTCTTCCGAGTCAATATCTGTAAAAAGACCAACCACACATAGTTCCCGCGCCAAAACAGAGCTGGACGGTTTAATCGGATTGGAGAGCGTCAAACGGGAAGTGGAGGCACTCACCAACTATATCCGCATCCAGAAAACCCGTGAAGAAAAGGGACTGATGACCTCGCCCATCTCCTACCATTGCGTATTTACCGGAAATCCGGGGACAGGAAAGACCACCGTAGCCCGCATCTTAGCAAAAATCTACAAGAATCTGGGGGTGGTTTCAAAAGGTCATCTGGTCGAAACCGACCGTTCGGGACTGGTGGCCGAATATGTGGGGCAGACGGCAGTCAAGACGAACAAGATCATTGACAGTGCGTTGGACGGCGTCCTTTTCATTGACGAGGCATACTCCTTGATTGCCGGCGCAGAGAACGATTACGGCAAGGAGGCCATCGCCACGCTGCTGAAACGGATGGAGGACGATCGCAACCGCCTGGTGGTCATTTTGGCCGGTTATACGAAAGAGATGAAGGACTTCATCGACTCCAACCCCGGCCTGCAATCGCGTTTCAACCGCTACATAGAATTCCCCGACTACAATGCAGACGAACTCTATCAGATTTTCTGCAAACAGATAAAGAAATTCCAATACACGATGTCGGACGAGGCAGCGGAAGCGCTGAAAAGCTATTTGGCATACGAGGTGGCCCACAAGGACCAGAATTTCGGCAATGGCCGATTTGTCAGGAACTTGTTCGAGCGCACCCTGCAACAGCAGGCGAACCGCCTTTCCCGAGAGGTGAATCTCACCACCGAAAAGCTATCTGAAATCACCAAAGAGGACATACCTATCGCATTATGACAAGCCGCACGAAACATACCCTCGCTAATGTGGTGCTCAGCATCATTTACCTTTTTGTTATAGGTATCGGGGCGGCCTCCGATACTCCGAAACAAACTCCTGCACCACAAACACCGCAGTCTATAGAAATACCGAAAATCACCAAAGAAGACATTTCGGAGACGGTCGTGCAGCACACAGGCTATACAGTCAGTTTCAATAGAGACTGGAACATTCCGAATTGGGTGGCTTACGAACTCACCAAGGAGGAAGTCGCCGGAGACGAGCCCCGTTCCGAGCATTTTCTTCCCGATCCGGAAATCAGCAACTGCCCGACGACCGATGACTACAAGAATTCAGGATACGACCGCGGTCACATGGCACCTGCCGGCGACATGAAATGGTCGGAGACAGCGATGAAGGAGAGTTTCTATCTGTCGAATATCTGCCCGCAGAATCACAATCTCAACAGCGGCGACTGGAAATCATTAGAGGAGCACCTGCGTACGATGGCCAACCAGTACGACAAGGTCTATATTGCGTGCGGCCCCATCGTTTCCACCTCGTCAAAAACCATTGGCAAAGAGCACAGTGTGACCGTTCCTGACGCTTTCTTCAAGGCGGTGCTGCGGCAAAAGGGGGACTCTTGGAGTGCCATCGGTTTCATGTTCGCCAACGAGGCCGGACATAAAAACCTGTCCACCTACGCCATGTCCATCGAGGATTTGCAGATTGTAACCGATCTGGACTTTTTCTATAACCTCCCCGACGATATTGAGGAGCAGGTGGAGGCGACCTATTCTTTATCCGACTGGAATTTGAAATAAACCACAATATTCATACTGATGAAAAGCAAATTCAAAAAAATATTGGGTAGCCTGCTGATTGCTTCGGCAGCAAACCTCGCCGCCGCCCATCCGGATTCCAATATCCATGGACTTATTGACGAGATGGACGGAGAGGTCATCAAAAATCCTGTAGAAAGAAAAAGTGTCGGGAAAATACAGAATTATGTCATCAAATTCGGTAATAAAGGTGCATATATGGTAATGTCCCACCGCAGCCACAGCTCGCACCGGAGCCATAGCTCGCACCGCTCCAGTTCCGGTGGTTACTACAGTGCTCCTTCATCGTCCAGCTCCCACACCACAAGCTCTTCGTCATCCACACCAAAGACTTCCTCAACGACATCTTCCTCTACTCCGAATAAGCCTGCTGCAACCACCTCCACTCCGAAAGCACCCGCCACATCCTCTTCCTCTGCTGCTCCGAAGACCACTTCTGCTCCCAAAACAGCATCTCCTACAGCGGCCAAAGTGGACAATGGAAACTACATATTCAACTATGGCCAGCGGACTTTGAAGCTGAATTGTATCGGCACGGACGTCAAAATACTGGCGACACTACTCCTCAAACATGGCTTCATTGCCAAAGAGGACATCAAGACGAACAAAGACGGATACACCATCTTTGATGCCGCTATCGAAAAAGGAGTTAGAAAATTCCAAAAGAAGGCATCGCTCACCGAAACGGGTATTGCAGACAGCAAAACGATGACCGCCCTGAAGAACTACAAGAAATAATGGTTTCTGTCATTGTGGATAAAACGGTATATGCCGATGCGGTTATTTCCAAGGCAGTGTATTGGGAATCAGGAGATTTCGTTGTCTGCCGGGAAACAGAAGGTTCCATCGAGCGTGTCTCCTTCACTTTGAAGCAAGGCCATACAGCAGATGAAACTTCGGTCGCCGAGCGTTTTTTCACCCGCCTGAATGACTTCAAACTACAGCAGATTGTCAATGACGAAACGAAGGACATCCGTACGATTCTGTACGTAAAGGCGTTCGCACACAACGATGATTTTGAAGAAACGGCAGACTGATGTATTACCTTCTCCCATTCCGTTTCCAACAATTTGAAGATAAAGAACTTCTTGTCAACGAAGTGGGTGATTACCTCTTTTGCCCACAAGGAACGGTCTCTCGAATTGTCCATCGGGAAATAGACTCTTCCGAAGAGATTTATCAGGATCTCACTGCAAATTTTTTCATTTCGTCTTCTCCGATACCTCCTCTCATGGATGTTCTGGCGGCACGTCTGCGCACAAAAAAAGCTTTTTTGGACGACTTCACCTCCCTGCATATTTTTGTACTCACCCTGCGCTGCAACCAAAACTGCAGTTACTGCCAAGCCACGAGTCAAGATGAGCAAGTGTCGGGTAAGGATATGGATTTGAATGATCTGCTTAAAGCGGTGGAGCTGATGTTTCGCTCTCCTTCCAAGCATCTTACGATGGAGTTCCAGGGCGGCGAGCCGACAGTGGCGCCTCACCTCGTCCGTGCTGCCGTGGAAAAGGCGGAGGCCATGAAAGCAATAAGCGATAAAGAGATCACTTACATCCTTTGCACCAACTGTGTCAATCTGACGGAAGAGATGCTGTCGCTTTGCGAACAACATAAGATACTCATCTCCACCTCACTTGATGGTCCGGCATTTTTGCACAACCTGAATCGTGGCAAGCCTGACAGCTATGAAAAAGTGACGGCAGGGATAGCCACCGCCAGGGAACGGCTGGGGGCTTCGGCGGTCTCCGCACTGATGACCACCTCTGAACGGGCATTGTCGTACCCCAAAGAAATCGTGGATGCCTACCGCGAGAAAGGTTTCCGTTCCATATTCATTCGGGCACTCAATCCGTACGGCCTCGCGACGGAAAACCACGACTGGGAAAGTTACACCCAGCGGTTCATCCTGTTTTACAAGCAAATTCTGGAATACATCATTGAGATAAACAAATCTGGAGAGTTTTTTGTGGAGGAGTTCGCCACCATTATTCTCCAAAAGATACTCACCCCTTTCCCCATAGGATTCGTTGACCTTCAATCGCCTGCGGGAATTGTCAATAATGTAGTTGTATATAACTATGACGGAGGTGTTTACGCATCAGATGAGTCGCGGATGCTCGCTGAGGCCTGCGATTACACATTCAGGCTCGGTGACATAACAGATCCTTACGAGTCCCTTTTTTATGGGGAAAAAGCCCAATCGTTTGCAAAGTCATGGGCGACCGAAGCAATTGCCGGCTGCTCCGACTGCGCCCTACAAGCCTACTGTGGCGCAGATCCAGTCAGAAACTACAGCACTCAGGGCAATGCCTACGGGCATCGTCCCACCTCCCTGCTTTGCAAGAAAAATAAAGCCATCATCGAATATATCCTCTCTTTGCTCAAAAACAGGAAAGAGGAGGTCTTACCAATTTTTACTTCTTGGATACGAGGTCGGAATGCGTGATATTATTGACATACAATCCAATGACAACGCATTGTTCGTCACGGGGCAATGCAACAACCGCTGCCTGATGTGCTGCCAGCCGCCCGTCACCTGTGATGACATTGACTATTTCTATGCAAAGAATCTCCAGCTGGTTGAAACGGCTCCGAAAGAGCTGCCTGAAATCGGAATTACAGGTGGGGAGCCCACACTTCTTGGGGAGCGGCTTTTCCAGCTCATCCGCCATATCCGGCAATGTCTTCCCGACACCTTTATACAGGTTCTTTCCAACGGCCGCCGTTTCGCAGACGGCACATACGCCCTTAAATTCTCACAAGTATCTGAAAATCATGCTATTGTTGGAATTCCACTCCACGCCGACTCCCCACTCCTGCACGATAGGATTGCGGGAGTGAATGGCGCTTACGATGAAACGATGTTAGGGCTGTACAATTTGGCGGCGAACGACGTTGACATCGAGCTCCGCATCGTCATCAACAGGCAGAACTATCAACGGTTGCCGCAAATCGCATATTTTATTTCCAAAAATCTCGCCTTTGTCTCCTGTGTGGCCTTTATAGCAATGGAAGATACCGGTTTCACCCTCAAAAATAAAGAGGAGGTCTGGGTGGAGCCCCTTGAATATATGGCCCAACTCCAGGAAGCTGTCAATTATCTTTCATTGTTGGATTTTGATGTGGCTCTTTTCAACCTTCCGCTATGCCTTCTTCCTTATACCTTACATTCTTTTGCAAAAAAATCAATCTCCGATTGGAAGACAAGATATGAAAAACAATGTGATTGGTGTATAAAAAAATCCGAATGTTGCGGATTGTTCGCCACCTCACAGAGTGTATTTGATGGTCTAAACCCTTTTATCTCATAAAATTATGGAATCGTTCCGAAAAAAATTGTTCGACATTCTGGAAACCGACGGTGCCACAAAATTAAGCAAGCTGTATGACTTCTTCATGCTCGGTGTGATTATTATAAGCATTTTTCCGTTGGCCTTCCGCTACTCCTGCCCTGCATTTGAAGTGATGGATAAAGTTGCTGTAACAATCTTTATCATTGACTACCTTATGCGTTGGATGACCGCCGATTTCAAGATCACCAACCGTAAGCGGTGGCAGGCTTTCGTCCTTTATCCCTTCACCCCCTTTGCCATCATCGACTTACTTTCGATACTGCCGTCATTCGGCATTTTCAACCACACGCTCAAACTGTTCCGACTTGCACGGATGTTGAA
>Ga0310696_10008365_pt1 | contig 12070 bp, 7 predicted proteins | sample AusTroGonzalo_MG_4_FD_203885 | JGI IMG/M metagenome (GOLD analysis project Ga0310696, IMG submission 203885) | Bovine rumen microbial communities from tropical cattle in Woodstock, Queensland, Australia - Gonzalo_02 (v2) (version 2) | ecosystem: Host-associated > Mammals > Digestive system >... | reverse complement strand
AAAAGTTTGGAGATTCAAAAAAAGTGAGTATCTTTGCAGTCCCAAACGATGCGCGGATGGCGGAATTGGTAGACGCGCTACTCTCAGGAGGTAGTGTCCGAAAGGACGTGTCAGTTCGACTCTGATTTCGCGCACGAAGGATGGCTTCAAAGGCCATCCTTTTTTGTTGTTAGAAAGTGATATAGCCTGTGAGGATGCCACTGTAGTAATACCGGTCGGCCTTGCCCACGATGTTGACTTTCAGCATTTCGTGTTCCAGGCGGTATCCTTCGATGCGAAGTCCGGAGGGAAGGTATGCCTTCATGATGCCGTCCAGGCGGCGGAGCACTTCTTCTTCACTTTCCTGAACGTTATCTTCCAGTACGATGTGGGCGGCCAGCGGGCTGTTCTCTGTCTGTAGCTGGCACACCAGGGCCTCTTTGACGGCAGGGTCTTGCCGGAGACGGGCGGCGATGTCGAACAGGTATACTTTCTCTCCGTTTTCCGCCACCACGTGCTGGGCCAGACGGCCGTACACGAAGAGTTTGCCGTTGCGGTCCAGCTCGCCGATGTCCCGGGTGTGCAGCCAGCCGTCATTCAGCCGGTCCCGGGTGAGCTCCGGATCGTTGAGATAGCCGAGGGCGAGGGAGGGGGTCTTCACCCGGATCTCCCCACGCTTGTCGTAGCCCAGTTCCTGGCCGTTCTCATCGAAAACACCCACGGTTACGCCGGGGAAGGGGTATCCTACACACACGGCCGGACGCGAGTAGTCTTTGTCGAAGCCTGTGGGCTCATAGTCCACCGTGCTTACGGAGAAGGTCTCGCTGAGTCCGTAGCCGGACGTCAGGGCCACGGTGCTGCCGCAGGCTTCCATCACCTGGTTGATATGCCGCAGCTCCTCGGGCGTACAGCCTTCGCCCCCCATTACGGGGAAGCGGAAGAAACTCAGGTCCGGGCGCTTGCCTTTCCGGATAAGCCGGTCCACGTGCCTGATCAGCTGAACCCAGTTGGCACCGGTGGCCAGCGTAATCTGCGGCCGGATGGTGAGGATGTTCTTGATGAACTGTTCGACGGACAGCCGGGGATCCAGGTAGACGGTCATATTCTGGTGCAGCGGCGCAATGACCAGCACAAAGAAGCCGGTACACAAAAAAGGCGGCAACTGACAATAGGACTTGCCTTCGCGGAAGGGCGTTCCTTTCCGGTTGAATGCCAGTGCATTCCGGAACATGGCGAGGACAGCCTCGTCGCTCATGCCGACTTGGTGGACGGCGCCCTTGCCGGATGTGCCGGACGAACAGAAAATAAAGGACACTTTGCCCTTCACGGCCGATGCCTCTATCGGCCCGTCGTATTGCCCGAACCGCCGGATGGCGGCGTCGGCCGTCATGTATTTGGCTCTTCGATGCAGCCCCCAATGCTTGATGCTGTTCACGGGCGTTGCCAACAGCTTCAGCGGATAGCCCATCGATCGGGTGGCCGACAGAACGACCACGTGTTCAAACTGATCGCGTTGAAGGGTCTTCCGTACGGTCTCTTCCATCCCGTCGAAGATGAAGGCGATGCGGCTTTTACCCACCATCGAATCCAGCGCTTCCGGGGAAACCATCAGGTTCGGAAGGTTGGCGGTTACGCCCGTCATATCGGCCGCCAGCATGATATAGATGAATTCCGGCAGGGAAGGGCCGAACAGAAGCAGTTCGTCTCCCTCCTTCAGCCCCATGCCTCTGATGACACGGCCCCACAGGTGCACCTGTTCCACCAGCTCTTTTCGGCTGATCCGGCGTCCGAAATACACCAGGGCGTCGTGCCGGTTGTCGTCGGCCAGGATGCTTCGCTCCAGGAACTGCCATGTGGTCAGATTCGAGAAATCCTGTTTCAGGACGTCCTCGTATCCGCTGGCGTAGAACTGTTTCCAGCGCATTTCCTGGGAGGGAAGAGATGTATTATTCTGTTGTTTCATACGGTCTATTTAACGGATTTGTACAGCCGCCGCATGTCTTCGGGATTCTGGACCAAAGCCATGAGGAGCTGTCCCATAAAGGCGACGATAAAGTGTGGTTTCAGGCCGCCTTTGGGTATGAGGCGCATGGAAGGGACGACCAGCATATGCACCAGGGGATTCTGTCTTTGTTGGCTGAGGGTAAGGTAGAGCCGATAAGCCTCCTCATACGGAATCATTTCATCCTTCAGGCCATTGGCCAGATATACGGCGTGGGCAGGGGTCCAGTCATCCAGATTGTTATGTTTTTTGAGGCAGGACATCCATGCGCGCATTTTGGGACTGTCGATATCCACCTCCCCGTCTTCGGTGAGTAGATCCGGGGCATAAACCTGGTCCATGGACTTCATCTTATTGAAGTAAGGGTCGGTCAGTTGCGGATAGTAGCTGCTGACGGCGTCCAGCAAGTTTATCTTGCGCCCGTTCACCTCGAATTGGGTGTCAAGATACCACTGGGGGACAAACTCTTCGGGTTTGTAGCCGCCCAGTTGCGACGGAGAGAAGGCTTTGAAATACGACAGCAGGAGGATGAAGTTGGTATCAATGTGCTCCGGATGCCGGTAAGTGAATTGCATCAGTCTGGGTACGTCCACGGCTCCTTCTGCCGAGAAAGTGGACCGCAGCCGCAGGGCCTCTTTGAACCATTGCGGCGCCTCGGTGTCGTACCATTTGGCAAACATCAGGGTGGGAACCGCGTTCTGGGAACTGCCCCAGTTGGTGGTATACCCTTCCGGAGCCAGGCTTACGCCGTGCAGGCGCATAATCTCCAAAGCAGCAACGGTGCAATCGGCCAGCTGTCTGGCCATCTGGAGGCCCGATCCGCCGCCATCGGCCTCTATTCCGAAATTGATGCCCCATTTCTGCAGGTCCGGTTCAATGACGGCCGAATCCCACAGGACTTTGAGCGGCGCAAACATCAGGTTCTTGGAAGGGGCCCATTCCTCGTGGAAGAATGCCTGGTGCATATGGAGCGAGATGGTTTTAACCTGGTGGGGTGTACCTTCTTCTTTGTTGTTCGGGAAGGTGACACGCCCCGACATCTCTATTTCACGGCCGTCCACCGTCTGGCTGCGGTAGGCAAAGGTGTAGCTTTGGATTTCCCAGCATTGCTTTTTGCCGCACTCCTTTTTAAAACGGGCGTTCAGGCCGGGCCGGTGATAACGGACTGTGGCCTTGAGGAGGGCGCGGAGCAAGGGAAGGGTTATGGGCTGGGTACTCTTCATCAGCCCCCCAAAATAGGGGGATCCCAGGGCATCGGTGAATGCTTTGGGCGTATAGTGATTCTCTTTCAGGATGCGTACGAGGCTTTTCCTGGAGAGTTCGTGCCGATCTTGCTGTGACGTATGGTCTTGCTTCATGGCTTAGTGGTAAAAAAACAAAGTTAGAAATTTTATTCAAAATTGCGTATATTTGCAAGATTTTTCGAGTTGATAAACGAACTACTATGCAGGATATCAGAAACATTGCCATCATTGCCCACGTAGACCACGGTAAGACCACGCTGGTGGACCGTATGATCTATCAGGCCAACCTGGTGCGTAAGCCGGAAGACCTGGGCAACCTTATTCTGGACAACAACGACCTCGAGCGCGAGCGCGGCATCACCATCCTGGCCAAGAACGTATCCGTGACCTACAAGGGCGTCAAGATTAACATCATCGACACGCCCGGCCACAGTGACTTCGGCGGAGAGGTAGAACGTGTCCTGAATATGGCCGACGGCGTGCTCCTGCTGGTAGACGCTTTCGAGGGCTGCATGCCCCAGACGCGTTTTGTGCTGAACAAGGCCATCGACATGGGCAAGAAGCCCATCGTGGTGATCAACAAGGTGGACAAGCCCAACTGCCGCCCCGACGAAGTCCAGGAAGAGGTGTTCGAGCTCATGTTCAACCTGGGCGCCAACGAGGACCAGCTGGACTTCAAAACCATCTACGGCAGCGCCAAACAGGGCTGGATGTCCAAGGACTGGAAAAAGCCCACCAACGATATTACCGCCCTGCTGGATACCATCCTGGAGGAAATCCCTGCCCCTGAGATGCGTGAAGGCACGCCCCAGATGCTGGTTTCTTCCCTGGAGTACAGTCCTTACGTGGGCCGCATCGCCGTGGGCCGCATCACCCGCGGTACCCTCAAGACCGGCATGCCCGTAAGCCTTTGCAAGCGCTACGACATTGTGGAGAAGAGCAAGATCAAGCAGCTGATGGTATTCGAGGGCCTGGGCAAGGCCAATGTGGAAGAAGTCCAGTGCGGAGACATCTGCGCCGTGGTGGGAATCGAAGGTTTTGAGATCGGCGACACCATTGCCGATATCGAGAATCCCGAGGCCCTGCCGCCCATCGCCGTGGACGAACCCACCATGAGCATGCTGTTCATGATCAACAATTCGCCTTTCTTCGGCAAGGATGGTAAATTCGTCACTTCCCGTCATATCAAGGACCGCCTGGAGAAGGAGCTGGAGAAGAACCTGGCCCTGCGCGTGAAGCCGGGCATCAACGCCGATTCCTTCGTGGTGTACGGCCGCGGTGTGCTGCACTTGAGCGTGCTCATCGAGACCATGCGCCGGGAAGGCTTCGAACTGCAGGTGGGCCAGCCCAAGGTGCTGGACAAGACCATCAACGGACAGCGTTGCGAGCCCATCGAGGAACTGTCCATCGAGGTTCCGGAGCAGTTTGTTGGCGCCGCCATCGAGCTGAGCACCCGCCGCAAGGGTGCGCTCATCCGCATGGAACCGCGCGGAGACCGTACGCTGCTGGAGTTTGAAATTCCCACCCGTGGCCTTATGGGACTGCGTTCCAACCTCCTTACTGCCACGCAGGGAGAGGCTGTCGTCGCCCACCGTTTCAAGGATTACCAGCCGTATAAGGGAGATATCGAGATGCGTACCAACGGTTCCCTGGTATCCCTGGAAACCGGCGAGGCCATCGCTTATTCCATGAACAAGCTGCTGGACCGCGGCCGTTTCTTCGTGGAGCCCGGAGAAGAGATTTACGGCGGCCAGGTGGTGGGAGAACACACCCGTGACCGTGACCTGAACATCAATATCTGCAAGACCAAGAAGCTCACCAACGTGCGTGCTTCGGGGTCGGACGAAAAGGTGGTACTGCCCCCGGCCATCAAATTCTCCCTGGAGGAAGCCCTGGAGTATATCCAGGAGGATGAACTGGTGGAAATCACCCCCAATCACATGAGGATGCGTAAAATCCAGCTGGATCCGCTGGATAGGAAGAGAAATTCCTCTACGGAAGATTGATTTTCCGAAAATTATTCGTATCTTTGCACCCCTTAATCTGTTTTTATGGCCATGAACGCATTTGTCATACCATTGGACGGTTGGGCTGCTGGGGAGCGTAAGTTTCGCTTCCATGCAGGATTAGAGTTCTTTCAAGCGTTTGACAATACAGAAATCCTGGACGCCGATGTAAACGTGGAAATCAGGGTGGTCAAAAAAGACGCGCACAAGGTGGAGGCCGATCTTCACCTGGACGGAACCCTCACGGTTCCCTGCGACCGTTGCCTGGAGCCCCTGACCCTTCCCGTGGAGGCCGATCCTTCCGAAGTGTTCGCCCCCCAGGGCGTCACGCCGGAGTGGGACTTAAGCCAGGCGGTATACGACTATATCTGTCTATCACTGCCTATGCAGCGGGTCCATCCGGAAGGGGAGTGCAATCCCGACACCGTCCGGTTTCTGGGTCAGCAGGAGCGAGGGAACGAGGAGGCTGAGGCTGAAGAGGTAGAAGCGAACAGCCCGTTTGCCGCTCTGAAAGGACTTTTTGAAGGAAAATAAAACAATTAAAGTATATAAACAATGGCACATCCGAAACACAAACTCTCCAAGCAGAGAAGAGACAAGCGTCGTACGCACGACTTTGCTCCGGTTCCCACGCTGAGCGTATGCCCTAACTGCGGCGCCACCGTGATGTATCACCGCGTATGCCCCGAGTGCGGCTACTACCGCGGTCGTCAGATCATCGAAAAGAGCGCCGAGTAATCAGCGCTTTTTCTTTATCGGCCCGGTAGTTCAACGGATAGAACGGAAGTTTCCTAAACTTTAAATAGAGGTTCGATTCCCCTCCGGGCTACAGAAAACCCTCGCAAGTGACTGTAAATCAGTGCTTCGCGAGGGTTTTTCGTGTTTTTAGTGGAACATTAGTGGAACAAATCTAAAATACTACAATATCTTGACGAGTGTTAGGCCATTTCTCTCTCCGGCGACATATCGAGCCTCTCCATCGGCACCCTCACGGCGGAAGCGGTCAAGATAGAGCGGTCGGCCTGCCTGGATCTGGATACACTCAAAACTGTCGCCCGGCTGCAGGCTGGAATTTATCGACTCAATTACCACGAAGCGGTTCATACCCAGATACTCGACGGTAATAAGCCTGTCTGGGAGCCATCCCAGATGGAGACGATTTCCTGCTACCAGTTTAGAAGACACAACGGAATCTCCGGAGAATTCTTCTGATTCGACCGGAGACGAATTCTTCAAATCGGCACAAAACCCTTTCCAGGACAACGCTCCCACATAGCGGGAGAGGACATTGAGGGTACGGAGGGAGATCGCATCGGCACCTCTGGTGGAATAGCCCCACATGCGTTCCAGTGTACTCTCCGAAACATGCTCCCGTACTTCGGATTCAATGACTCCAACCAATGAGATGAAGCCATTATGGGTTTCCAGAGGCTTCCCGTATTTCTCCTCTACTCTTGAGCGGAGGACAGTGATTTCCGGTATGTTTACTGACACTGACATTGCGTGACAAAGTTAAAAACAATATCTTTGCATTACAATGTCTTTTACTGTCATTTATGGTAAGTGAAACCCTCCGGGAGGTAACGACCAGCCTGGACGATGGAAAATACCGCATCGTTTCCACTCTGAAAGGGGGGCGTCTTTATCTTGCAGAGAAGGCCGGAAAGCGTTTCGTACTAAAAACAGCCGCCGGTGCCAAGGGCCTTGAACTACTCAAGCGGGAGTATGAGATTTCCCTTCGCCTGCAGCACCCGTTCATCGCCTCAGCCATTGCCTGGGAAGAAAGCACATCCATCGGCCCGGCCATCGTCATAGAATACATCCGTGGCCGGAGCCTTGCTGAATACCTTCAGGAGAAGCCGTCACTGGAAGCCCGGAAGAGAGTTTTCGGCCAGCTGTTGGAAGCGGTCGGGGCCATTCATCGGCAAAGTATCATTCATAATGACATCAAGCCGGAAAACATCCTCATCACTGAGGCCGACAATGATGTTAAACTCATCGACTTCGGGTTTGCAGATGGAGATGCTCATATTCTGGAGAAAGGCCTGGGAGGGACTCGGCAATACGCCTCTCCGGAACTCCTGGCGCATCAGGAAACTGACGCACGCAGCGACATCTATTCCATCGGCCGTCTGATGCGGGATCTTTTCCCCGGCCGATATCGCCTGATTTCACGGAAATGCTGCCAATCCAATCCTGACAAGAGATATCGGAACATCGATGCACTGAAGGATGCCTGGGCGCATCGGCAACGGCCGATATGGATTGCATTTCTCCTTTTGATTGTTGCTCTGGCATTCGGGCTTGTATACTATTTCAACTCGCGGACTCAACCAGAGCAGGCCGTCCCGGGAATCAATAACAAGCCAGATTCTGCCCTGGTCGAATCACCCGAGGTGGAGACGCCTCAGCCAGAGAAACAACCTGCTTCGGTATCACGAAGAGAAAAGCCATCGACATCAAGTAATTCAGACTCAGCACTGTCAAAGGCGGACGCAACGCTCCGTCAGGCTTGGGAAAACTCTTTCAATCAAGTCTGCAAGGAAATGAATCAGGCAGGCTACAGGGAGTTCCTTCCCATTCATGTCGATTACGGGACATACGAAATAGATCCTGTTATTCGTCAAGTGACATCGGGGCTTTCCGTTGACGAATTACAGACAATCACGTCACTGAATGAAGCCCTTGACCTGGACTATTCTCAACGTTTGTATGCCAAGTATGGCTCTCTGCCATCATTATATGACAAGTCCATTAATCTGCCGGAAGAAGAACTAAAGTATTACCGACATCTGGCTGCGAATAACCAGAAGTTTTCTCCCTTCTCGAAAAAAGACATTAAATGACTACTTGCCTTCCGAAGGCTGGTTATTATCTTTGTGCAGTGCGAGATATTCGTATGGTAGTGCAATAATAGAAGAAAAATCGCTATCTTTGTCATTGACGGGGCGTGAAAATGCCTCAGACATAGACAAATTAGCGTTTGCAATTTGCTCTGACCGCGTAGGAACGTAGGAAATTTCTAAACTGAAGGCTCAGGCAAGTCGTAAACGCCCGTAATAGATACCCTCCGTGGTATTTAGCGGGCGTGACTTGTACCTTCATGGTTTCCTACGACCACTACCGGACAAGTGACGCCCGCGCTTTATGCATTAAAACTGATACTATGAGTGTACCCGCTACTTTTGCAACTCAACCTAATGTGTATCATTCCATTGAGAGAATGCTTCAAGGTCTTGCATTTTGGATGGGATACAAGATTGAGTGTTATGCTAAGCACTCCCCTGTGGAAGCTGTAGTAGTAGATGCCGCTGTTGGTTTATTAAATGCCCACCTTAATCACTGTCAATACGCGGTATGCTGCGAGTATAATTATGGGAAAATAATAGGTCGCAAGACTAATGCAAGAGCGGACGTAGCTATTGTTGACACAAACAACAATCCTGTATGTGTCATTGAGTTTAAACTGTCTACTAATAGCAACGGAGGATTAAAAACAGATATTTCCAAACTTCGTTCTTTTAAGGGTTATTTCCCTCGAATTATTATCTATCTATCGAGGAAAGACAACAAGATGGTATGTTGGCTTCTTTCAGCAAGTAAAACGGAGCAATCAAATAATGGGATAAGAATCCGACGTTCTGTTAAAGTATACAAATCTGAAAGGCCAAGTAAAAATATTATTCGGGCAATCTGTATCGAAGTATTATAAGGTGATGTCCACGATTTAATAAGGAAATTAATGATCCATTAAATACTATATTATGAAAAAACTCTTCTTTCTTTTTTGGGGAGGTATTCTCCTTTTGTTGCCGTCAATATCTTCGACTGCTCAAACTCAAATCTCAGAGAATTATTTGATTACTGGCCCATGGACGGATTATGTCGCTCCAATGAAGTACACATATACGGTGTCTGATGAGGGAGAACGAATTATGAATGGGCCTATTTCTATTTCAGGGAAGCAAAATGAGACATATGGCAAAGTCACAATTACCGGCAGCTATGTTCTTAATGCATCGGCAAAAAATGGATATTTAAATGGTGCAATGTCTGTTAAAGCAAACTATCATGGCGTCAAGCAACTGTTAAGGGGGCAACAAGTAGAAGACTATGCGTACTCATTTAGTGGCAGTTTTTTGAATGGTGTCCCCAATGGAACATTCACAGCAAAGGCTACCAATTTCGGTTCATCTTCAGTTACATATAAACAGGGAGTATTAGTAGGCGCGTATAGTGTTGATGAGGTTATTGATAACAGGATACTAACCATAAAAGGTTCATTCAACGATGCCGGGAAAATGGTCGGTGTTTGGAATATTAAGTCGCTCGGTGATACGGAGGTGTGGGAATTCGTAAACGGAATTCGTGTTCGCTTGTCATCAAAACAATCTGAATCAACACCCAAGCAAATAGAGATGGCCAAAAAATATGCATCGGGAGCTATCACTAAAGAGGCCCTTGAGGAGGAAGGGTATTTCCCGTTGCAGGATTCTATAGCATTGGGTGATTATGCGAATGATTTATACTTCCTGAAGTTTATTGCAGATTGGGACAAAATGCCCGATTATTCATTTGGGAAAGCAAAATGGGTAAAGTATACTTATCTGTATAATCTCCTCCCCGTTCCAGAGAAGACGTTTGATGGAATTCTTACGGAGTATAGGAATAGTGGGGACACGCATTATCCGCTTGTGAAATACAATGAGTTAATAAAGGCTTTCACAATAGACTACCCAAGCGATAATGGTGTCATATGTCGCCGATTTACAGAAGCGCAAATAATGAAAATAAATGAAGCTAGAGATCTTTATTGTCGCGAAAATCCCATATCATTATCCAATTTGTTCTATGTCACCAATGCAGGCTCTGATTTAAGTCAGAAGGCGGCAAACATACAGGCTGGATATGGGAAAAACAATGATTTTAAGATCGTCGGCGAGGCGATTAAAAAAGTATTGGATGGAAAAGAATTGACAGCTGATGGGTTGTATTATATCATCCCTGGAGAAAAACCTTTGACGGCTCATTATTATTCGATTTCATCTTTAGATGATTTCAATGCGCTAGAACAGAAGGCCGAGGAAGAACGAATAGCAAAAGAAAAGAAGGCTGAAGAAGAGAGAATAGCAAGGGAACAGAAGGCCGAGGAAGAACGAATAGCAAAAGAAAAAGCGAAAGAAGAAAAAAGAATCGCAGTGGGGCAAGCTTTTACTGAGGAGTTATCCGGGATTGAAAAGAAATCTGCAAATAAGGCAGCAGAACATTTTAATCGCCTGACTGTTAAAATGGGCTATGGTTATTATGATCGTGTGCCTAAGAATCCGCTTAATATCACTAGCGCAGAACTGGCAGAAGCAATCGCTCCGGTGCTAGAGTATAGCGTTATAGACGTAACAGAAGAAGAATCAGGTGGATATAACACTTACAGAATAACAATAGAGTTTAAAAATAAGAAGGGGGTCGTGCCCGTGTCTATGTCAATTACTAACAGGGGTAATATAATTGACGGCTCGATTTCCATTCCTGAAGACATCCTAAATACGGCAAGAAAGAAAGCAACAAGCAAACAGGCTGTTTCTAATATCTTTAAATTATAACTCCAAAACCATTTAAAGACGAAAAGAGACTGGCCTAATTGACATGAACCCAGAAAGTTATATGAAGAACTTTCTGGGTTCATGTCAAAATTATGCTACAATTCAATCGGCCTCGGAAATTCTCCCTCGTCAGTCAGCTCAAATCCACGTTTTCCAGCGTCGCCAAGTCTATGGCATTGGTCGCAGTTCGGATTCCTGCAAGAGCCAACGGTCGCATCCTCGCCAAGGGTACGAAGACATTTATCTGACCTTCGTAAACGAGCGTGTTGCATTAAAACAGAGTATTATCTCTCCGGAGCAACACCGTCCGCCGCAGGCGTACAAGATTGTGTTTTGTGTCACAAACACCCATCTTGCAGTCTGCACTAACGAGATCTTGGAGACCTGCTGCCGATAGATTGTCTTGAGTAGATGACAATCGGCATTTATGACAACTTACCTATATAACAAGCAGCCGTTGGCGACAACTATCCAATATGAATTGATGATAAGATTTTGACTGGTTGTCATGTTGGATTATCGTCATTGTGCGGGTGTCTTTTACTGCGTTTTAAGACCGCTCTATGGATTGTTGTCATGACAACATGCATAATTATTCTTAGGTGCAGAATGCAAGATGGTTGTTTGTCCGACAATCGGCCAAACAAAGGCCCCTGAAGCGGGGCCATCTTGACGCCTTCGGCGAACAAAAAAGCAGGCTTCCGGAGTCGCCTGCTTATGGGATGAAAAAGAGATGTCAAAAGGTGCGCCTATCCTCATTAAGGAAGGCCCTCGCCTCCGGATCCCGCGCCAATTCCCTGTCAAGAAGCCGGCGAATAAGCGCTTCCATCGACTTTACCGGAACGTTCTTTCGGTGTACCAGGTAATAGTGATAGCTCCACAGGGTGGAGACAAGAGGCCGGGAGAGGGACACTGCAGTACGACGTGATGCGCAGTTTTCCGGCTCCTTTTTCACCTTTTTCTTTTGGGAGGGTTTCTCCTCCTGTTTTTCTTCTTCTTCCGGCAGTGTGACTGTTTTCTCTCGTTCTTTGACCGCTTCAGCAATTCTTTCCCATGCTGAGTTTTGACTTTTGAAATACTCGGTGTTCATGGCTCGATCATTTAGACGTTAACGACGGGCTTCAATCCGGTGAGCTTCCAGGAAGCGGTCCAAGTCTGAGCGTTTGACATAGATTTTCCGTCCGAACTGGGAGAACGCGATACGGCGTTCGTTCCGGTACTTCTGGAACTGTTTTGAGG
>Ga0310696_10008363_pt1 | contig 12070 bp, 10 predicted proteins | sample AusTroGonzalo_MG_4_FD_203885 | JGI IMG/M metagenome (GOLD analysis project Ga0310696, IMG submission 203885) | Bovine rumen microbial communities from tropical cattle in Woodstock, Queensland, Australia - Gonzalo_02 (v2) (version 2) | ecosystem: Host-associated > Mammals > Digestive system >... | reverse complement strand
TTGTACAACAGTTCCAAATAGTCGCGGCGCGGGGTTCCGCACGAGAGCACCGCCTCATCGGCCAAATACTCATGGACGCTGCTCAACTCCTTGGCATAGAGGTAAACGATGGGGTTGAACCATTGCAACACCCGCACCGCCTCCATAAAGAGCAGATCCCACGTATGACGCTGGCGGATGTGCGCCCGCTCGTGACGCAGTACCTGCTGTAACTCGCTCTCCGTGAACACTTCCGGATTCACGAACGTCGAACGCAAGAACGAAAACGGGAGGTTGCCATCAGGCTCGCCCAGCACCCGCACGCACATGTCGCCTGTCGAAAGCTCGTCCGACAGCACACTGCGCCGATAGTACCTAAAAGTCTTAAAAAGCTTGATAACCAAAAGGATAAAGGCCACCCCGCAACCGAGAACATAACCATAAAAGGCTATCTCTTTAAAAGAAAAGGTTTTGGCAATTTCTGTCGTTCCAGTTGTCTCAGTTGTCATATTTGTCCTATCTGCCGTTGATTCAACAGCCTCAGTTGTCGTTTCATTAGCAGCATCTACTTGAGCAACAGTTGGTTCCTGCGCCATCCCCAAATATTGCGTATAAGGTTGCGAAACGGCAGTCACGCGACTCGGCATTTCGAAGGAGATAAACGGCAGCACCAACGAAAGTGCCAATGTGCCCACGAGATAGAAGCGGCGCAAGCGGAACAGGTTGCTCCGGCGCAAGGTCAGACAATAGAGACCGAAAAACAGTGCCATGGCGATGGCGGAAAAAAGGATCGTTTTCATAGCTATTCGGTTTTTGCGGGTGAATCATTTTGCGGAACGGCATCGATCATGCGGCGGATGTCGTCCAACTCCTCCAACGTAATATCCTGATTGTTAGCGAAAAAGGAGACCATTGACTTGAACGAGTTGTCGAAGTAGTTGCGCACGAACTGCTGCATGAACGACGACGAGTACTGTTCCTTGCTCACCAGCGGATAGTAACGGTTCGACTTCCCGAAGGTCTCGTGCGACACGAACCCCTTCTTTTCGAGAATGCGCACCACGGTCAACATGGTGTTGTAGGCCGGCTTCGGTTCCGGAAAATTGGCGATGATGTCGGCGGCAAATCCTTGTCCGATCTGCCACAATACTTGCATCACCTGTTCTTCTGCTTTGGTTAATTCTTTCATTGTTCTTATATTTTTGTTCGTTATTAATTGTCTTTTGTACATTCGTCCCTCTTTCGTTCCCAAGGCTCGCTGCGCTCACCCCGGGTTGACATGTGCCGGGCTTTCAGCCCTGATTATTGGCTGTTGCATCTAACGGGGCTACTTTCCCCCACCTTAATACAATAATCTCTGTCAGCCAAAAGACAAGCAGCAGATAAACCGCATGGCCGAAACAGAAGACCAGCCGCCATACCACTCGCCAAGCCATATCTGAAATGTCGTATTTCAAGGCAATAAAAATGGGCAAAGTAAACAATCTGCCCGTCGAAGCAGCCATAATGGTAATCATATCGGCACCATAATCCATGCCCTCCGAGATGTCATATTGTGCCAACAGCAAAAACATTATCAAAATCAAAATCGGCATTATGAATATTCGCCAACGTTTGCCCTTTATCATCAAACAACTTTGAATAGCAGCCAACATTCCCACAAAGAATAATGAACCGACATCAAAACCATCTATGTACATATATGAAATCGGTTGTTTCCAAATCAGTGTGATGAGATACGATATTGAATTTAGAATCATCATCAATGAAACAAGGACGACGAATCGTCGCACCCATAACCTCAACTCCATCAATCCATTACTATTCATCATTCTTAATTTTTAATTCTTCATTGAAATCGACGCGGCAAAAATACAATTATTTTTTTAATCATACAACGAAAGAATTAGTTTTATATTGCATAGTTCTATATTTTTTTCAAAAAAACGACACAAACAAAGAAAAAAACAACCACGCAACTATCTGATTAACTGAATTATAAAACTTATTATGTAACCTTTTGAAATAATTGCATCATAGCAATGTAGATGTTTTTTTTTCTTTGCATCGCCGTTATACATATTATTATTGTTATGAATAAGAGACTGAATTACACCATACTCGTCGCGTTGTTTGCCCTTGTCCTACAGGCGAACGCGCAAACGACAACCTCGGAAAACACGCACAAAGGCTTCAACATCACCGCGAACGTCACCGGAGGGGCATGCAGCTATCTGTTTTGGTCAGACACTTACATACAAGCAGGCGGCGGCGTGGGCTTCCGATACGATTTCAACCGGTTTTGGGGAATCTACACCAGTCTGGATTATGAAAACGTCTTCAAACCAGCAAACCATGATAGCTACCAATATCTGAGAATCCCGGTTGAAATGGAATTCCACACCCGGCACTTTTATGCCCGCGGCGGTCTTTCCTTCGGCATCGGACTGAAGGCTTGGACGGCTGCAAATGCCAAAGAGTGCGTTAATATAGGCGAGACAATGCTTGAACTTGGAGGCCGTATTCCCTTGACTCCCAACGACATCCTCACGATCGGGGCGAGCACAAACATGTCAGTGGGTTTCGATAAGGTCTATCATGATGGCGTTGCCAATCCAGGTCTGAGCCCGTCACCCCCTCGTTTCGGTGCCTGCCTAAGACTCGGCTATGAACACCGTTTCTAACATTACAACCATCATTCTTAATTCTTAATTCTTAATTCTTAATTCTTAATTCTTAATTCCACCCTCAATCCCCTCATTGTCAATCTTCATCATCTTGATGAGGATGTCGTATTTCTCAATTGCCTTGTCGTGGTAGAAGAGACCGAAGATGGCCACCAACAGGGAACCGATGAGATCGAGGATGAGGTCCGTCATCGTGTCGCGCAGGGCCGCATGACCGCACAACGGGATGTCCTCGGCGGTGAAGAGGGAACCCGTAGTCGAAGCCATAAACTGTTGGGTGTTCGTGCCGCTGATGCTATCGTAAGTGTATTCGATAATCTCCCAACAGGCGCCCATACCCAAAGAAAACATCACTAAGAAGAGGGCCAAAAAGTATTTGTTGAAATAGATGGCCTTGTCGTTGCCCGCCATGATGACGTGGATCAGCCATAATGCAATCATGGAGAGGAGAACGCCTGAGAAACCGTGCAGTACTGAGTCCCACCAAGGGAATTTGCCGTAGAAATCGAGACCGTCGCCGAGCACCAACGATAAGAAGCAAAAGAGGACGATGACGATGGAGAGCAAGGCGGGGACTTCCACTTTGAAGCGCATCCGCAGGACGCTGGGCAGTTTGAGTACCAGCAACATAGCCAGATACTGGCCACCTCGGAATGCGATTTCCGCCCAAGTGCTGTTACCGCGAACAATCAACAGACCCACATTGATCAGCGCCAATGCGAGCGTCACCCAGAAGGCCACATTGTTCAACGTGTGCAACCGATTAATCCGTTGTCTGTACCTGGGTTCAATTTCCTCCCAACTTGCCGTTTTGGACTCTTTTCCCATAACTTACACTAATTATATTTTAACCTGCAAAAATAGCATTTTTCAATGATGCCCCACTCTGTTATGGTTTCATGTTTCATGTTTCAAGTTTCAGGCAGAAACCCGACATGAAACTTGAAACCTGAAACCTGAAACCTGAAACAAAAATAGAGCCGCCACAATGTGACGACTCTATTAATTCCTAATTCAAAATTCTGAATTCTGAATTACTCTTTCGTGCAAGCAAGCCCTTTCCACACCAATGCGGAGAGAGCAGCGCCGACCATGGGAGCCACGATGAACACCCAAACATCGGCAAGAGCCTGGCCGCCAGCGAACAATGCAGGTCCGAAGGAACGGGCCGGGTTGACAGAGGTGCCGGTGAGGTTGATACAAACGAGGTGTACGAGGATGAGGGTCAGACCGATAGCCAGACCAGCGAGGTTACCCGCACCGAGTTTGCTATCGGTAGTGCCTAATACCACGAGCACGAAGATGAAGGTGGCGATGATCTCCACGAGGCAAGCGCCCCAGACGCCGCCGGCGTTAGCCACACCATTGCAGCCGAGGCCCCACATGCCGTCGGCAATGCCTTCAGCAGCAGGAGTCACAATGTTGACGAGAGCCAACAGGCAAGCACCGGCAAGGATACCGCCGATGAATTGGCCGATCCAGTAGATGCAAGCCTCTTTCCAGGTCATACGGCCGGAAAGCGCCACCGCGAAGGTGATGGCGGGGTTGATGTGGCAACCGGTGATGCCACCGATGGTGTAAGCCATAGCGACCACGGTGAGACCGAAAGCGATAGCTGTGCCCACGACACCAGCAGGCGTGGCACAACCCAGGAACATGGCCGTTCCGCAGCCTAACAGGGTGAGAACGAACGTTCCAATCATTTCAGCGAATAATTTTTTTGTCATAATGCTTTATTTTAGTGAATGATAATTAGGTTAAAGGTTAAAGGTTTACAAGTTTAGAAGCTTAGGAGCTTAGGAGTTTAGAGGGGTTGATGTTTCATTAGAAAGGGCAAAAGTAAAATTTATTTTGGTTGGTTGTACTCCAAGTGAGATTTTTTTGATTAAGACAGGTCGTTTCCGTTCCTGACGCCCCGTCAACAAACAAAAAAATCGTATCTTCGCGCCGTATTCATTAATTCAATTAACAGATTATAAACCATTAACATCCAAAAAGATATGGCAAGAAATGTAAAATGTCTCATTATCGGTTCCGGTCCTGCTGGCTACATGGCCGGCGTATATACAGCACGTGCCGACCTGAAACCTCTTCTCATCGAGGGCATGCAACAGGGCGGTCAGCTGACCATCACCAACGAAGTGGAGAACTTCCCGGGCTTTCCTGGCGGCGCAGGCGGTCCCGTCATTATGGACAAACTGCGCGAGCAAGCGCTGAAACTCGGCGTGGAGATGCAGCCCAAGAGCGTTGCGAAGGTTGACTTCAGCAGCCGTCCGTTCCACTGCCAACTGGATGACGGCGAGGAGATTATCGCGGATACGGTCATCGTGGCCACGGGTGCGAGCGCACGTTGGCTGCACCTGCCCGGCGAGGACGAGTTCCGCGGCTTCGGGGTTTCCACCTGCGCCACCTGCGACGGCAACTTCTTCCGCAACAAGACCACCGTGGTCATCGGCGGCGGCGACACCGCGCTGGAGGACGCCCTCTACCTCTCCCAGCTCTGCACGAAAGTTTATATCGTGCACCGCCGCGACCAGTTCCGTGGCACCGTCGCCCTCCAGAAGAGCGTACTCGCCACCCCGAACATCGAGGTGGTGTGGAGCCATGTGCCTGTGGAGATTCTCGGCGAACAGAAAGGGTTCATCAAGAAGGTGACAGGACTGAAAGTAAAGCACGCTCAGACTGGTGAGGAGCGCACCTTGGAGGTCGATGGCGTGTTCGAGGCCATCGGCGTGGTGCCGACCACCGAACTTTTTGTGGGACAATTAGATATGAACGAGCAGGGCTATCTCATCACAAAACCCGACAGCACGAAAACCAACGTCGAGGGCGTGTTCGCCGCCGGCGACGTGCAGGACCCCGTCTTCCGCCAGGCCGTCATCGCCGCCGGCACCGGCAGCATGGCGGGCATTGAAGCCTCGAGATTCCTGATGGAGAATGCATAATTCATAACGAGTAATGTATATCGGTAGCAACATGCTGCTGTTGTCAGGGGCACGTTGCTCTTACATAATCAAGAATAATAATGAAAAAGTTATTATCATTGTTTGTCCTGGCTGCCGTAATCCTGTTGACGAGCTGTGGTTCCGACGACAAGGATCTCCAAAACCTGCACTCTGAGGCCGATCTGGCAGGGCATCGTGTGGCGTGCACTTCTGGAACGGTGTATGACCTTATGCTATCGTCCCGCACAGACATCGAAAAAGCGGTTTTCAACACGCACACAGATTGCATATCGGCCCTTTTGGAAGGACACATTGATGTGTATGTGGACGATGACTGCCTCATACCTCCTGACGAGATGAAACGATTAGGCATCCGGTTGGCCTTCCGCGGTGAGGAGAATTTCCCTTGCGGGATGGTGTTTCGCAAAGAAGTCTCCGGCATTCGCGACTCGCTGAGCTTCTTTATTGATTCTCTGCGCGCCACGGGTGAACTGCAGCGGATCTATGACCGTTGGTTCCTCAACGAAACTCCGTCGAAAGTGCCCATGCCGGATTTGGGACCTGTCCCGACAGGCAATCCCATCATCATAGGCGAGGTCGCGGACATTCCTCCTGTGGCGTTTCCTAAGGAGAAAGAGTGGCGAGGTCTGGAGCCGGAACTGATGGAACGTTTCTCCCGTTACATTGGACGGCCTGTGGAATTCAAATACATCCCTATGGGATCCGCCGTGGCATCATTGCAGGCAGGCAACATCGAAATGTTCGGCGGCGGGATTTTCATCACTGAAGAGCGATTGAAGACGCTTGATTTCGCATCAAGTCACTTCAGCGCCCACCCGGGCTATTTCGTCAAGGACGGCACTGTCAAGATGCACGGTGGTTTCGGTCATCGCATCAAGAATGCCATCTACAACAACCTGATTGTCGAAAACCGTTGGCGTAGCATTACCGACGGTCTGTGGGAAACACTGAAAATCTCCATTTTATCCATTCTGTTGGGTTCGTTGATTGGTGCCGGAATATGCTGGATGCGCATGAGCCGCCACAAGTGGATTTACACAATCGCTAAAATATACATTGACTTGATGCGCGGCATCCCGATGCTGGTGTTCCTGATGATCATGTTCTACGTCGTGCTCTCGGGAATGGGCTTGAGCGCCACCTTTGTGGCCGTCGTGGCCTTCGCGCTCAACTTCGCCGCATACGTGAGCGAAATGTTCCGCACCGCCATCATGGCCGTCGGGAAAGGGCAGACAGAAGCCGGCCTGGCCCTGGGGCTCTCCCGTTGGCAGACCTTTATCCACATCATCGCGCCTCAGGCATTGCAAAACGTGATGCCCGTTTACAAAGGCGAAGCCGTCTCGCTGGTCAAGAACACTTCCATTGTGGGCTACATTGCCATTCAGGACTTGACCCGTGCCAGCGACATGATTCGCAACCGCACATTCGATGCTTTCTTCCCCTTGTTGATCGTCACGATCCTCTACTTCATCATCGCATGGCTTTTAGGCAAATTACTTGATCTAACCGTCAAATCCAGCACAAAAAAATGATCACAATAAAGCATCTCAGCAAACGATTCACCGATCCCGACGGCACATTCCTTGATGTCCTGAAGGATGTCAACTGCGAAATCGACCGCGGGGAGGTCATCAGTATCATAGGCCCTTCCGGAACGGGAAAGAGCACTTTCCTTCGCGCCCTCAACCTCCTCGACCCACCCACAGGCGGCGAGATTTTGTTCAACGGAGAAAATATCCTTGCCAAAGGTTATCCCCTCAACAAACTGCGCCAGAAAATGGGTATGGTGTTCCAGCATTTCAACCTGTTCGACCATCTCACCATCCTCGACAACATCACGAAGGTCCCATTATTAGTCACTGGCATCTCGCGTGAGCAAGCCGAAGAAGAGGCGATGGCCCTTTTGCGCAAGGTGGGCATGTCCGAAAAGGCAAAAGCGATGCCTTCTGACCTTTCGGGTGGACAAAAACAGCGTGTGGCCATAGCCCGCAGTCTGGCTATGCACCCCGAGGTAATCCTCTTTGACGAGCCCACCTCCGCCCTCGATCCCACCATGGTGGGAGAAGTGCAAAGCGTTATGCGCCAGCTGGCCAACGAAGGGATGACCATGCTCATCGTCACCCATGAAATGAAGTTCGCCCACGACATCAGCTCGCGCATCTTTTTCATGAACGAAGGCATCATCTACGAAGACGGCACACCGCAACAGATTTTCGAAAATCCTGTGCGCAGTGCCACCAAAACTTTCGTGCAACGCATTCAGAAACTGGTTTTCGAAGTGGACAGTCCCGACTTCGACATGCTTGATGTGCATACGCAGATGGGGCGTTTCTGCATCAAATACAATATTGCCGGAAAACTGGATACTGCCAACAAAATCACTGACTTGATGACCTCTTCTGTCATGGCAGAGCGCTATCCATACACCCTGCGCCTCACCCACAGCGAGCAAAAAGAGGTCACGGCACTCGATTTCATGAAAGAAAATGTTGACGTTTCACCGCTGCGTTCGCCCGAAGTTGACCCGCAAACGATGGACTCCCTACGTGCCCTCTCCCAAGACATCATCGAAGAAACCACCACCCGCGGCTTTCGCGTGAAATTCATAATATAGGACAAAGTTTTGAACAAAAATCGTACTTTTGCCGCCCGTTTGAGATTTGAAATTTATGATGTGTGATTTGTGACTCATGACTTGGGACTTATGATTTGGGATGAGGAGATGAGACGATGAAGGCTATTTCCTAAACCTTAAACTCTACCCCTCCAACCCAGGACGCCATAATATGACGTCCCTACAGCCCTAACCTCTAAACCTCTAAACCCTAAACCCTAAACCCTAAACCACCCCCAACCCTAACAAAAAAAATGAGCGAAGAAACAAACAACCAAAACCTGCTGAAAGACATCACCGACAAGGAATACGAATACGGTTTCGTGTCGGACATTGATATTGAAGAATTCCCGAAAGGGCTGAACGAAGACATCGTGCGGCGGATTTCGGCGCGAAAAGGCGAGCCCGACTGGCTGCTGGAGTTCCGTCTGAAGGCCTACCGCTACTGGACCACCTTGGAAGAACCCGATTGGGGACATCTCGAATTCGAGAAGCCCAATTATCAGGACATCCAGTATTTGGCCATCCCGAAAAAGAAAAAGCAACTCGCCTCTATGGACGAAGTTGATCCCGAATTGGTCGATACCTTCAACAAGTTGGGTATCAACCTGGAAGAGCAGAAAGTGCTGGCAGGCGTGGCCGTGGATGCAGTCATGGACTCCGTCTCTGTGAAGACCACCTTCTCCGACACGCTGAAAAAGTACGGCATCATCTTCTGCTCCTTCGGCGAGGCGGTGCGCGAGCATCCCGACTTGGTGCGGCAGTACCTCGGCACGGTGGTCCCCTACACCGACAACTTCTTCGCCGCCCTCAACTCGGCCGTCTTCAGCGAGGGTTCGTTCTGCTACATTCCCAAAGGAGTGCGTTGTCCTATCGAGCTTTCGACCTACTTCCGCATCAACGCAGCCAACACCGGACAATTCGAGCGCACGCTGCTCATCGCTGACGAAGGCGCGTACGTAAGCTACATGGAGGGTTGCACCGCCCCGCAGCGTGACGAAAACCAGCTGCACGCCGCCGTGGTGGAGCTCATCGCCATCAAGGATGCGGAAATCAAATATTCTACCGTACAAAACTGGTACCCCGGCGATAAAAACGGCAAAGGCGGTATCTACAACCTCGTCACCAAGCGCGGACTCTGCAAGGGCGCGAACTCCAAGATTTCGTGGACGCAGGTGGAGACCGGTTCCGCCATCACGTGGAAGTACCCCGGCTGTATCCTCAAGGGTGACAACAGCGTGGGCGAGTTTTACTCCGTGGCCGTCACCAACAACTACCAGCAGGCCGACACCGGCACGAAGATGATCCACTTAGGCCGCAACACCCGCAGTCTGATCGTCTCCAAGGGTATCTCCGCCGGACATAGCCAGAACAGCTACCGCGGACTCGTGCGCGTGGACAAGAACGCCGAGAACGCCCGCAACTTCTCGCAGTGCGACTCTCTGTTGATGGGCGACAAGTGCGGTGCGCACACCTGGCCCGACCTGCAGTGCGCCAATTCCAGCTCCGTGCTCGAGCATGAGGCCACCACCTCCAAAATCTCCGACGACCAGCTCTTCTACTGCCAGCAGCGCGGAATCGACCAAGAAAACGCCGTCAGCCTCATCGTGAACGGCTACGCCAAAGAAGTCCTCAGCAAACTCCCGATGGAGTTCGCCGTCGAAGCACAAAAACTGCTGAGTATCACATTGTCTGGATCAGTTGGTTAATGGCTGTTATCTTTCGGCCGTTCTCTTGCGAGGAACAAATGTCTTGTGACTTGTGACTTAGACCTATGACTTAGACATAGACTATTGACTTGACCCTTGACCCTCGAACTTTGAACCTGAAACTTCAACCCCTCTTAACCTCCTAACCTCCTAACCTCCTAAGCTTCTAAGCTTCTAAACTTCTAAACTTACTAACCCCTCAACCCCCAACCACACCCCCAAATAATGAAACGCCTTTTCGCCATCACCGTCCTACTTGCTGCCACCATCGTTCAAGCGCAAGAGCTCAACTTTTGGCAAAAGGTCAATAATCTGTTAACGACTTTTCCCAACATTGACAGCACCTACATTTACCAACCCAAGCAGGGTTTCACGTTAGGCATGTTTTCCACCGTTCAGCAGGCGGGGTTTGACACGAAAGCCAAGTTCAACATCCATTATGACGATGGCACCAAGGCGGCAGGAATATCAAGCTACAGTCTCGTAGAACAGCCCAGCACGAAATTAGGTCTTGAATTAGGTTATGGAAAATTTGTTTTGGGATACGGAATAGAAGTGGGTCCCAAAAGAGCGTACAAAAAGCGGGCGTTAGGACTAAACTTGTTGGGAAAGGCTTGGGGACTGCATTGTAATTACTTTAGAGTCAGCAACACCTTCCAATCCAGCATTAAGATTGGGAATCCTGGTGATGAACACTATATGGATGATCAAATCCTTTCCACAACTCCGGCCTTGCTAAAATATTTGTCTATAGATGGTTACTATGTTTTCAACAACAATAAATTCGCCTATCCAGCGGCATACAAAGCAGGATTAGTGCAACGGAAAACCGCTGGTTCGTGGATGGTTACAGGACGTTATATGCAAGGGCTGCTGTCCAACGCCCCCGACCCTACCGTTATTTACGACTACTACAATTTGCTGGACTATTTCTCCACTCTGCAATTCTCAATAGGAGGTGGTTATTCTGCCAACTTCGTGTGTTGGCACAAAGACCCGATCCAGATTCGAGACAAAGGGCTCCGCAACCTCACCATCAACCTGACGCTGTTGCCCGTCATCACGGTCGTCAACTACATGGACATCATAAAATATGAGTTTACCGACAATGACGAGTATTATGGATCCTACAGCTCGAAAACGTTTTGTTATCCCATGCCCAACTTCATCGGCAGCTCTGCCATAAGCCTTACCTTAGACCGTTTTTTCATCTCCGCCCAGTTTACTTACGATTGGTTCTACTTCCACAGCTCCCAAGCCATCAACCATGACTACTTTCTCTTCTCGCCCGATTTAGAGAACCTTATCCTACGAGGGGCCTTCCACAACTGGAAATTTAAACTACTTTTCACCTACAAATTCTGATTACGTACAACTTTTCGCAAACAATCATCATGTCAACAACCCGCTCAAAAAACATGCCTTTCTGGTTGCTTCTTGTCGGAATCACCCTGATTCTGATGAGCAACAGACTTTTGACCGAAGGCATGTTCCTTGACGGCGTGACCTACGCAGGCATTTCGCGCAACATGGCGGAAGGGACAGGGACGTTTTGGAACCCGCATTACACCCAAACCCTCTATCCGGAATTCCGGCAACACCCGCCCCTTGCCTTGGGCTTGGAGGCATTGTTCTTCAAAGCGCTGGGCGACCATCTCTATGTCGAAAAACTTTACTCCGTGCTGACTTTTCTGCTCAGCGGACTGTTACTCTCCTTGATTTGGAAACGTACAACCCACAACCTGCGTTATGCTTGGCTGCCTATCTTGTTCTGGGTTACCATACCGTTGGTCACTTGGAGTGCTACCAACAACATCCTTGAAAACACCATGACGGTGTTTGTCCTGCTTTCCGTTTGGTTTATGCTGCTCTGCTATCAGAAAGACAACAAGTTATGGCTGTTTTTATCAGGCATTGCGTTGTTTGCGGCCTTCCTTTCCAAAGGATTCACAGGATTGTTCCCTTTGGTTTTTCCCATCATCTATTGCGCTTTTGACGACCATCGCCGTTGGACTCAGGGCGTGATTGACACCTTGATTTTGGTCGCCACGATGGCTGTTTTGGCGGGCATGATGTTTTGGATTTTCCCATCGTCGTTCCACTATTTGAAAGACT